>Ga0114964_10000954_pt1 | contig 21472 bp, 20 predicted proteins | sample C_131016_MF_Meta_FD_92638 | JGI IMG/M metagenome (GOLD analysis project Ga0114964, IMG submission 92638) | Freshwater microbial communities from Lake Croche, Canada to study carbon cycling - C_131016_MF_MetaG | ecosystem: Environmental > Aquatic > Freshwater > Lake | place: Lake Croche, Canada...
AATGACGGATCAGACTTGCAGCTCAACTTTCGGGCTGTTAGTGCAAAATCATGATGAAATCTGCGACAACTCCCGATTTGTGGGTTTTTGGTTACGGGTCGCTGATGTGGCGGCCGGGGTTCGCCTACGTCGAACGGATGCAAGCCACATTAAATGGCTATCATCGATCGCTTTGTATCCTCTCGGTGCATCACCGCGGCACGTTGAAGCAGCCCGGCTTGGTATTGGGCCTTGACCGGGGGGGATCCTGCCGGGGAATTGCATTCCGCATAGCCCCTGAGAAGACGGAAGCAACACTGCTCTATTTGCGCGAACGGGAGCAGGTGACGATGGTCTATCGTGAAACCCGCCATCGCTTACGCCTCGACACTGGTGAACGGGTCGAAGGCGTGGCGTTCACGGCCGACCGCAGCCATTCGCAGTATGCGCGGAAGTTATCACATGAGGCGTTGGTAGAGCGTGTTCGCCACGGCGTTGGTGTTTCAGGCAATAATCCGGATTATGTGCGGGCAACAGTGGTTGAATTGGCACATATGGGTATAAAAGACCGCACCCTGACCCGAATCGTTGCCTCGCTCGAGAGGGGCGGCGCCGGGGATTAAAACCCGATCAATGGTTCCCCGCGCATCAAACGGGGCAAGCCTTTATTCATCGCCGATGCTTCGCGGATAAGGCGGGATTTAATGGAAGGTAGGCGGTCAACGACGCCCAAACCAAAATCACGCATTAATCGCACGGGCATAGCGTCATTTGAAAAAAGCCGGTTTAAGCGATCCGTCAAGGTCGCCATGGCCACCGTGTCCGCGCGACGCGAACGCTCATAGGCCTCGATAACCTGAACCTCACCAATATCGAGACCGAGCGAGGCATGCTCCGCAACGATTTCCGCAAGACTTGCGACGTCACGCATGCCCAAATTAAGACCTTGGCCGGCAATCGGATGGATAAGATGCGCGGCATCTCCGACCAGCGCGAGGCGTTCAGCCCCGAAACGCCGGGCAAGGCCAAAGCCGAGCGGATAGGCCCGCGGGCGCGATAAAAGCGTTAAGTCTCCCAAACGTAGCCCGGCGCGCTGCTCGATTTCTGCCAAAATATCAGCGTCATCGCGCTCCAAAACCAAACGCGTGCGCTCCGTCGTCTCCGACCAGACCATCGTGAAGCGATTACCCGTCAATGGCAGCATAGCGAAGGGACCTGACGGCAAGAAATGCTCTTCTGCACGACCACAATGTTCGCGCTCATGGCCAATTGTCGCCACAATGCCTGATTGATTATAAGACCAGTGGACCCATCCAATACCCGCATCGTCGCGCAACCGGGATTTCGCACCATCACTTGCCACCACAAGTGAGGCGGCGAGGCAGGTTCCGTCAGAAAGCTTGGCGATAGTCGACCCCGGACTTGGACGGGCTTCAGTCACCTGACCCGTCACGAGCGTAATCTTGGACATTAAAACGGCTTCACGGAGCGCAGCAATAACGCTCGGCTCGGGGATCATATGGGCAAAAGGCTCGCCGGGGGTCGCTTCGCCGCCAAAGGTTAAAAAAACCGGACGGACGACATCCTCGAGCCGGCTGTCGGTAATAACCATCTCGTGGATCGGTTGGGCGTCCGGCTCGATCGCCTCCCAAACACCGAGCGCTTTCAGCATCCTGACAGTGCCCGCAGAAAACGCAAAGGCACGATCCTCGTCCCGCGTCAGAGGGGCTTCAACGAGACAGACCGAGAGGGTGCCCTGCAAAACGCGTTTCACCGCAAGCGCCAAGCTTAAGCCCGTAATACCACCGCCAGCGATGACAACATCATACCGATTCATACCGACCGCTTCCGATTATGGATGACCGGTCTTACGCCGAGCCGGCGCAACCCGCAATGCGACATAGCATTCAGGGTGGTAAATCAGCCCGAACTCCATCACTATTGTTCCGTCCAATGAGGAGACATTGATGAGCACGGCTGTCCAGGATTTACTGACCATTCTCAACCTTGAAAAGCTCGAGGAAAACCTTTTTCGCGGACAGAGCCCCGACGCCGGTTGGCAGCGCGTCTTTGGCGGCCAAGTCATCGGGCAGGCATTGGTGGCAGCAACCCGCACGGTGGAGGGGCGGGCTCCCCACTCGCTACACGGTTATTTCCTGCTCGCAGGCGATCCGAAAATCCCGATCATTTATGATGTGGAGCGCATCCGCGACGGGCGCAGCTTTGCTACCCGAAGGGTAAAGGCCATTCAACATGGCCAACCTATTTTTACACTTTCCGCTTCTTTTCAGGTCGAGGAGGGCGGATTTAGCCACGATATCGCCATGCCTAATGTTCCTGATCCCGATGATCTGCCCAATGAGCAGGATATTCGGGCCCGCGTCATGCCATTGATGCCCGATCCGGTCCGGAAATATTTTGAACGCGAACGGCCGATTGAGCTAAGGCCGGTTGAATTCAAACGCTATATGTCGCGCGAACCCTTGGAGCCGCGCTTTAATGTCTGGATCCGGGCTACCGGCCATCTCCCCGATGATCCTGCCATTCACCAAGCTGTGCTGGCTTATGCCTCCGATATGACCTTGCTCGATTCAACATTGGTCGCCCATGGCCGCACCGTATTTGAACGTGAGGTTCAGGCTGCCAGTCTTGACCATTCCCTTTGGTTTCATCGACCCTTTAGGGCGGATGAATGGTTGCTTTATGCGCAAGAAAGCCCCTTCACCGGCGGCGCTCGCGGCTTTGCCCGGGGGTCTATCTTTACCCGCGACGGACGGTTGATCGCCTCCGTTGCACAAGAAGGTCTCATTCGCCACAGACCGGACCTGGCATAAAGGTTGATTGATTAAATATTAGGCATTTGCTTTATTCTTGGGCGCTGAGAGGTGCTTTCACGGCCTTAAACGGGTAGATTTGCCCCGATTCCGGACTGGCACGACCCTTGAATTAGAGAATCCAGCTGAAGTCGCGCCCTACCGGCCCGCGACGGCAAATCTGGGAACTCAACGCCATGAAAATTGTGATGGCCATTATCAAGCCCTTCAAGCTCGAAGAGGTACGCGATGCGCTAACCTCGCTCGGTGTCCACGGCCTGACTGTTACCGAGGTCAAAGGATATGGGCGTCAAAAGGGGCACACCGAAATCTATCGCGGCGCCGAATATGCCGTGAGTTTTCTCCCTAAACTGAAAATCGAAGTCGCTGTTGCGTCCGAACTCGTTGGCAAGGTGATCGACGGGATCACATCGGCGGCGAAGACCGGTCAAATCGGCGACGGCAAGATTTTCGTATTCCCCATCGAGCAAGCCGTTCGTATCCGGACCGGCGAACGTGACAACGACGCGCTTTAATGGCGTCATAAGGGAGAACCGTCATGACATTATCCAAGACCTTTAAATCCGCGCTTGGGGGCATTGCCCTCGCTGCGCTCGCCGGATCGGTGGCCTACGCCGCCGACGCACCGGTTCCGAACAAAGGCGATACCGCCTGGATGCTGATTTCGACCGCCCTCGTGTTGATGATGTCGGTTCCGGGTCTGGCTCTCTTTTACGGCGGCCTCGTCCGCACCAAGAACATGCTGTCGGTGCTGGCGCAGGTCTTCGCGATTGTCGCGGTTGTTGCCATTCTTTGGGTGACTTACGGCTATTCTATCGCCTTTACCAATGGTGGTAGCCTCAACGACTATGTGGGCGGCTTCTCGAAGGCCTTCCTCATCGGCGTAACGCCTGATGCAACGGCTGCGACCTTCTCGAATGGTGTTTACATTCCTGAGCTGGTCTACATGGCCTTCCAGATGACCTTTGCCTGCATTACGCCAGCTTTGATCATCGGTTCGATCGTCGAGCGGGTTAAATTCTCGGCCCTTATGGTCTTCATTGTGCTTTGGGTCACCGTCATTTACTTCCCGATTGCCCACATGGTTTGGTATTGGGGCGGCCCCGATGCCGTCGGCAATGCAGCGGCAGCGTTAGCCGCAGCAACAGACGATGCGGCAAAGGCAACCGCACAAGCAGCGCTTGATGCCGTTAATGCCGATGCCGGTATGGTATTCAAATGGGGTGCACTCGACTTTGCCGGTGGCACCGTCGTTCACATCAATGCAGGTATCGCAGGCATGGTAGGCGCGCTTATGATTGGCAAGCGTACCGGTTATGGCAAAGAATTGATGGCTCCACACTCGCTGACCATGACGATGATCGGCGCTTCGCTTCTGTGGGTGGGTTGGTTCGGCTTCAACGCGGGTTCTAATCTGGAAGCAAACGGCACGACGGCGCTGGCTTTCGTCAACACCTTCGTTGCAACGGCCGCGGCCGCTCTTTCCTGGTTGTTCGTGGAATGGATGGCCAAAGGCAAGCCATCGCTGCTCGGCCTTGTATCGGGAGCGGTTGCCGGTCTTGTCGCCATTACACCTGCATCGGGCTACGCAGGCCCAATGGGCTCGATCGTCCTCGGTTTGTTAGCCGGCGGTGTCTGCTTCTTCTTCTGCTCCACCGTCAAGAATGCCTTTGGATATGACGACTCGCTCGACGTCTTTGGCGTCCACTGCGTCGGCGGTATCCTTGGTGCCCTTGCGACCGGCGTGCTGGTGTCGAAGGGTCTGGGTGGCGTTGGTCTTGTTGACTACAGCCTCGTTCCGGGCACCGCTGCCGAAGCGCCCTATGATATGCTTGGCCAAGTCATCATTCAGGCCAAGGCCGTCGGCTTGACGCTCGTTTGGTCAGGTGTCGGCTCCGCAATCCTCTACAAGCTTGTTGACCTCGTCATCGGCTTGCGGGTTCCGGTCGAGCAAGAGCGCGAAGGCCTCGATATCGCGAGCCATGGCGAACGTTCTTACAACTATTGATTTCTCCCGACCGGGGAACCGTGTTCCCCGGTCCGTTTCCTCTCTGAAGCACCTCGGGCGGCCCCTTACAGGGTCGCCCCTTTTTTATGGGCTTAGAACCGGTTTCCGCCTTTTAACCGCCTGCTCCGGAGCAAGGTTAATCGGGCATTAACCCGTTCGGAATAAACCAAGATAGTGTTGATCTCCGATTGTAAGCCGTAATCCCCAGACTGTGAAAAATCCGGTTCCTTGATGCGTATTTCCCGTTCCCGACAGGCCGAATTTACCGAAGTATCGGGCCATCTGAAGCTATTTTTTGGCCGCAGATTGTCGGAAATCTTCGGCGTTGCCTTGCTCGTCCTTGCGATTTGCGCAACCCTCGCACTGATCACTTGGTCCGTCCAAGACCCAAGCCTCAATCAAGCCGTCAACCGACCTGTCACGAATCTGTTGGGGCGTCCCGGCGCGCTCGTCTCCGATGTCCTCATCCAACTTTTTGGACTTGCAGCGCTGTTTTGGCTCGCCCCCTTAGGGTTTTTTGGTTTCCGGCTGATGACGGGGAAGCCGTTTACGCGCATCCGGCTGAGAATTTTACTCTGGATTTTAGGTGGGCTTTCAGCCTCGGTCGCACTCAGTTCGCTTCCTATCCTCGGCACTTGGCCTCTGCCCATCGGTTTGGGTGGTATCGCGGGGGATAGTTTATTCGGGTTGATCCAAAAGCTCCCCGCCGTAGCGGGTCTATCGCTAAAGCCATTTGCCCTCATCGGGTGCATCGGCCTAGGGTTTTTTGGGCTCTTGTGGGCATCAGGGGTCACTTTTACACCACCGTTACGTCGTGATTCTTCGATGAAGGATGGAGATGCCGACGGTTATGCGGAGGAAGGCAATCCCGTCGGGGCAAAAAAGCCTAATTCCCTTATGGTCTGGGCTCATTTTCTCGCACGGCCAATGATGGGGCTCGGGCGCTTCCTGAAGCGTTGGTATATCGCGCGCACGACACCGGATGATCCCTTTGACGCAATGCGGTCCAACCGCTCGTTGCGTCGGGAGCCCGGACTTGGGGAAGCGAGCGGCATCGTTGAACAAATGGATGAGGCGCCGGGTACGCCGATCGTTTCGAGGCAGAAAAAAGCGGTTCCGAAACCTGCCAAAGCCGCCGTCACCAAGGCTGGCGAACTGGACCTCTATACTCTGCCATCGCCAACGCTCCTGAACGAAGCTAAAAAGCTCGTAGGGCCTGTGATGTCGAGCGATGCGCTCGAACAAAATGCACGAATGCTAGAAGGTGTGCTGGAAGATTTCGGGGTGCGTGGCGAAATCGTCAATGTCAGGCCCGGCCCTGTTGTGACCCTCTATGAACTCGAACCGGCACCGGGCATCAAATCATCGCGCGTCATTGGTTTGGCGGATGACATTGCCCGCTCGATGAGCGCTATTTCGGCCCGTGTCGCCGTTGTTCCGGGCCGTAACGCCATCGGCATCGAATTACCCAATCAAAGGCGTGAAACCGTCTATTTCCGCGAAATGATCGCCAACGAGGATTTTAAAACCAGCCAAATGAAACTAGCTGTTGCGCTCGGTAAATCCATCGGGGGCGAACCCATCCTCGTCGATCTCGCGCGAATGCCGCATTTGCTCGTCGCCGGTACGACCGGTTCGGGCAAGTCTGTCGCCATCAACACCATGATTTTGTCGCTGCTCTACCGGTTGAAGCCGGAACAATGTCGCCTCATCATGGTTGACCCCAAAATGCTCGAGCTTTCGGTCTATGATGGCATTCCCCATCTCCTCACGCCTGTCGTCACCGATCCCCGCAAAGCGGTAGTGGCGTTGAAATGGGCCGTTCGCGAGATGGAAGAACGCTATAAAAAGATGTCGAAACTCGGCGTACGCAACATTGACGGGTTTAATGCGCGCGTTGCCGAAGCGTCTGCCAAAGGTGAAACCATCACCCGAACGGTGCAAACGGGCTTTGATCGCGACACGGGCGAAGCGATCTTCGAAGATGAAGTCATGACGCTTGAGCAAATCCCGTACATCGTCGTCATCGTTGACGAAATGGCCGATCTGATGATGGTGGCGGGTAAAGATATTGAAGGCGCAATCCAGCGTTTAGCGCAAATGGCGCGTGCCGCCGGCATACACGTGGTCTTGGCCACACAACGTCCTTCGGTCGATGTCATTACGGGCACTATCAAAGCGAATTTCCCGACCCGTATCTCGTTTCAAGTCACCTCGAAAATCGATAGCCGCACCATTTTGGGCGAACAGGGCGCTGAGCAATTGCTCGGCCAAGGCGATATGTTGTTTATGGCCGGAGGCGGCCGGATTAGCCGCGTCCACGGACCGTTCGTGTCCGACAGCGAGGTCGAAAAAGTCGTAGCTCACCTTAAAGCGCAAGGTCGCCCGAATTATCTGGATGAAGTGACCCGCGAAGACCAAGCCGATCTCGAAGACGGTGCCGATGGTGCCGTGTTCGATCAAGGAAATTTTGGGACGTCCGGCCAGGACCCCTATGATCAGGCGGTTGCCATTGTTTTGCGCGATCAAAAAGCATCGACCTCCTATATTCAACGCCGCCTTCAGATCGGCTATAATCGGGCCGCGTCCATTATGGAGCGGATGGAGCAAGAAGGCGTTGTCGGTCGACCCAACCACGCTGGAAAACGCGAAATTTTGCTCGGAGCCAAATCGGACAGCGGGCATGATTTTGACGGAGATTGAAGATAGGACAACAAATGGAAGAATGGATATCCGCATCCTCCTTTCCATTTGGCGATTATTGACGATCATATGCCTTGTTTTCGGCCTCGTTTCGGAGGCCCGAGCGGTCAAACACAAAATTCCTTTGCCACCCTATCGACCCGCTGAACTCGGACCATCCGCAATAAAACCGGAACCGGAAACCATTCCGCTCCAACCCGCCCCACCTGTCGTTGCTTCACAGCCGCAAGCCAAGGCGGCGCCAAACAAACCAGCGACGACCGATTTATCGCCAGCCGAATTACTGACGGCCGTCAACGAACAATTGACGGCACTCAAACAATTCAGCGCCAAATTCTCGCAAATCAGTGGCAATGGCCAACAGGTTAGCGGACGCCTAACCGTGCTCCGGCCCGGTCGATTGCGGTTTGATTACAACGCGCCCAGTGCGATCACCATTATTGCGGACGGAAACGCCGTTGCCGTTATCGATTCGCATCTTGGCACTCAAGATGTCTATGCAATCGGGTTGACCCCCCTCAAATTTCTCCTCGGCAACAGCATTAACCTTGCCCGTGATTTCAAAATCATCGATGTCAGCCAAGAGGGTGATAAAGTCGTCGTCTATGGCGAAGATGCATCCACGTTTGGCGGTACCTCACGAATTGCCCTCGGTTTTGACTCAAAAACCCTGCTTTTAAAGCAATGGAACGTCACCGATCCACAGGGCTATGAAGTTCAGGTCCTGCTCGCCAATATCGATACGCGGCACGAACCCGATCCGATGCTTTTCGTTATTCCCACCCATGATGCATCACGGAATAAAAATTAGGCCGCAATAACGGTTGAGTGATCTGTTCAGCCCTTGCCTGAAGGCCATCAAATCACTACCCCTTATGCGTCAATAAGGGATATTTTTATGAAATTATCGGTTGCCACTTGGAATATTAATTCGGTCCGATTGCGGTCAGGCCTGGTTCAACGGTTTTTGGAAGAAACCAGTCCCGATATTTTGTGCCTCCAAGAGACAAAATGTCCGGATGATCAGTTTCCGGCGAATGATTTCAAAAAGCTTGGCTATGGCCATATCGCCGTTAGCGGTCAGAAAGGCTATCACGGCGTAGCTATCCTCTCGCGCGTTCCCTTTATCCGTCAAGATGTTCGGGTTTTTGCTGATAAAACCGACTGCCGCCATATTAGCGTAACCTTTGGCCCGGAAGCCGGAGCCGCAAACGGACTAACCATCCATAATTTCTATGTTCCCGCGGGCGGTGATCTGCCGGACCCTGTGGCAAACGAAAAATTTGCTCATAAGCTGATGTTTTTGGATGAGATGCGCGATTGGGGGCTCTCAGATAAGCCAACCGCTGGCAAGGCCATCCTCGTTGGGGATCTCAATGTTGCACCGCTTGAAACCGATGTCTGGAGCCACAAACAGATGCTAGATGTTGTCTCCCACACACCCATCGAGTGCGAAAAATTAAATGCCGCAATTGATGCGGCTGAATGGGTCGATGCTATTCGCACCCTTAAGCCGGAGCCGGAGCGCGTTTATACCTGGTGGAGCTATCGCGCCGCGGATTGGGAGGCGTCCAACCGCGGTCGTCGCCTCGATCACGTTTGGGTTTCCAAGGAATTGACGCCCAATCTTTCTGGCATCACCATCCATCGCTCGGCACGCGGTTGGGAGCGGCCTTCAGACCACGTTCCCGTAACGGTCGCCTTTTCATAAGGCCAACCTATCGGGATGTTTCGGCGATACGCGCCAAAGCAGCGTTAAAGCTAATCGCCCGTTCGGCTATTTTTTGACGCAACGCCTGCGCGACATCGGGATATTCGGTTAGCAAGCGTAAGATCAGCTTACGCGGCACAACGATCAGGCTTGTGGGTTCTCTGGCAACCGCCGTGGTCGGCCTTTCGCTTGACGTCAGAAGGGCATACTCGCCGATCAACATGCCCGATCTTACTTGCTCGATGACGGTATTGGTTGCCGTGACCAACGAAATAAGGCCCGATTGCACCAAGAATCCTTCATCGGCAACTTCGCCTTGCATGAACAAGGTCTCGTTGGGACGTAACACCCGCCGATCGGCAGCAAACAGCATCAGGCGTAATTGATCGTTTTCGAAAACATCAAAGAAATCCAACCGCCGTAACATCGCGATGTCGTCATCAAGCGCCATTTGCGTGGTCCTTTTTCGGTAGTTCGGCTAGCCGATACCCGCCGGCCTCGGTCACTAGCAGCTCGGCATTGGCCGGGTCGCGCTCAATTTTCTGCCGCAACCGATAAATATGGGTTTCAAGCGTGTGGGTGCTTACCTTTTCGTTATAACCCCAAATTTCGGTCAGCAATACCTCGCGCGCGACGAGCTCTGCGCCCGCCCGGTGCATAAACCGCAGAATGTCGGTCTCTTTATCAGTCAGCTTTTCGGCATTGCCGTCCTGATCGACAAGCATTTTTGAGCCCAGCATGAGACGGAAACCGCCTATGGTTACCCAGGGCTCTTCACGCGCTTCGAAAGAACGAACAGCGCTTCTCACCCGCGACAGAATAAACGAGAACCGGCTGGGCAATATAATCGTGTCTAAACGATCAATTGGATCCGCCTCGTCCGTCAAAACCAAAACGGGACCACGGAAGGCCGCTGCCCTTAATTCAACGATAGCGTCCTTTGCTGGTCCAACGATAACGGCAATATCGACCCGTTCCGAATCCAAAGGGCGGGCAAACATAACCGGACGGCTTGCTTGATGGACATGCAAAGTCGGATCGAGCGCAAACTGCTCGGACAAGGCAATCGCGTGCTCCGGATTATGAGCCAATAATAGAATCGAAAGCGCGTCAGCCATGCTTAACCGGACTCTCTTTTGGGGCTCTTGCCCGCATCCGTTCGTGTGAGTAGACCAGCGAGGGGACCTGTGGCAAGGCTTTGGTCCCGTTTGGATAAAACCGATGGTTAAAAGACCACCCATCTATCTTTTTACGCATCCGACCGACCGGAGACGCGGCATTCTGTGTTACGGAGCGTTGAAATTGCCATGCGCGCTTGGACGATCCGGCGTTGTTTCCTTCAAACGGGAAGGGGATGGCGGAACGCCGTATGCAACGCTGCGCCCAGTTCGTATCTATTTTCGTCGAGACCGTTGGCAGGATCGTCAATTTGCTTTGCCATATTCGGCTATTTCACCGCATGACGGGTGGTGCGACGACGTCACATCGCCTCGCTATAACCGTGCCATTACCCTGCCAAGCGCGCAATCCCACGAGACCCTTTGGCGTCAGGATCATCTTTACGACGTTGTGATTGAAACCGATTGGAACCGAAATCCCGCCATTCGGGGACGCGGTAGCGCGATCTTCATCCATCTTGCGCGACCGCTTTATACGCCGACCGAAGGTTGCATTGCGTTAGATCGAAAGGGCTTAAAGCTTCTTTTGCCGCTGCTGCGACCTTTAACCCGCATTGTTGTTCATCCTGAAAGCCGAAACATAAAAGGGCGTGCCCGTGACCGATGAGACCCAGCCTTGCCTGCTGTTTGATATCGACGGAACGCTGGTCGACACCGACCACATTCACCTCATCGCGTTTAACACCGTGACGTCGGATTACGGGGTTAGCGTCGATGCGGAAACATACAAAGCCATTGTGTCAGGACGAGTGAATGATGTTGTTTTGAAGGAACTTCTGCCCCACGTTCCCGTAAACGAACATGAAGCCATTGGCCGCCGCAAAGAAGCGCTGTTTCGAGAAATGGCGAGCGAAATGAAACCACTTGCGGGGCTGATGGAGCTTCTCGACTGGGCCGACACGGTAAAACTGCGCTATGCAGCTGTCACCAATGCTCCGCGGGAGAACGCCACCTTGGTGCTTTCAAGCATCAAAGCCACCGAGCGGTTTTCTGGCTTGGTGATTGCGGAAGATCTCGCACACCCTAAACCGCATCCGCTGCCTTATCTCACAGGTCTGCAACGCTTGAACGGCGATGCGATCAGAAGCGTAGCCTTTGAGGATTCGAGGACGGGGATTTCATCGGCCCACGACGCAGGGCTTGGTGTTGTCGGGATGACAACATCACTCGACGGGGCCGTTCTTAAAGCGGTGGGCGCAAGCGTGACGGCGTCTGATTATCACGATGCGGAACTGAAGCGGTTCATCAAGGATCGAACCGGTCTATCCTAATGCCGCTGGCCAAAAATCGCACTTCCGACCCGGATATGCGTGGCCCCCACTTGGATAGCGGCGTCGAAATCCGCGCTCATCCCCATAGACAGGGTTTTGATGCCGTGGCGCTCGGCTATTTTGCGGAGCAGGGCAAAATGCGGCGATGGTGGCTCATCCACTGGCGGGATGCACATCAGCCCTTCAATCGTTAAATGCCACTCGTCATGGCACCGTTTTAGGAAGTCATCGGCCGCTGCCGGCAAAACACCCGCCTTTTGAGCTTCTTCGCCCGTATTGATCTGAACATACAGCTTTGGGCGGCGTTCGGTTTTAGTAAATTCTTTCGAAAGCGCTTCGGCGATCGACGGGCGGTCCACTGTCTCGATGACGTCAAAGAGCGCAATCGCTTCCTTCGTTTTATTGCTTTGAAGCGGTCCGATGAGATGCAATTCGACATCGGGAAACAGCGCTTTCAATTCCGGCCATTTGCCTTGCGATTCCTGCACCCGATTTTCGCCAAATACCCTTTGTCCGTCTTCTAAAACCGGCAAAATGGCATCAGCAAAATAGGTTTTTGACACGGCAATAAGCGTCACATCGCCCGGTTTACGGCCTGAATCGCGAATGGAGCGGTCAATCTCGGCACGCACCTGTCCAAGGCGTTCGACAACACCATTCCCCGAGCTATCCGACATTCCGACCACTCCTGTTGCGAAAGATTGACCCGAAGGCCTAAATCGTGTCCTAGTCCGGTTGAGCCGCGCGGCGCAAGCGTTTGCGCGTCGTTATTTTATTAGCATCGCATGATTATTCGGAATGAACATGAGAAACGAGCGTTACAACGCCCGCGAAGCTGAGCGGAAATGGCAGCAGACTTGGGATAATCGGGAACTTTTCCGTACCAATAATGATGATCCTCGGCCGAAATATTATGTTCTAGAAATGTTTCCCTACCCGTCGGGCCGCATCCATATGGGCCATGTCCGCAATTATGCGATGGGCGATGTGGTAGCGCGCTACAAGCGCGCGCGCGGATTCAATGTGTTGCATCCGATGGGTTGGGACGCGTTTGGTATGCCGGCTGAAAATGCCGCTATGGCCAACAAGACTCATCCGGCCGCGTGGACTTACGCCAACATCGCCACCATGCGGAACCAGTTGAAAAGCATGGGACTTTCACTTGATTGGCACCGCGAAATTGCTACCTGTGATCCATCTTATTACAAGCATCAACAGCGGATGTTTCTTGATTTTCTTGGCAGCGGGCTGATCGATCGTAAAACGGCCAAAGTCAATTGGGATCCGGAAGACCAGACCGTATTGGCCAACGAGCAGGTGATTGACGGTCGCGGCTGGCGTTCCGGTGCCTTGGTGGAGCAGCGCGAATTAACCCAATGGTTCTTCAAGATCTCCGATTATGCGCAAGAGCTTAATGATGCGCTGGATGGTTTGGAGCGCTGGCCGGAAAAAGTCCGGTTGATGCAGAAAAACTGGATCGGCCGGTCGGAAGGCCTTTCGGTTCGTTTCGCCCTCGAAACAAACAAGGCGCCTGCTGGCGAAACCGAACTTGAAATTTATACGACCCGTCCCGATACGCTTTTCGGCGCAAGCTTTATAGCGGTTGCGCCCGAGCATCCTTTGGCTAAATCGGTTGCCCAAACAAATGCGCCGTTAAGTGCCTTTATCGATGAATGCCGCCGTATGGGAACGGCACAGGAAGCCATTGATAAGGCTGAAAAAAGGGGCTTTGATACCGGAATTCGTGCGGTTCATCCATTTGACTCGGGCCTAACGCTACCGGTCTATGTCGCAAACTTTATTTTGATGGAGTATGGGACGGGGGCCATTTTTGGCTGCCCGGCGCATGATCAGCGCGATTTCGACTTCGCAACGGCCTATCATTTACCGATTAAAACGGTTGTTCGTCCGGTCGATGCCGATCCTGCCACCTATCAGGTGGGTGACACTCCTTTTGACGGCGAAGGCGTGCTCGTTCATTCGTCCTTTCTGGATGGTTTGACGATAGCGGAAGCCAAAGAGGAAGTCGCCAAACGGTTAGAGGCGGTAACGCTGGGCAATGCGCCGGTCGGTAAACGAAAAGTTAATTTCCGGTTGCGCGATTGGGGTATTTCGCGACAGCGTTATTGGGGTTGTCCGATCCCGGTTATCCATTGCGAAGTGTGCGGTACCGTCCCGGTTCCGATCAAGGACCTACCGGTTAAATTACCGGATGACGTGACGTTTGATGTGCCAGGCAATCCGCTTGACCGCCATCCGACCTGGAAACATGTTGGTTGCCCGCACTGCGGCAAGCCGGCGCGGCGCGAAACCGATACGATGGACACCTTTGTCGACTCGTCTTGGTATTTTGCGCGGTTTACCAATCCTTGGATTGACGATCAGCCAACCGAACGCAAGGCGGTGGATAATTGGCTTCCCGTAAACCAGTATATCGGCGGCATCGAACATGCGATCCTGCACCTTCTCTATTCGCGCTTCTTCACCCGCGCGATGAAGAAAGTGGGTCATGCAGGCATCAGCGAACCCTTTGATGGTCTTTTCACGCAAGGCATGGTGGTTCACGAGACCTATCGGGACGGCAATGGCCAATGGATTTCGCCTTCGGAAGTCGAAATTAGCTCCGATGGGTCCGAACGCTCAGCCAAACTGCTCTCGACGGGTGCGCCGGTCCAGATTGGATCGATCGAGAAAATGTCGAAATCCAAGCGGAATACAATTGATCCCGACGATATCATCGGGACATTTGGCGCCGATACGGCTCGTTGGTTCATGTTATCCGACTCACCTCCCGAGCGCGATGTGATTTGGACGGAAGAGGGCGTTCAAGGCGCAGCCCGCTTCGTACAAAGGCTTTGGCGGCTTGTTGGTGACGTTGCCGACCTCGTGCCGAGCGAACATGCGCATGATGCGGCGGCAGAAGACGCGGTTATCACGATCCGCAAGGCGGCTCATCGGGCGGTTATAAGGGTTGAGGAGGACGTTGAACGTCTTCGCTTTAACCGATGCGTCGCCCATGCCTATGAATTAGCCAACGCGTTGCAGGCTGAACTGGCAGTCAAAAGGGACAAGCCCGTAAGCCCCGAATGGATCGCTGCCATGCGAGAAGCGGCCGATTACCTGACCCAGATTATTGCGCCGATGATGCCGCATCTGGCCGAAGAATGCTGGTCGGCACTCGGACACGCCCATATGGTCGCGGAAATGGCCTGGCCGAAGGCAGATCACGCGCTCATTGTCGAAAACGACATCACTATTCCGATCCAGATCAATGGTAAAAAGCGCGGTGAAATTACGGTCAGCCGCGAAGCCGACAATAAGACGGTTGAAGCAGCCGTTTTGGCGCTCGAAGCCATTCAATTGGCACTTGAGGGAAAACCGGTTAAAAAAGTCGTGGTCGTCCCTCAAAGGATCGTCAATGTTGTCATTTAACGGGATAGAGCCTGCTCGACGGCTTATTGCGTCCGGACTTATGCTGTTAAGCCTGTTGGCGGTTACGGGTTGCGTTAGACCGCTCTATGGCAATTCCATATCCGGTGACACGACGCGGCGCGAGCTTGCTGCGATCACGGTTTCGCCGATCACAGATGTGGCTGGTTACTATCTTCGAGAAGAGCTTATCTTCAGCCTCACCGGCGGCGCGGATCTCGCCGCTACTCCCAAATATAAGCTTCTGATAACGCTTACAGAACGCACGGTATCTGCCGCCGTTGATACGACAACAGGCCGCGCGGACGCAGCTGCCCTGCAAATTACGGCAACCTTCGCATTAACCGATCTAAAAGGCCGCTCCCTGACGGACGGAAAAGCCTATGCGACGGCATCGGTTGACCGTCTCGCGCAACGTTTCGCGGCGGTTCGTGCCGTTCAAGACGCTAAAAAACGGGTATCAAAGGTCATCGCCGAACAAATAGAGGCCCGACTTGCGGCTTGGTTTGCAAGTCAATCTTGACGGCTAGGATTGACCCCAATGGCAGCGCTTAAAAGGGGGGACGTCGATCGTTTTGTCAAAAAGCCCGATCGGCGCTATTCGGTTATATTGTTGTATGGTCCGGATTCGGGCCTTGTCCATGAACACAGCCGCACGCTGGCCCGCGCTTTGGTCAGTGATCCGAACGATGCCTTCCAGCTGATCCGCATGGATGGCGACGATTTGGGGGGCGAAGCCAACAGAATCGTCGACGAAGCCAATACGCTTGGTCTTTTTGGAGGATCGCGGGCCGTCTGGGTTCGCCTTGGATCCCGACAGATCAACGGAGCAATTGAATTATTGCTTCAAAACCCGCCGGAAAATCCGGTAATCATCGAGGCGGGCGACCTTGCAGCTAAACACCCCGTTCGAACCGGTATCGAAAAATCGTCCCATGCCGTGGCTTTGCCCTGTTACGCCGATGAGGCAACCGACTTACCGCGGTTGATCGACGAAATTTTGGCCGAACACGGTGTCCGCCCGTCAAAGGAAGCCAAAGCATCGATGGTCGCCCTGTTGGGTGCGGATCGGATGCTGTCGCGTAGCGAGATTGAAAAAGTAGGCCTCTATGCGCGTGGTAAGGGTTCGGTAGAGGCGGCAGATGTCGAGGCCGTTATGGCGGACGCTTCAGCGCTCGCGACTGACCAATTAACGGATGCCGTCTTTCTGGGCGACTCCGTTTCAGCCGATACTGCTTTGCGCCGGTCTTTAAAAGAAGGGCAGGATGCGGGCGTATTGGTGGGTGCCCTGCTTCGGCACGCGCTTTTGCTGGCAAAATCAAGAATGGCACTCGACAAAGGCGCGTCGATGCAAGACGTGGAACGCCAAGGGCGCATTTTTTTCAAGCGCGCCCCGGCATTTCAGCGCCATCTCGCGCTTTGGACGCTAACGGGCCTTGAAAGTGCCATAACAACGCTAGGGGACGCTCAGGCGGCTTGCCGTAAGAACGCTTCTTTGGGGGCAAGTCTCACCTCGCGGGCTTGCTTGACGCTTTCGATTGCGGCGCGGCGCTCGCAAGCGGGTCGAACTTAGTCCCGCAACCGCCTGCAAACGGCATCGAGCTGCTCCAGCGTCCGGTATTTAATCTTCAATTCTCCGCCACGCGAGCCGTGCGTAATCGAGACCGACAGACCCAGCACGTCTTCAATGGCTTTTTCGAGCGCCCTCGTATCCGGATCCTTTTCCCGACGCGCAGCTGATTTCGGTGCCTTTTCCTTAGCCTCATCCTCCTGGGCCATCTTTTCGACGTCGCGCACCGTCATTCCGCGCTCGACGACGCGGCGCGCCAACGCCTCAGGATCTTGGACCGATAACAGGGCACGTGCGTGGCCGGCGGACAATTCACCGCTCGCGAGCAGGGTTTTCACGCTATCCGGCAACCGGGAGAGACGTAACGTATTGGCGATATGGCTCCGGCTCTTGCCGATAATTCGAGCCAAATCATTTTGCGAGTATCCATAGTCGGCAATCAGTTGCTCATAGCCCAGCGCTTCTTCCAACGCGTTGAGATCAGCACGCTGAACGTTTTCAATGATGGCGATTTCCAGCGCCTCTTTGTCGCCTGCTTCGATTAAAATAACCGGCACCTCATGCAAGGAGGCGCGCTGAGCGGCACGCCAACGGCGCTCGCCCGCAATGATTTCGAACACATCGTCCATACCGGGTATGTTGCGCACGAGTATCGGCTGGATGATTCCTTTTTCCCGAACGGAATTGGCCAAGTCCTCCAATTCGGTTTCATTAAACGTGCGACGGGGATTTCGTGGATTTGGGCGGAGAAATTCGGTTGGTACCCGGCGCTGACCGCGCGCGCGCTCCGCTGGAATAGCGGCGTCGCCAACTTCACCAATTAAAGCGGCCAATCCGCGGCCCAAACGTGAACGGGTAGGCTCTTCAGCCATGATGCAATCCCCTCAACAAAACCATACTGTGAAAAACGCCCAGCTGATCAAGCCGCTGTTTGAAGAGCCCGCTCGCGCTGAATCACCTCGGATGCGAGCCTTAGATAGGCCTGTGCTCCGCTCGATTTCAGATCATACAACAAGACGGGCTTGCCATGCGATGGTGCTTCGGACACGCGAACATTCCGTGGAATGACCGTATCATACACCTTTGTACCCATAAAAGCCCGGACATCATCGACGACCTGAGCGCAAAGATTATTACGGGAATCGAACATGGTCAGAACGATCCCATGGATCGACAATTGCGGATTGAGCGATTCGCGCACTTGATCAACGGTTTTCAGCAGTTGGCTCAAACCCTCTAACGCGAAGAACTCACACTGCAAAGGCACGACGACGGCGTCAGCCGCTGCCATTGCATTAATCGTCAGCAGATTGAGGGATGGCGGGCAATCCACCAGCACATAGGTAAACCCCTCTTCGCCAGCGAGCATTTTGGTGACATGCAAACTTGCGACGGCCTTTTTCAACTTATGGGCGCGGTCACGATCATTGGCGATTTCAAGTTCAAGCCCCAGCAAATCCAGGGTCGACGGTGAAACAAACAAACGCGGAACCGCTGTGGCGTGAATTGCATCCGCCAATTTAGCCGCACCTGTCATCACGTCATAGGTCGAGACCGTACGGCTCTTCTGATCAATGCCAAACCCGGTCGACGCATTTCCCTGCGGATCAAGATCCACAATCAAAACCCGTTCACCGATGGCCGCCAATGCCGTTCCAAGGTTGATCGCGGTGGTAGTCTTACCGACACCGCCCTTTTGGTTTGCAAGCGCCAGAACCCGTGGTTTTTGACCGATACGGGATAAACGGATTGGAGTGTTCTCTGTCATATCCATCTCGCTAGACCTCTTCCGATGCCGGGCGCCGGAGCGCTCCGATCATTCCCGCGGCGAGAACCGGATCATCTCGACAATTCGAGCCATCGGATCGGTCACACTCGGGTGAATTTCTACGTCCATAATCCAATATTTAGAGGCTAAGGTCAATTCGGCATCTACATCTTGTCCCTTTAGAAACAAGCCTATACACGGATTTTGCGTGAGTCCGGCTTGCAGTGCCAAGAGTTCGTTCAGGGGAGCCAATGCCCTTGCCGTCACACAGTCGATGGAGGCCGGGAGTTGCGCCCTAACCACCTCGATACGACTATCATGGACAGTCGCCGGCAGGTCCAATTGCCGGACGACTTCCCGTAAAAATGCCACCTTTCTGCCGTTGCTCTCAACCAAATGGATATGGAAATCAGGTTCGTCCCCCAAGAGGATGGCGATCACGAGGCCGGGAAAGCCGGCGCCGGAGCCGATATCGACCCAGGTCTTGGCATTCCGGCCATACCTGACCAATTGGGCGCAATCCGCGATGTGCCGTGTCCAAAGCGTAGCTAACGTCGAAGGGCCAACAAGATTTTTTATGGTCTGCCATCGGATCAACAGGTCAATATAGCGATCGAAACGGGCGACTGTTTCATGTGAAACGTCCATCAGCGTCAATGCCTTCGCACGATCGGCTATCAACGCCGCCTGCCCCAACGGCTTTGAGCGGGCCATTAACCGGCATCTCCGCTTGTCGCGACGCGTGACCGCCGTCTCGCGCGCGCCGCCAATACCGTTAAGGCAGCAGGCGTCATTCCCTCGATCCGGCCCGCTTGTCCCAATGTACGGGGTTGTACTTTCGTAAGCTTAAGGCGGAGCTCCGCAGAAAGCCCCGCTACCTCCGCATAATCAAGGTCATCCGGGAATGCGAGTGATTCATCCCGCCGATATGCGTCAATGTCGCGCTTCTGCCGATCAAGATAAACCGCGTATCGCGCGTCGTTTTCGAGGCGGTCAATCATTTTGGCTCCGAATCGATTAAGTTCAGGCCAGATCGCCGAAAGCGCCGCCATGGACTGACCGGGATAGGACAAAATATCGAATGCCGTCCGCCGAATGCCGTCCGCGTTCACCTTCAGGCCCTTGGCTGCCGCTTCCGTTGGGGTGATCGAGAGCGTCTTCAACCGTTGCCGGGCCACCTCGAGCGAAGCGTTTGAGCGGCTAAATTGCTCCCGCCTCGCACTACCGACGATACCCCATTCAATCCCGAACGGCGTCAAACGTTCGTCTGCGTTGTCGGACCGAAGCGAGAGGCGATATTCGGACCGTGAGGTAAACATCCGATAGGGCTCTGTTACCCCTTGCGTTACCAGATCATCAATGAGGACACCGATATAGGCTTGGGTCCGGTCCACGATAACGCCTTCCATGCCGGCGCTGTATCGCGCCGCATTCAGGCCCGCAATCAAACCTTGCGCGCCGGCTTCTTCGTAACCGGTCGTGCCATTAATTTGCCCCGCACAGAACAAGCCCGACATGCGTTTTGTTTCAAGTGTGGGGCGAAGCGAACGTGGGTCGATAAAATCATATTCGATCGCATAGCCTGGACGGATGATCCGAGCGTGTTCGAGACCTGGAATCGACGCCACAAAAGCGCGCTGGACGGCTTCAGGCATCGAACTCGATATCCCATTCGGATAGACGGTGGGATCATCCAATCCTTCCGGCTCCAAAAAGATCTGATGGCTCGTTCTGTCACCGAATCGAATGATCTTATCCTCGATCGATGGACAATAGCGCGGTCCCCGCCCCGCGATTTGACCAGTATAAATCGGCGCACTGTCGATGCTCTGACGGATGATCTCGTGGCCAACGGCCGTCGTTGCCGTAACGCCGCACCCGATCTGTTCCTGTTCAATCCGGTTGGTGAGCGTTGAAAACGGTTCCGGCGGGGTATCGCCATACTGCATTTCGAGATTGTGCCAATCGATCGTCCTACCATCAAGACGCGGCGGCGTACCGGTTTTAAGGCGACCCAATTCGAAACCGGCAGCACTCAAGGCGCCCGATAATAGCCGTGCCGGTGGTTCGCCCATCCGTCCTGCCGCGAACCGCACCGGACCGATATGAACCAAACCGTTCAAAAAAGTCCCCGTTGTTAAAACAACCGACCCCGAACGAAGTGTCCGACCGTCTTTCAACCGCACGCCTGCGATACGGTTCCCACCAACGTCAAGAACGAATTCGTCAACCATCCCTTCCAGAAAGGCCAAACCTGCGGTTTCCTTCAACAGCCCCTGAACGGCCAGTCGGTATAATTTTCGGTCGACCTGGGCGCGCGGGCCCCGCACCGCCGGGCCCTTGCTACGATTGAGAACGCGGAACTGGATCCCGCCCTTATCAGCAGCGCGACCCATGATCCCGTCTAGGGCGTCAATTTCGCGGACAAGATGGCCCTTACCCAATCCGCCGATGGCGGGATTACACGACATCGTCCCGATCGCTTCCAGCGAGGAGGTGACCAGCAGTGTCGTTGCCCCAGCGCGCGCGGCAGCGGCGGCGGCCTCTGTCCCCGCATGACCGCCTCCGACGACAATGACGTCATAGTCCCTCGTCGGTGTATTGCTACCCATCGATCCTTGTTTCACGTGAAACCAAACCCCTATTTGCCAATGCAGAACTGGGAAAACAACTGATCAAGCACTGCTTCTACGCCGACATGCCCTGTAATCTGGCCAATCGCCGCAAGGGCCGCGCGGACTTCTTCTGCCAGTAATTCAGGATTGGCCAAGTGCCCAATCGCGAGACCTCTGTCAAGCGCGGCGAGCGCAACCCCGACCGCCTCGCGATGCCGCGCCCGGGTCAATACCGCCCGCTCGCCCTCGGTGGACGATGCCGCGGCAACCCGTTCGGTGAGTTGCTCGATCAAACGATCCATACCTTCGCCCGTTACGGCGGAAATATGTAATCCGTCCCGATCCGTCACGACCCGATCGCAATGGGTATTCAATTTCAACCGGATCGGCGCTGAACCCCCAACGG
>Ga0114964_10000955_pt1 | contig 21468 bp, 24 predicted proteins | sample C_131016_MF_Meta_FD_92638 | JGI IMG/M metagenome (GOLD analysis project Ga0114964, IMG submission 92638) | Freshwater microbial communities from Lake Croche, Canada to study carbon cycling - C_131016_MF_MetaG | ecosystem: Environmental > Aquatic > Freshwater > Lake | place: Lake Croche, Canada...
GCCGCCACCGCCTCCCGCTAACAACAGCTACCAAGACGCCAGCGACATCGAGACCTATTTGGCCGGTCTGATTTCTTCCATCACATCAGGCGCTGACAGTACCACTTCAGGCGTATCGGCAAGCTCTGGATCAAGCAAGGTGGTTGAAAGCGCGTCCTCCTTGCTCAAAGCCAGCGGCATTGATGCAACCAGCAAAAACTTGCAAAGTTTCCTGCAAATACTGCAAAAAAACGTGACTGTATCGATCGAAGATATGGGCAATCTGGTCGATAAATCGGTTTAGTGGCCCAAAAAAATGGCGTGCTAGCGCCCAGTTTATCCATCAAAAAATACCTAGGAAAAATGAAGATTTCACACACAAATAAAGGCACATCGCTGCCCAGGAGGTCCTTGCTGTCGAATCATTCACAGCTCTGGCATTCCCCCACGAAAGTAGGCAGCCGCCTAGATCGCCCGGGCTCCTTCGGCCCCGCGGGCTTGAACGTCACCGGTCGCCGCATCGGGTTCCTCGGCCTCCTGGCCCTGGCGGTATTGGCGGGGTGTGGTGGCGGCAGTTCATCCAGTACAACGACGACCACGGTGACGGTGCCCGGTGCCCCCACCCTCTCCAGCGTGACGGGTGGCAACGCCCAGGCCACGGTGGCCTTCTCGGCACCCGCTTCCACTGGCGGGGCTGCCATCACGCGCTACACCGTGACCTGCAAGGCCGGGTCCGCCTCGGTCCAGGCCAGCGGCGCAGCCAGCCCCATCACCGTGAGCGGCCTGAGCAACGGCACCCTCTACGCCTGCGGCGTGGCGGCCAGCAACAGCGCCGGGACAGGCGCGAGTTCATCAACCTCGAGCGTCACCCCGGCGGCACCATCGGGCGGCGGCACCACCAGCAGCCCCACCTATGGGGCCCCCGCGAACTTTGCTGCCGTGCTCAAGACGGCCTACACATGGCCCTCGCCCACCCTGGCCAGCGGGTTCACCCAGCGCGGCCGCTACCTGATCGCAGACGCCGCCACCCACAGCGCATCCACGTCCTATCTGGGCGTGGGCAGCACCTACAGCGCCACCACGGGCTTCGCCGTCGAGGGTACCATCATCCCCGCCAGCCCCACCGTCCAGACCTTGCTCAGCAAGCTGGTGCAGGCAGTGGGCGATGGCACGGGCACCTTCCGCCTGGACGCCCACCTCCATCCCAACCAGTCGCTGGACGCCGACCCCACGGACAGCCTCAAGCTGAAGTTCCGCAACAACTTCGGCAAGGCCTCGGTCACCTACGGCTACGTCACCTTCAGCTACGACGCCACCACCCACCTGCTTCAGGCCCGCAAGCGCTACCTCTACACCTACGACGCCACCACCTACGCCGCGAGCTACACCCAAGTTTCCGCCTTCGCGGGCGTCAACCAGTACGTGAAGCTGACCAGCGGAGCCTTTGCACTCGTCACCACCCCTGCACAGGCCACCCCGCTGTACATCTTCAACTCCCCGCTGGATTTCGGTATCCCCACCGCGATGAACCCGGCTGCGGTGCCGTACGCACCCAACGCCACCGCGCCCTTCATCACCAAGACCTCAATAGCCTCCACGGACGGTCTCATCGCCACGGGTGTGAACGCCACCTACAAGGCCCAGGTGGCCGTGGCAGGCAGCGATGCCGGCACGAAATCGGCCGCCGATACGCTGCTGGCCAGCATCAAGACGACCGTAGAGGCCTCGGGTGAGAAATTGCGCTATGCGCCCGCTGTGTACACGGCCTTCCGCGACGCGGCACTGGCCACCACATTGGGGAGCGACGCTATTGCCGACGGCACGCCTGGGCAGAACCTGGTGCCCTACGTCTACTTCACCAACGAGAAGGACACTGCCGGGAAGTACCACCCCTTCATGATCGTCGGGAGTTACGAAAACCCCGCCTCCCCACACGGCCTGCTGGATGTTCCGCATCCGCCTGGGGATGGCAACGGTGCGGGCTACGCGGACCAGAAGGTCACGCGCTTCACCAACCTCGACTTCAAATTGACCCTGATTCCCATGAAGGACTACGGGCTGGTCAGTGCGGTGACCGACAACACCCTGGCCAGAACCCTGCTCAGTGACGTGGGCGGTGCCGTGTCGTCTGCTAACGTCTACAACTACGCCAGCACCGCCGACAACGGGCTGCTCATCAACGGCTCGGTCATGTTCCCGGTCTTCAACAACACACTCGTGCCCTCGCAACTGGTCGGCGAGTTGTCGGCCAATGGCTGCCACGTCGGCCGAGGGGGCGGCGGGCCGCATTGCCACGCCGACGGCTACCCGAACGCCAAGGCCCCGGGCGTGGCGGTGTACGGCGATGCCGACTACGTGGGCCAGAACCACCCGCCGCTCATCGGCTTCGGCTATGACGGCGTGGCCCTGTTCGGCGTCTACCGGACCGGAAAGGACACGGCAATGCTGGGTGCTTCGACAGCGCTGGACAGTTTTGGCGGGCATGACCATGACGGCATCGGCTACCACTACCACGCCCATTCCGTGCCCAATTACCCCTTGTTGAATTCGAGTGGGACCACCACCCTGAATGTGCTGATGAAGGGGGCCTTCAAAGGCAGCATCAAAAACGTGCCGTACTTCATGCAGGGCCAGGGGTCGTCGTTCTCCACCAACAAGTACCTCGGCGGCACGGTGCAGTGAATCGCCGGCGGCAATGCGTCAGCGCCCTGTTGCTGGGCGCCTTGCAGGGCGTGCTGCCGCCGGTTGCATGGAGCCACGATCTTCCGCCTCGGCGGCTGGTCCTTGAGCGCAGCCGACCCGACCGCCTGACACTGTCCTACGACCTTGACCCGGTCGAAGCCCTGCAGGCGCTGTTGGAGCCCAGTTGGCCTCGCGCACGCTTCATCGCGCATGTCAGCAGCCTGGCACCAGCGGCCTTTGAGCGGGCGCTCCAACGCGCAGGCGCCGCTCTACGAGCCCAGACGCGCCTGGTCACGCCCGCGGCCACCGCACTGCCCTTGCAGGCCTGGGAGTGGCCGCCCGCAGCCGCGTGGCAGGAGCCAGTTCAGGTGGCCGCCTTCTTGCAGCAGGCCGGCACGCCAGCGCCCGACCATCCGCGCACAGTCCACGTCCGGGCCCAGGCAACGGTGCCATCGCCGCGCATGCGCCTGACCCTCCACGCGCCACCCACCCTGCTGCCCCTTCAGGTGCTCAACGGCCCGGGCGACCCCTTCTGGCTCACGCCAATGGCGCCCACGGTCATCGTGGATGTCTGAGGGGCTGCGATGAAGCTGCTGGACTTGCGCTGTCGGTCGCGTCTGTGGCGCAGGCCGTGGTGGCTGGGGTGGATGCTGTGCGGCCTGCTGCTGTGCATGGCACCGGCCCGGGCGCACCTGATCGCGGCCCAGAAGGGCACGCTCAACCTCGTGGGTGACGCAGCCTTGCTGGTGCTGTCGGTACCGGTCTCGGCTCTGCATGGCGTGGACGACAACGGGGATGCCGCCTTGTCCAAGGCCGAGCTCAGGGCCCATGCCGAGTCCATCCGCGCGCAGGTGCTCTCGGGCGTGCAGCTTCTGGGGCCGGAAGGCGCACTACCTCTGCAACTGGTGATGGTCGACATCGCGTTGCCTGACGCAACCCCTTCTACGGCGCACAATTCAGCGGCTGAACGAGCGGCCGGCCCCAACGCTGGCCTGGCCCTCGACAGGGTGCGCGATGCCGACCCCAATGCGACGGCTACCCACTTGACGGTACTGGGGCGCTTTGCGCTGCGGCCCTCGGGTGGCAACGCCGGCGCAGGTGATGCGGTGAGAGACGACGGCCTGTCCCTGCGCTTCACCCTGTTCGGCGCCCAAGCCGTTGAACGGCAACAGGACCTGACCATTACGCGGCAGCAGGAGATGCAGTGGCTGCGCTTCACACCCGAGGCACCCACGCACGCGCTGCTCCCTGGGCCGCTCGCGGTGCTGGCGGAGTATGTACAAAGTGGCGCGGCACATGTACTCGGCGGCGCAGACCATCTGCTTTTCCTGTTGGTGGTGCTGGCTGCGGGCTGGGGCTGGCGGGCTCTGCTAGCAGTTCTGACCTGCTTTACCTTGGGGCACGCCCTCACGTTGGCGGCCTGCGTCTGGGGCGGGTGGTCGGCGCCAGCGCGCATCGTCGAGCCTGCAATTGCGGCCACCATCGTTGGCATGGCAGCCTTTGATGCTTGGCGCCGTTGGCAGGACAAGTCCCCTCGGCTGGAGCTTCGGCTGGCCCTCGTGTTCGCTTGCGCCCTGATTCACGGACTGGGGCTGGCCGAAGCCTTGACCGGCCTGACTAAATGGCCTGCCGGCAGCCGCCCCATGCTCTGGGCACTGGCCGGTTTCAACCTCGGAATCGAGTTGGCGCAAGTGGCCGTGGCCGTGTTGGCCGGCTTGCTCGGGTGGGCGCTATCTCTTCTGGCGGGGCCGGCTGGCCCAGCACGCGTGGGACAGGTCGCCACCATCGCAGGCATAGTCGCCGGCAGCTTCTGGTTTGCCGAGCGGGTGCTTCATTCAGTCTGAGGGTCCAGCGCCAGGCTGCGCACTTCAACCGGGTTGGGAAACTGACGGTTTCGCGCCGCAAGACCGATATGTCTCAGATGCTGGTTCGAATCCTCGTCACCACCAGAATTCGATAGCCTCGGAGCTTGAGCAAGTTAGTGCTACAGACCGTTCTGCCCCGCCAAGACTATTTCGAACTGATTCCAAGTCGTTCGAACAATTTACAACCCGTTCGGAGCCTCCTAGGGTGCGCTCCTATAACACTTTCCGGATCAGACAGGCTTCTTCATAGGCCTCAATGTCCTTGAGCCGGTACAAAACTTTCCCCACGATCTTTAAGTACTGCGGGCCCTCGCCGACGGTCCGCCAGCGCTGAAGGCGTGCGACTCAACGCTGTAGTAGCGGGTGACGCAGATTTCACGCTCACCAATCGCACAGGCTACGATATTGAGTCGGTTTACGTTGCACCCAGCAGGCAAAAAGATTGGGGCAATGACCATCTCGGTAAAAGCGTACTTGCTGACGGTAGGTCACGGTTTATTTCATTTAATAAGTCCGGAAACACCTGCATCTACGACATGAGCATTTCATGGGTAGGCTACAGTTCTGACGACGACGTTGTTTGGGAAAGACTGAACCTGTGTGAAATCCACAAGATCACTTTGCGTTACAACGCCAAGTCCAAACAGACGTCAATCACAACAGATTGAGCTGTCTTGGGTCAAGTGCAGGACGCTGGGGAGGCCGGGACAATTTTGAAGCGCCCACCAAATCAGCGTCAAAAATATGCCATAATTTACCTCTTCACAAGTTACCCGCCCGGGTGGTGAAATTGGTAGACTCAGGGGACTCAAAATCCCCCGCCGCAAGGCGTGCCGGTTCGAGTCCGGCCCCGGGCACCAGCTATGAGAACCCAGTATCCATGCGGGTTCTAAGCGAATCAAGGCCAACCTTCACCGGTTGGCCTTTTTCTTTGGGCGCTTCCATGTAGGCACCATGTAGGCGCTGGACCTTGGTTATGGCGTCCATCTGCCTCAGTCAACCTCGATAATTTCCGTTCACATGTTTATGTGAGTGGGGTAATCCCTTCAAATTCCTGCCCAGCTTGACCCCACCGTACCCCCACCCCCACTTTTGTCAGATGGGACTCCGGTGCAGCTACTGATACTATTCTGGTCATACGATTCCACTTGCAGCCTTAGGAATCATGAGTCAACTTTGGTCGCATGCTGAGGAAAATAGTGCTTTCATCATTTCGTCTGCACCCTCTTCATTGCTAACGCCTGTTTGCACCAGTATCGTCTTTGACTTGCGGTCAATCAAGACGTTTTGAGATAGTGCACCAGCCATTCGCAACATTCCACCATCTGCGGTGTGATGCCAGAAGAAATTCTTATATGCCCGACCGGGCCGAGCAACATTGAAGCGCGATGCTTGGTCTTTATCTGTGTGTTTGGCCGTGTCTTCAATCCATACTTTGGGCACGATTTGATGCCCGTTTAGGCTTCCATCATTTGCGACCAGCATACCTAAGCGAGCCCAGTCTTGAAGCGTTGCAGATACACCAGCGCCGCTGAATGTGAAGCCCTTGGAGTCTGTTAGCCATGTGGCATCCGATGCGGCGCCCATAGGTTGCCACAGCAGTTTTTCGGCAATCATAGAAAGGGGCTGTTGGTAGACAGTTTCAAGTACCCAAGCAACAAGTACCGGGTTGATGTCGGTGTAATTGAATTTCGTTCCCTGAGGTTCATCGCGACCCCATTTATATTGAAGGATCGCCTTGATCTGGTCTGTATCTTCGCCGCGCCTAGGTGAATAGCCAATTTGTGAAAATCCATAGCGTTCGAACCCATTGTTGGGGCTGCAGAATGACTCGCAGATGTTGATGCCACTGGTCATATTGAGCAGATTCCTTAGGGTTATGTCTGCGAAGGGGTGCCCCGATAGTTGAGGTAAGTGTTTGTCTAAACGGTCATCCACGGATTCCAGCTTCTTCTGCTCAAGTGCAATGCCGGTCAAAAGACCAACAATGCTTTTAGTCATAGACCACCCGAAGAAGCGCATTTCAGCACTGCGTTTGAACCGGTACTCTTCGTGCCAAATATCCCCGCTGCGTGCAATCAACAAGGCCGAACGGTTGTACTTGGCGGCGAAATCTGATGCATCCATAAACAAGTTAAGTTTGATTTTTCTTTTGGCTTGCTTGAGTGGCAGTGTCTGAGTACTTGCTTTGATTCTCTGATGCGCCAGCATGGATTCAATTCCACCTGAGAAGTTCCCCACGTGGTACTCGCTATAGCCTTCCCATTTTTGCTGCTGCCCAGCTTGACCCCAACCTGTGGGAAAACCTCTGGAATCCCCCCATTTGTCTTGTGCCCAAGAGTCAAACGCCGTCAATGACGAACCGAAACCCACTGTTGCAAAAAAGAACTGGCGCTTGTTCATAAGAAGCCCTTCAGTAAAAGCAATACATCTTCACACTAAAATTTTAGGAAATTTTCTTTTTTGAGCACGGTGGCTCCACGTTCGAAGCTTTCAGCAGCGCCAGCGTCATAACCTTGCAGTTTGTCCAGTGTTCTCCAGGTCACGGCATACCAGCTGGCCTTGTTTGGTCGGTAGCCCATGACCGTCTGGTGAATGAGTTTCGCGGCCATCAACTCTTTGAGTGCACGGTTCACGGTATCGGATGAAGTCCAGCCACGCTTACTCATGTGGGCGCGGCTTGCAAGCAGTCGCCCATTGTTGTCGCGCGCATACTGGCGAGCAATATCCATCAGCAGCGCCTTTGCCGGGTGGCTCAGGCCAAGGTAGCCAGGGCAGTCCAACACCTGCCACGGCAAAGCCAAAAACGGTCCACCGTCACGGCTGGTGTCATGCCCTTTTGAACGGCGTTCACGTCCCATGTTGCATCTCCAGCTTGGTGATACCGTTCAGGGCCTGCAAACTTGCTGGCATGGCCTCAATCAAAGTCATTGCCAGTGCCCGTGCGTTGGCTTTGCGCACCTCGTAGGGCGAGCCATCGACGATGTGCCCAGCGCAGGCGCGAACAACCTTGTCCAAGACCTTCAATTCATCCGCTGACATAACGCCACGATCTAACTCAGCCTTGGGCTGTCCGGTCATAGCGAGAGTCACCAGACGCGCCTCTTTGACGAAGTGGTGGGCGGCTGTCTGCTTACCGTCTCTGGCGCGGACCTGAACCAACACATCGTTCAGGAATGCCATGTGATCCTTGGTGCGTTGGCGCTCCAACAGCCAGGTCGGGTCCAACTTGTTTCTATCGATCCTTTGCAGCTCGGTAACTGCTTTGCGGAAAGCCTTCACGAACGTCACGCGCAGGTTTGTAGCCTGGGCACCCGTGAAGCCCATCGCCAGTGCAGCGAAACCGTCCTCGGTCATGACCCACTTTGGCAGCTTCCGCCCGGTTGTGTCGGTGTAATCACTGAGCGCAAAATTGCGCTCAGTGAAAGCCCTGTCCTCTACCTGTTCGAAGAGCGTTTCAGCAGCTCTCAGGACAGCCTTATGCCCTCGCCCGAAGTGGTTGGCAACAACGAGCGTATCGGTCACGAGCTTGCCATGGACCAGCCTGACCAGCGGCGCGGCGCACTTTGCAACAATGAAGGCTTGAGCGGCTGCGAGGCCATCGGGCTCAAAATTCAGTGCATTGGTGAAGTTGGCTTTGCTGCTCATCAAACCACCCCCATCAAAGCTTTGATGTCAGCCACGGGCCAAGCCAATCGTCCATTGATGCGAAGCGGCTTCAGAGGACCCTCGCCGGTCATCGCCCAGATGCGAAGTGTGTGGTTGGCCCTGTTCAAATGGTGCGCCGCCTCTGCTGTGGGCAGTGCGGCGCGGGTTTCCAGCGCAAGTGGGGTTGGTATTTTGGGGTTCGACATGGCAATCCTTTGGTCCACACGGGCTCATCCCGCATGCCTAGAATCGATCCGAATGTGTCGGAGTCAAGGTCAACACTCTTAACCCATGATGCTGTAATGGGTATTTACCCGAATGGCAATTCCTCCCCCTGAATTTACGAACGTGACAAAAGCATCCGGTTGTTGGGCGTTCGGTTGTGCAATCCGACACTCAGTGCGCGATTGGCATACGTCACCGTAACATTTCAACCAGCGGGTGTCACTGGCGTTCAGCCCGGTTTCGAAGCGGGCCTAACTGGGGCGAAAACTCACGCCTTGTTCAGCCCATGCGCCACGGCCTCGCGCAGCGCGGAATTGATGCGGGTTTGCCAGCCTTGCCCGGTGGCCTTGAAGGCTTCCAGCACATCGGCATCCACTCGCATATTCAGCGTAGGGCGCTTCACGGCGGCGGCGGGCCTGCCACGGCCTCGCTTGATGCTGGCCTGTTGCCAATAGGCAGCCACGGCGGCTGCATCGTTGGGATCATAGGGGCCATCGGCGGCACTGTGGGCAATCGGCGTGTCTTGGGCGGCTTCGCGTTTGACGCGCTCCCAATCGGTCGCTTTGGGCTTAGTGGGTGTTTTGGGCATACAGCGTCCTTTCCTGTTTCGATGCGCGGCGCAGCGATATGGCTCGCACCTCGTTGGGTTCACGCAGCACATAGACCAGCACCAGCACCACGCCAGCGACTTCCACCATGGCCACGTCCATCAATCGGTTCTCATCGCCCCGTGTGCTTTCTATCGTCAGCTTGTTGACCGCATTGAAAACCAGCGGCGCATCTGACAGTGAAAGCCCATGCTTGGCGATGTTGGCGGCGTCCTTGCGCGGGTCAAATGTGAATTGCATGAATAGATTTATTGTATGGGCATTAATTTAAAAACTCAAGCAGCCACTCTTGATGCGATGTGCACCACGCTGGCGCTGGTCTCGGTCAGGAATCGGTGAAGAGTTTCCAATGCCTCCAGCTTTTGCGGCGCGTAGTCATGACCGTCATAACTCGCCGCTTGCACCCCCGTCACGCCATGGCTCAGCAAGTGTCCCCGGATTTCTTGGCTGACGCGCAGGCTAGCCAAGGCAGTTTCCACGCCAGAACGAATGCGCTTCGCCTGGAACTGCCCGATGGGTTTATCGGTCTGAATCCACTCCACACCAGTGGCGGCAGCTTTGGCCCAATCTGCAATCGCCTTGGCGCTCACGGGTGATGCGCCACCATCCACCGACAAAGGGAACTCGCCGGGGTTCAGCGTCAGCAAGTTGTTCAAGGTTTCACGGGCGGCAGGCAGCAGCGGGATGGTGTGAAGTCTTGCGCCTCGGCCTGTTCGCCATTTGGCATCCAGTAGGGTGATTGCGCCCTCCCCCACGTTGGACCGGACCAGCTGGCGCAACTGCTCAATGCGCTTGCCACCTGTCAACAAATGCAGGCGCAGCACGGCACCCCGGACACCTTGCAGCGGTTCGATGGCCTGCAAGCGGGGGTGAGGTCATGGTTTGCCTATTTTTTTCCAATCATTAAGATATTCAATGGCCCGTTTTTTGGATTCAAGCTGTCGTTTCCGTCGCCATCGGTTTGATGCGGCTACGGGCCTTGGCGCTTTGCCGTGCCGTCCATAAGTCACGCTGAGTTTGCAGGGCCAGCCAATAGCCCTGACTCGTGCCCAAAGCCTCGGACAAGCGCAGGTCCATATCGGCGCTCACGGCAGCATGGCCGTTCACGACACGCGACAACATGACCCGGCTGATTCCAATGTGTGCGGCAAAGGCGGTCACGCTCACGCCCAAGTCATCCAGCCAGCCTGTGAGCAGTTCGCCGGGGTGTGCAGGGTTGTGCATGTTCATGGTGTGCCTTTCAGTGGTAATCCACGTCATCCAGTAATTCAACGTCTTGCCCGACAAAGCGCAGTGTCAGTCGCCAATTGGCCTGCACGGTCAGCGCGTAAAAGCCAGCACGGTCACCCGATAGGCTGTGCAATCGCCACGATGGCCGCATCAAGTCTTGCGGTCCAGTGGCGACACTCAGGGCGGTCAGCAATTCGCGCAGTCGTTTGACATGAATGGGTTGTATGCCCGCCATCCCGCCTGTTTGATAGAAGGCTTCAAGCCCTTTGTGTCGGAATGAGAGAATCATAATCTGTAAATCATGGGTTTACAAGTCAAGTATTAACAACTTGCACTCGTCTTTTGGTTTTTCATGCCGCCAGCCTTGCTGAAATGCGCGCCACGCTGGCGCTGGTTTCAGTTAAGAATCGATGAAGCGTTTCAAGTGCCACCAAATTTTGCGGCGGATAATTATGACCTTTATAACTGGCGGCTTGAACCCCATTCACGCCATGGCTCAGAAGGTGCCCCCTGATTTCTTGACTTACTCAAAATCCCCCGCCGCAAGGCGTGCCGGTTCGAGTCCGGCCCCGGGCACCAGCATCAAGCCGCAACGCTCCCAGAGCTTGCGGCTTTTTCTATGCTCGAAGGTGTCGCGCAAAGCTGCGGCTGAGGGCGCTGGGCGTAAGATGCATTCAGCATTCAACTCAAAGCCCCCTTGTGAAAGCCCTGTCATGAAAGCCCTTTTTTGCCTTTGCTTATCGCTCAGCGCCTGCTTTGCCCATGCACAGTTGCGGCAATTTGGGCAGTCGCCCGGCAACACGTCTTACTATGACGCCAGCACCGTCCACCGCACGGGCAACAAAGTGCAAGTCTGGACGGTGACCGAGTTTCGACAGCGTGAACCCGCCGGTTTTTTGTCGACCCGCTCGCACAAAGAGCTCGACTGCAAAAGTTTGCAAGAACGCACGATGCAGTTCATGGCTTTCACCGAAAGCAAAGGCCAAGGCAAAACTGTTGGCGAGGTGAATGAGGCCAATACTTGGGAGAGCGTTCAACCCGGGACACGCAACTCGCGCCTGTTGCACATGGTCTGCGGCGATTGAGCTTCAGAGCAAAGAAGCTTGTGCGCACAAGCCTTCGCGCACGGTGGGGTAACGCAGTCGCAGGCGCAACTCCCTTTTCATGCGGGTGTTGTCCAATCGGCGCGATTCACTCATGAAGCTGAGCAGCATCAAAGGCAATGTTTCGCTTGCACTGCTGCGCGAAACCTTGGGTGGCCGTGGCAAACCCATCAAATCTGCGGCCAAGTCAAAATAGCTGCCCATTTTGAGTTCGGTATCGTCATTGATGTTGTAGACGCGTTGAGCCCGCCCACGCCACAAAGCGACCATGCAGGCTCGGGCCAAGTCATCGGCATGGATGTGGTTGGTGTACACATCTTCCGCGGGCAGCAGCACGGGCGTGCGTTTGAGCAGACGCTCCTTGGGTGTGCCCCCGACACGGTCAGGCGCATAAATGCCCGGGATGCGCAAAATACTGGAACGCACCCCGCTGCGTCCCAAAAATCGAACCGTTTCTTCCGCATCCACCCGCCGCACGGCCCGGGGGGTGTGGGGTTGAACGGGCCGAGTCTCGTTCACCTTGACGCCTTCGCAATCGCCATAGACGCCACTGGTGGAGCCATACACCCAAGCTGACAAGCCCGAGCGCAAACGCAGAACGCGGCTCAAAGCCAAGGTACGCGGATCGTGTGACCAGTCCCGGCTTTTGTCCGAGGGCGGTGGCGCCAAATGGAGTACCCGGGTCACCAGACCCGCTAAGCGGGTCAAGGTGGCGGTCTGGTCTAAATTACCCAGCAATGGCGTGATGCCCGCAGCGCGCAATTGAGCTTGGCGTGCGGGGGTCGAGGTCAGGGCCATCAGGTTGACACGTCCTGCCAGCTGACGCGCAACCCGCATGCCGACATCGCCACAACCGACGATCAAAATGCGTTGGCGGCGAAATCGGGCTGGCAAAGCGCCTAAAGGGGTTTGATTTGAAGGCAAAATCAGGGCATCAGGTTACAGACAGACCCTCAAGGATACATGGATGAGCTTTCAAATTACCGTGCAGCCCAGTGGCCGCAGTTTCACCGCCGATTCGACCGAGACTTTGCTGGCCGCCGGGATTCGCCAAGGCATTGGCTTGCCCTACGGCTGTAAAGACGGCGCTTGCGGTTCCTGCAAATGCAAAAAACTCGAAGGCACGGTGGTGCATGGTGCGCATCAGAGCAAGGCTTTGAGCGATGAAGAAGAAGCGCAGGGCTTGATCCTGACCTGTTGCGCCACCGCGCAAAGTGACGTGGTGCTGGAATCCCGCCAAGTGACAGAAGCCGGCGCGTTCCCGGTCAAAAAAATGCCGGTTCGCGTGGCCTCTTTGGTCAAACAATCAGACGATGTGATGGTGATCCATCTGCAACTGCCCGCCAACGATGTGATGCAGTTCCATGCCGGTCAGTACATTGAGTTTTTGCTCCGCGATGGCTCCCGTCGCAGCTACAGCATGGGCAATGCCCCCCACACTTTGGAGCCTGGCGCCCCGAAAGTGGAACTGCACATCCGCCACATGCCCGGCGGCAAGTTCACCGACCCGGTATTCACCACCATGAAAGAAAAAGACATTCTGCGTGTCGAAGGGCCTTACGGCAGTTTCTTTTTGCGTGAAGATTCAGACAAACCCATGGTGCTGTTGGCCTCGGGAACAGGCTTTGCCCCAATCAAGGCGCTGATCGAGCACATGCAGCACAAAGGCATTGCCCGCCCTGCAACGCTGTATTGGGGTGGCCGCAGACCTTCCGACCTTTACATGAACGACTGGGTTCTGGAACAACTGGCAAAGATGCCTCATTTGCGTTATGTTCCCGTGGTGTCGAATGCCACTCCCGAAGACGCTTGGACAGGGCGCACAGGCTTTGTGCACCAAGCGGTGTTGCAAGACCACCCTGACCTGTCCGGATTTCAGGTTTACGCTTGTGGAGCGCCCATTGTGGTCGACTCGGCGCAACGCGACTATGGCCTTGCAGGCTTGCCTGCCGAAGAGTTCTTTGCTGATTCATTTACTTCAGAAGCCGATAAGGCGAAAGGTTGAATGCATGTCTAAACCCTTGTTGATTTTTATCGCTTCGCTTGCAATGAGCTTGCCCGTTTTGGCGCAATTGCAGTTGATCACCCATGCCGAAGCCCATTTACCCGATGGAAAAACCACGGTAACGCGTGCCATCACCAGAGGCCCTGGCATTCGCTTTGACTCTGCCACAGATGTGTCAGCCCAATCTTTCGGTTTCAAGGTCACCCTGGAGCCTCGCGGCGGTGCCAAACTCGACCCGCAATCGCTGAAGGTGGAATACCTCAAAGACCCGATCATTGACTTGACCGAACGCGTCAAAGTGGGCCTGAAAGGAGACACCATTGATTTACCCCAAATCAAAGTGCCCGTTGGAAATCACCCCATCCGCATCACGGTGCGTGACTCGGAAGGTCGAACAGGCTCGCAAACCATCAGCCTGAACGCAAAATGAGCAAGCGTCCATGAACTGCCCTTATTGTGAAAGCAGCCTATCACCCACGGCTAAGGTCTGCCCGCATTGCACGCGTGACCTGTGGATGATCCAAGCTTTGCAAAAAGAGGTTCATGAATTGCGCGAACAATTGGCGTCATTGCAAGGGAGCTTGATCCCAGCCCCGCTCATCGGTGATGCCCAGTCCCAAGCATCTTTTGATCCGCCACTCGCCACCGATCTGTCCCCTGCGGGTTGGAGACTGGTGGGCGCAGCACTGGTGTCGATCGCATTGGCCATGGGCTTGCATGGCTTACTTTTATTTGTTTTCGACGTCAACCCATGGGTGCTGCGCATAGCCACCATCGTATTACCGGCCATGGTGTCGGCATGGGCATTGCGCACAACGCGGCTTCTTTGGCCTGCAGTGGCACTGACCAGTGTAATGACAGGCACCTTTGCGGTATGGGGCATGTTGGCGGTCACTGGGCTCATAGACAATGTGCCTGTCGCTCCGCAGAATTTGCGCGACTTACGTGAAACCCTTGAATATGGCCTGGCCATGGCCTTGGGCTTTTTAACAGGGGCTCTTGCAGTGGGTTGGTGGCGACTCATGCAAAAACCACTGTCCAGCAAGACCCCGTCAGGACTGCTGGTGCTGCTTGTGCGACGCGATGCCCAAGGTCGACTGGATATTGACGCCATCATCAATGAAGTCCAAAAAATAATCACATTGGCCGGGCCGCTGGTCTCGGGCGGCATGGCCGTCTATTCGGGCTTTAAAAGTCTGATGGGTTAAAAGTCACAATCGTTAGACCATGAAAAAAAATTCGATGCAACTTGTTCTCTCCCGACTAGCGCCTTGGCTGATGGCTGTGGCGCTTTGCCCAGCCCCCTCTGCATGGGCCCAAAACAAGCCCATCCGGCTCATCGTGCCCTACGCTGCTGGCGGCCCGATCGATGTGACTGCACGGGCGTTGGCCGAACGCGTCAAAGACACGCTGGGCACGGTGATCATTGACAACAAGCCCGGTGCCGGCGGCAACCTGGGCGCCGATCTGGTGGCCAAGGCCAGTCCTGATGGTTACACCATTGGCATCGCAGCCACGGCCACGCATGCGATCAATCCCTGGTTGTTTGCCAAAATGCCTTACGACGCAGGCCGCGACTTTGCGCCGATCACGCAGATGCTGCGCGTACCCAACGTGCTGGTGATGAACGCTGACACCGCACACAAACTGAAGATCAACAACCTGGCTGACCTGGTGGCTTACGCCAAAGTGAACCCAGGTCGCCTCAATTTCGGCTCGGGCGGCAACGGCAGCGCAGGCCATTTGGCGGGTGAAATGTTCAAGCGGGCGGCAGGCATTTTTGCGGTGCACATTCCTTACAACGGGGGCAATCCTGCGCAATTGGCTTTGTTGTCGGGTCAAGTAGATTTCAACTTTGACAACCTGGCCACAGCGGCACCGAACATCAAGTCCGGCAGGCTCCAAGCTTTGGCGGTGACCACCGCGCAGCGCAGCAGCGCTTTACCCGACATCCCCGCCATGGCCGAGACCCTCAAGGGCTTTGAGGTCGACACCTGGTGGGGTCTCGTGGCACCCGCTGGCACCCCGCGGGAGGTGCTGGATCGTTTGAACAAAGCCTTTACTGCGGCGCTGCAAGCGCCTGAAACCAAAACACGCTTTGCGCTGTTGATGGCCGAACCTGTCGCCACCACGCCCGAACAGTTTGAGGCCTTCATGAAAAAGGAAATGAACCGTTATGAATCGGTGGTCAAAGCCAGCGGCGCCAAGGTCGATTGATCACTCGCCCAATCATTCGCCCAATCATTCGCCCAAATAGGCGGCTCGCACTTTCGGGTCATGCAGCAAGTCGCTGCCCGAGCCGGTCATGGTGATCAAACCCGACTCCATCACATAGCCACGGTTGGCAATGGCCAAGGCCCGGCTGGCGTTTTGCTCGACCAGCAGCACAGTGACGCCTTGGGCATACACATCACGAACCACTTCAAAAATCTTGTCCACCATGATGGGCGACAAACCCATGGAGGGCTCATCGAGCAGCAACACCTTGGGGCGACTCATCAGCGCGCGAGCCATGGCCAGCATTTGTTGCTCGCCGCCGGACAAGGTGCCGGCCCATTGGTCTTTGCGCTCACGCAAGCGCGGAAAGACTGCGAACATCTTTTCCATGTCATTGGCAATGCCTGGCGTGTCGGTTCGGATGTAGGCCCCCATTTGCAGGTTTTCGGTGATGGTCATGCGGGTGAAGACACCGCGCCCTTCTGGCACCATCGCCAAGCCTTGTTGGACCAAATCCCAGGGTCCCTGACCCGCAATGCTTTTGCCCAAGTACTCGATGTCTCCTGCGTTGAAAGGCTGTGTGCCGGTGATGGCTTTCATGGTCGTTGTTTTGCCCGCACCATTGGAGCCGATCAAAGACACCAACTCGCCTTGGTGGACTTCAAAATCGACACCCTTGACGGCTTGAATACCGCCGTACGCGACTTTCAGACCTTTGACTTTCAGCAAGATGGCGCTCATGGTCAGTGTCCTCCCGTGCCCAGATAGGCCTCAATCACCTTGTCATTTTTCTGCACTTCGGCAGGCGTTCCTTGGGCAATTGGTTTGCCGTAATCGAGCACCGTCACCCGGTCGCACAAACCCATGACCAACATGACATCGTGCTCAATCAGCAAAATGGTGCGGTTGTCGTTGCGGATGCGATCAATCAGCGCGCGCAATTGAATTTTCTCTGTGGCATTCATGCCTGCGGCAGGCTCGTCCAAAGCAATCAATTGCGGATCGGTGGCCAAGGCGCGCGCAATTTCAAGCCGGCGTTGATCACCATACGACAAGGTGCGTGATTTGTAGTCGGCGTATTGTCCGATGCCCACATAGTCGAGCAGCTCTTGTGCCCGTTCAGCAATCGCTTTCTCTTCCGCAATGAAACGGGCTGTGCGGAAAATCGCACCGAGCAGGCCCGAATGGGTGCGCATGTGGCGCCCGACCATGACATTCTCAAGGGCCGTCATTTCGGCAAACAAACGAATGTTCTGAAAGGTCCGGGCAATGCCTGCTTTGGCCACGTCGTGCACTGCGGTCGGCTTGTACGACTTGCCCGCCAGTTCAAATGTCCCTGCATCGGGGCTGTACAAGCCTGTGATGACATTGAAGAATGTGGTTTTGCCGGCACCGTTCGGCCCGATCAAACCATAGACCTGCCCGCGCTCTATCGTCATGCCGACATCGGTCAAGGCTTGAAGACCGCCAAAACGCTTGGAAATGCCTGAGACTTTCAAGACGGTATCGCTCATCTCAGGCTCCCTCTTTGGCTTGCAAGGACTTGCCATGCGCAGGCGATGGCCACAAGCCCCGTGGCCGCATCAACATGATGACGATCATGGCCAAGGCGATCAGCAACTGGCGCAGGATGGCTGCATCCAGTCGGCCATCGGTCAAGGCCTGCAAGGGGCCCGCCACATAACGCAAAACCTCCGGCAAAGCGGACAACAAGATGGCGCCCAAAATCACGCCGGGCAAATGACCCAAGCCACCAAGCACCACCATGGCCACGATCATCACGGACTCCATCAAGCTGAAAGATTCAGGCGAGACAAACCCTTGAAAGCCCGCAAACATGGCCCCAGACACCCCGCCAAAAGTGGCACCCATACCGAATGCGAGCAGTTTCAAATTGCGCGTGTTCAGGCCCATGGCCTTGGCCGCAATTTCATCTTCGCGGATGGCCATCCAGGCCCGGCCAATGCGGGAGTGTTGAATCCGGTGCGATATCAAAATAGCGAACAACACCAGTATGAGAAACAAATAAAAGTACAAGGACACCGAGGCCACTTCGAAGCCTGCCACTTGCAATGGCTTGCCTAGGCTGTGCCCTAAAACACGCACTGAATCAATCTGGTCAATGCCTTTGGGGCCGTTGGTGATGTTGTACGGTTGGTCCAGGTTATTCAAGAAGACGCGGATGATTTCGCCAAAGCCCAAAGTCACGATCGCCAAATAATCACCCCGCAGCTTGAGCGTTGGCGCACCCAACAGCATGCCAAACAGACCCGCTACTGCAGCAGCAACCGGAACGATGACCCACAAAGGCATGTGCAAACCAGCAGGAAACAGGGCGGCCATCAGCGGGAAGGTGTCCGTCAAATGTGGCGACGCCATGAGGGCATACAAATAAGCGCCCACAGCAAAAAATGCCACATAACCCAGATCCAGTAAACCGGCATATCCCACCACCATGTTCAGACCCACAGCGAGCAGCACATACAGCAAGGCCATGTCCGCTATGCGCACCCAGGCGTTGCCAAAGTTTTGCAGGATCAAGGGCAACAGCACCAAGCCCAAGCCGATCCCAAAATACATCAGCAATTTAGTGTGTTTCATAGTCCCCCCCATTCATGCGCGATCTGCCACACGCTCGCCCATCAAACCGGACGGACGCAGGGTGAGCACAAAGATCAACACAATGAAAGCAAAAATATCGGCGTAATGACTGCCCAAAACACCGCCGGTCAACTCGCCGATATAACCGGAACCAATCGACTCGATGAGTCCCAGCAAAATACCGCCCACCACGGCGCCACCCAAGTTGCCAATGCCCCCAAAAACGGCGGCGGTAAAGGCTTTCAGACCTGGCAAAAAACCCATGGCGTGTTGCGCTGTGCCGTAGTTGGATGCGTACATCACGCCCGCAATGGCAGCCAAAATGGCACCGATGATGAAGGTCGCAGAAATCACCGTATCGGGTCTGACCCCCATGAGTGAAGCCACTCTGGGGTTCTCGGCAGTGGCTCGCATGGCGCGGCCTAATTTGGTGAAATTGACCAACCACATCAACAGCGCCAATGACACGGCCGTCACGCCCAAAATCATCACTTGCGTCGGACTGATGACAGCACCGGCAATGTCGATCGGCTCATTCGAAAGCAGCGTCGGGTAAGCTTTGTAATTGGGCTTCCAAATGATCATGGCCAAGGTCTGGAGCAAGATGCTCATGCCAATGGCGGTAATCAAAGGGGCCAACTTGGGGCTGTTACGCAAGGGCCTGTAAGCTATTTTTTCAATCGCAAAATTAAGCGCAGCCGCCACCACACAGGCGATCAGCAAGGCCATGGTCAGGACGAGCCAACCTGGCGCGCCAGGCATGGCTTCTTTCATCATGCCAATGACCGTCCAACTGGTTAATGCTGCGACCATGAGCACTTCGCCATGCGCAAAATTGATGAGATTGATGATGCCGTAGACCATGGTGTAGCCCAAGGCCACCAAAGCGTACATGCTGCCCATGACCAGACCGTTGATGATCTGTTGAAGCAAGACGTCCATAAAAACTCCCTTGGTATGTCGCGCCACGGCACAAACAGGACGCGTGGGGAAGCTGAAAATTGTAAAGATCGGACTGAATTTTCAGCGATGCATTGAAATAGGATTTACCCTTGCTCGCGGTTTTTTCTTTTTAATTGCTCGAGTTTTTCGGCGATCTTGATTTCCAGACCTCGGTTGACTGGCTTGTAGAAACCGGGCTCGGCCATCCCCTCAGGCAGATAAGTCTCTCCGGCCGCAAAGCCCTCTTCTTCATTGTGCGCATAACGATAGCCTTTGCCGTAGTCGAGCTGCTTCATCAGCGCTGTAGGGGCGTTGCGCAAATGCAGTGGCACCGGTCGGGTACCTTCTTTTTTGACCCATGCTTTGGCGGCGTTAAAGGCTTTGTAAACCGCATTGGATTTGGGTGCAACAGCCAAATACACCACACACTCAGCAAGTGCCAATTCACCTTCGGGGCTGCCCAATCGCTCGTAAACATCGGCCGCATCCAGTGCCATACGCAAGGCACGGGGGTCGGCAAGTCCAACGTCTTCGCTGGCCATGCGGATGAACCGCCGCGCCATGTAACGCGGGTCGGCTCCACCGTCCAGCATCCTCACAAACCAATACAGCGCTGCGTCGGGGTCTGAGCCTCGCACCGATTTGTGCAGCGCACTGATCGTGTCGTAAAACTGCTCCCCACCTTTGTCGTAGCGTCGCATGCGCTCACCGAGCACCTTCATCATCCAAGCATCGGTGATGGGGGTTATTTTTTCACGCTCGGCGGCAACCGCCAAGGTTTCAAGGGTGTTGAGCAAGCGCCTGGCGTCACCATCGGCGTAAGCAATCAAGCGTTGCTCGGCTTGTGTCTGCAGCGGTGCAATCGCGCCAATGCCCTGCGCTTTGAGCACAATTTGATGCAAATCGACTTCTTCCAAAGCCTGTAAGACATACACCGCTGCGCGCGACAACAATGCAGAGTTGACCTCGAAGGAAGGATTTTCGGTGGTAGCCCCGATGAAGGTGAACAACCCGCTCTCAACATGGGGCAAAAAGGCATCTTGCTGGCTTTTGTTGAAGCGATGCACCTCATCGACAAACACGATCGTGCGCTGCGGATGCATGCCTGTGCGGGCAGACTCTGCTTTGTCAACCGCCTCGCGAATATCCTTGACCCCTCCCAAGACCGCGCTGATGGTGATGAATTGGGCATCAAAGGCACTCGCCATCAAGCGGGCGATGGTGGTTTTTCCAACACCCGGTGGGCCCCACAAAATACAACTGTGCGGCTGCCCAGATTCAAACGCCAAACGCAGGGCCAAGCCCTCGCCAAGCAAATGCTGCTGGCCAACCACTTCACCCAATGTGCGCGGCCGCAAACGCTCCGCCAATGGCTGGTGTGAAGCGCTTAAATGGGGTGGGCTGGAAGCAGTTGCCGTCATGGGCTTGAGTGTACGTGGCCGAGCTTGGCTCTTCAGTGGGGTGGCGCAATGTTCCCCATTGCAACATTCAAGCCATTGAAAGAGTTAATTTTAGGTATTTAAATTTATTTAAATAATAAATTAAGTTACATTAAAAACTTCAAAGACCCGAGGCTGTTCGTGTCGTCAATTTCAAAGGAGCATGAAGTGAAACAATTTGGTGCAGAGTTCTTTGGCACATTCTGGTTGGTTTTGGGTGGCTGTGGCAGTGCCGTTTTGGCTGCCGCTTTCCCCGGCGTGGGCATCGGTTTGCACGGCGTCTCCTTGGCGTTTGGCTTGACGGTGCTGACCATGGCATTTGCCATCGGCCACATTTCAGGTTGCCATTTGAACCCCGCCGTATCGATCGGCTTGTGGGCGGGTGGCCGCTTCCCGGGCAAGCAATTGCTTCCCTATATTCTTTCGCAAGTTGCAGGCGCTCTCGCAGGAGCCGCTGTTTTGTATGTCATTGCCAGCGGCAAACCCGGCTTCGATGTGGTTGCCAGTGGATTCGCTTCCAATGGTTTCGGCGAACACTCTCCGGGTCACTATTCCTTCACCGCGTCCGTCGTGACCGAAGTGGTGATGACGATGTTTTTCTTGCTGATCATCATGGGGGCCACCGACAAGCGGGCGCCTGCGGGTTTTGCCCCGATTGCGATTGGTTTGGCCTTGACATTGATCCACCTGATCAGCATTCCGGTGACAAATACCTCGGTCAATCCTGCGCGCAGCACCGGTGTCGCTTTGTTTGTGGGTGACTGGGCTGTGACGCAGTTGTGGGTTTTCTGGCTCGCCCCGATTGTGGGCGCGGTGATGGGCGCAGTGACTTACCGTTTGATTGCCGAAGAAAACAGCTGAAAACCTCCAGGCTGCTCAAGGCACTCAGGGCCGCACACTCAGGGCCGCACACTCAGGGCCGCA
>Ga0114964_10000958_pt1 | contig 21429 bp, 19 predicted proteins | sample C_131016_MF_Meta_FD_92638 | JGI IMG/M metagenome (GOLD analysis project Ga0114964, IMG submission 92638) | Freshwater microbial communities from Lake Croche, Canada to study carbon cycling - C_131016_MF_MetaG | ecosystem: Environmental > Aquatic > Freshwater > Lake | place: Lake Croche, Canada...
AGAAACTTTTAATGCTTGTGGCAGACTTGTACGAGCAGCTTGCGTAGTTCTAACATTAGTTTTAGTAGCAATTTTCATCCCCATGTTTCCAGCTAAGGCCGAAAAGAAAGCACCAAAAATAAACGCAATAACAATTAAGATATCCGTTTTAACTCCTGGTAAAAATGTTATACCCGCCAAAACGATACTTGCTATTACAACAAATATTGCCAATAATCTGTATTCTGCTTTAAGAAAAGCTAAGGCACCTTCATAGATGTAATCTGAAATTTCCTTCATCTTTCCATCACCGGCATCTTGCTTTAAAACCCAAGATCTTTTGATTGCCATAAAAGCTAGTCCAATCAATGCCATTATAATTGGCACATAAATCATCATTGATTCCATAAATATAATTTTTGTTATAAATTTTATCGGTCGCAAAAGTAACAAAACTTTAACAAATAAAAACAATATAATACATGAATATTAGTTCATTTGATATACATCTTTAGTATTAGTTTTTTTGGATAACTTTTAAAGAAGACTGCTGGATAACAAAGAAAGAGTTTCAGTATTCCAATTATGATATCGAAAAAGTAATGCGTTATCTTTTATTAAAAGATTGGCTTTCGATTACGTTTCTCTAAGTAGTAATGCCATAGAAAATAAGTCCCCATACTACGGAACGGTTTCCAACGTTCAGTGACAGCTATCATGGCTTCTTGATCTTCGCAACCGTAAAGCTCTTTAATAGTAGTAACGACAGCGATATCTCCCATTGGAAGTATATCCGGAGATTGCAATGCAAACATTAAATAGACGTCTATAGTCCAATTGCCGATTCCCTTAATCTGAATTAATTCACCTCTAACGGTTTCCGAAGATTTGGATGAAAGTGTCTCTAAAACCAATAGTTTTTGTAGGACTGCCTCAGCTAAGGATTTTAAATAAACCGCTTTTTGCCTACTAACGCCACAATTCCTTAATTCTTCTGGCGTAACCTCAGAAACAGTCTCAGGGCAGACTTTTTTTAGAAACAACTCCATTTTCTGATAACAGGCTTTAGCCGATTCAAGGGAAACTTGTTGTTCTAAAATTAATTTACATAACGTTTGAAATCCTTCAGGTCGTGAAGGCACGAAAGGGTCTCCAAACTGCTGATGTACCTTTTGAAGGACGGGATCTATAGCGATAAGGAAAGAAATAGCTTCCCTCATGTTTAAAAGTAAAATCCAAAAGAACCTTTAACTGTAAAATTAGAAGTGTCTGGTAAGTTTCTATAATTACCGCGCCATGCGAAGTCTAAACGGAATACTTTAAAAATATTACCAATTCCGGCATTATATTCCCAATAAGGTTTGTCTGGCGCTTTGTAAATCAAACCAGACGCGTTAATTGCTTTATTCTCATTGGATATCGTTCCATAAACCCCTTTCACACCAACTATTTCCCGCAAATTTAATTTTCTTAAACCTGGAATTCGAGCAAATACTTTTCCATTAAAATTATGTTCCCATTGAAAAGTAGCATATTGATCCGTTACAAATTCATAAAAATTTAAATTACTGAAGGTGTTTTCAATGATGAAATATGTTTGATTTCCGGGTACTACACTCATTAAACCTAACGGAATTTTTCCATAAGTTTTCCCCAACTCCATAATGAAATTGGAACGACCCAACGCCCCAATGATGATAGGTTGCTTGTAATACAATTGCAGTTTTTGATAGTCAAAATCACTATTCATAAACCCTTTGAATCCTTGACTATAGTTGACAAAAAATCGGCTATATGGACTATCTATATCTCTCCGTTCTGCGCCATATCCAATTGTTTTTTTCTTTGGGGTAAATTCAATCTGTAAGTTTAATTCAGATTGTTTCACTTCTCGCTTAGTCGTAGTGAGATTTTTATCGGTAAAATAATCTAATTTAAATGTTGTAGAGGCCGACTCTAAGGTTCGAAAAGAAAATCCAAGTTGAAATGTTAAATTTTTAACGGGCTCAATCTCTGCTGCTAAAGTACTTAAATTTATGTTCGTCAACTTTCCATTCGAACCTGTTGTAAACAATCCAGAGGAAGCATAACTTCGTCCCAAAACATCATTTGTAGTAGTAAGACTGGCGCCAATTTGCTCAACGTCTCTTCGATTTCCGCCCGATATGATGATTCTATTTTTCTTATTAATCATCCACTTACCTGAGGCACCATACTTGAATTTATTGTCTTTAAAGCCATAAGCCGTATACCCTTGTAAACGCCATAAATCATTTGGCCCAAAATAGGTTCTACCGCCAGCCCTAAGTCGAAGCCCTTCCACTTGATTGTATCCTATTGATGAAAATATTGGCCCATAATCAAAATGCCCATACTGCACGTACCCACTGCCTAAAATAGAAACCGCATTGTAAATTTGCTTAAATCTTTTAACGGTTTTGAGCGTATCAATCATCTTATAGATCTTGACTTCATCTTTATTGAGCTTTTCAAAACGATTCTCTTGCCAAAATTCATCCGATTTGTTATAAACAGAATTATCTATAAAATTAACCTCATCTTTATAAAACTTATCGGGTCTCTTTTCATTAAATTTAAGGTTTTTGTAAAGCGTAGTCCTTTTGCCATAAACCCCTTTAGACTCCTCTTTCTTTCTCAAAGCAAAATCAGACATCATATAATCACGTGTTGGCAAAAAAACAGAATCATTCAACACTTCAAATTCCTGTTCAATATAAATATCCTTTACCCAGTTAATATTAGCGCTTTTAGTAACGGCCATATTTATCGATTTAATGGCAAAAGTGGTGTCATTTACCCAAAAATCTCCCTTAAAAGTTAATTCATTTTTTCTTCTAGGATAGAACACTATATTATAACATAGTTTATGATCGATTACCGCCGTATCCGCTAAAACATAATTGTAAACATCAATTCCTGTCCTGGATAGTGGACTTGTAAAACTTTTATCAAAAAAATTCAAGTAGTTATCATAAATATCAAAATCACTATACAAATCTTTAATAAACATATTCACTCCATCACCGTTGCCTAATCCAGAATTTTTATTAGCCTTCAGAATCTCTTTAGTTTTCTTGGTTTCATTATCTCCGTAAAATTCAGATAAAGTCTCATTGATAAAAATAGGTAAGTACGTTTTACCCGTGACCTTTGATGTGTCTATATTTTTAAAAACAAATTCCATCCCTTTAAAGATTTTGCTTTTCATAAAGGCACTGTCAATCGTATTCATGTCAAACTCTACTTTTTCGTATTTATCATACTGGTATTGTTTGAACATCTTTAGTCCATTTTTTCTTCGGCGTTCCCAAATTTTTCGAAGTATATCAAGCGCGGGATTATTTTTCTTAGATGTTTTTCCCTCATAAATTTTAACTTCCTTCAAGGTATTTCCCTCTGTCAATATAATTTTAAAATCATAATTGACTTGTTTCGTTAACTTTACTTCTTTATCAGGGAACCCAACAAAAGATACTACTAATGCAGTATAATTCTCAGGAGATTCAATATAAAAACGTCCATCCTCGTTCGAAACCACGCCAGTTTTTGACCCTTTAAAAACAACATTTGCATAGGGAACTGGTTGCTTAGAATTATCCAATACCACGCCACTAACCTTAGTTTGACCTAAAATTAGATTGATGCTAAAAACAAAAAACAAACTAAAAATTATCGTTTTCATAAACAAAAAAACTTCATCAATTTATTTCTTGATGAAGTTTCAAATATAGGTATTAAAAAATTATTTATAAGCTACTTTTTTTACCGCTTTTACTACATCATCTGCATTGGGCAACCACTCTTTTAGTAAGGTCGGAGAATAAGGTGCAGGGGTATCTGCCGTAGTTATTCGCTGTATAGGAGCGTCTAAATAATCAAAAGCTCTTTCTTGAACCATATAGGTAATTTCGGAAGCAACACTAGCAAACGGCCAAGCCTCTTCTAAAATCACCAAGCGATTCGTTTTTTTTACTGAGGTAATGATGGCATCATAATCCATTGGACGAACCGTTCTTAAATCAATAATTTCACACGATATCCCTTCTTTAGCTAATTCTTCAGCGGCAATATGGGCTTCTTTGATGATTTTACCAAAAGAAACTATAGTAACATCGCTTCCTTCTCTTTTTATGTCAGCTACACCCAGAGGAATAGTATAATCACCTTCCGGAACCTCTCCTTTATCCCCATACATTTGTTCAGACTCCATAAAAATTACAGGGTCATTATCTCTAATTGCTGCTTTCAATAACCCCTTAGCATCATAAACAGTAGACGGAACCACTACCTTCAATCCAGGTGTATTGGCAAACCAGTTTTCAAAAGCTTGTGAATGGGTAGCTCCCAATTGACCAGCAGAGGCTGTAGGCCCTCTAAACACCATAGGCATAGGAAATTGCCCAGCCGACATTTGACGCATTTTAGCAGCATTATTGATGATTTGATCAATTCCAACTAAAGAAAAATTAAAGGTCATATATTCAACTATAGGACGACAACCATTCATAGCCGAACCTACCGCAATTCCTGCAAAGCCAAGTTCAGCAATAGGAGTGTCAATCACTCTTTTAGGTCCGAATTCATCGAGCATCCCCTTAGAAGCTTTATAAGCTCCGTTGTACTCGGCCACTTCCTCTCCCATTAAATATATGGATTCGTCGCGACGCATTTCTTCACTCATCGCTTCTGCAATCGCTTCTCTAAATTGTATCGTTCTCATAAAATTACTTTGTATCAATTTTGGATAGCAAAAGTAAAAATTTATAATGACAAACCATTTTTTTTGGAGTTTTTTGTCGGCAAGAAAAATTAATTTTTAATTGGAATTATGAAAAGTGGTACTTTTGTATTTTTCAAAACACTTTCTGTCACACTACCTAGCACTGCTCGTTCAAGCCAATTTTTACTATGAGAACCCAAAACAATTATATCGACATGCTTTTTTTTTGCCGTTTCCAATATAATTGATGAAAAATCTCCCTGTTCTGCAATAACTTCGATAGCAGTTGCTTTTAAATGATCTTTTACTCTATTAAAAAAATGTAATGATGATTCGATCAGGGTTTCATTATTATGAACATTAAAAAAATCGTAACCATAAAAACCCATGAAGGGTTCAGAATCAATACGGTTGTAGTATGAATCATCAGCCACAGCATGTAAGAGAATAACTTTAGCATTTATACTTACTGCCAATTCAAAACCCTTTTCAGCGATAAGTTGTGCTGAAAGTCCATAATCTAGTGCAATTAAAATTTTATTCATCAGCTGCTTGTTTATTATTTGTGAGGTAGAATTCTGCACGGTAAAGTTATTCTGCTATGTGGTAAAGGTTTTTATACAACTATTATTTTCTGTTGTATAATTAACACTTCACGAAATCGTTATAATAGTGTAAAATTAATATGCACGCATAGTACAATATTCAAAATAATGTACTAATTTTGTGCCTCGAATTTCACATCAAACACATAATAATTATGAAAATATTAGTTTGCATCAGTCATGTGCCTGATACCACTTCCAAAATCAATTTCATCAATGCTGACAGTGAATTTGATACAAACGGAGTGCAATTTGTAATTAATCCAAACGACGAGTTCGGATTAACCAGAGCGATTTGGTTTCAAGAACAACAAGGCGCCAATATAACGGTTGTTAATGTTGGAAACGCTGATGCTGAAGCTACTCTTAGAAAAGCATTAGCCATAGGTGCTAATGAAGCTATCAGAATTAATGCCTCTCCACTTGATGGTTTTTTTGTCGCAAAACAATTAGCAGAAGTAGCAAAAAACGGTAATTATGATTTGATTATTTGTGGTAAAGAATCCTTAGACTATAATGGCGGGATGGTACCAGGAATGCTTGCTTCATTATTGAACTACAATTTTGTAAATTCGTGTACAGAACTTTCGATAGAAGGAAACGTCGCCAAGGCTGCAAGGGAAATTGATGGGGGTAAAGAAATTATTACTGCAAATTTGCCTTTAGTAAGTGGAGGTCAAAAGGGACTAGTAGAAGAAAAAGATTTACGCATTCCCAACATGCGTGGCATTATGACTGCAAGAACAAAAGTCTTAACCGTTTTAGAGCCAGTAGTAGCCGATGCGAATACAATGACTATAAAATTCGAGAAACCAATAGCAAAATCAGCAGTAAAACTAGTTGCAGCTGATAATTTAGACGAATTAATCAACTTGTTGCACAACGAAGCCAAAGTTATCTAATTAAAATAAAAAAGTATGTCAATATTAATCTATGCAGAATCTGTAGACGAAAAGTTTAAAAAAGTAGCTTTTGAGTTAGCTTCTTATGCAAAAAAAGTAGCCGAATCTCTTGGAACAACGGTGACTGCTGTTACCGTAAATGCAGGAAATGTTTCTGAATTATCAAAATACGGTGTTGATAAAATTTTGAAAGTTACTGACGACAGGTTGGCTAACTTCAGTGCCAAAGCATATGCAGATGTGATCAAACAAGCTGCGCAGCAAGAATGTTCGAAAATAATTTTATTATCATCATCTACTGACAGCCTATACTTAGCTCCTATCGTAACCGTGGGCTTAGAAGCAGGATTTGCGTCCAATGTAGTAGGATTGCCACTCAGTACTCATCCGTTTCAGTTAAAAAGAAATGCATTTTCTAATAAAGCATTTATAATTACAGAAGTTTCAACGGATATCAAAGTGATCAGTTTAGCCAAAAACTCTTATGGTGTTTTTGAACAGGAAGCTGTTTCAACAGTAGAGGATTTTGAACCAAATTTGAATGACGCTGATTTTAATGTAAAAGTAGTTTCATTAGAAAAAGCAACTGGTAAAGTAACGATTGCCGATGCAGATATTGTTGTATCCGCAGGACGAGGCTTAAAAGGACCAGAAAACTGGGGAATGATTGAAGAATTAGCTACTGTTATGGGAGCCGCAACAGCGTGTTCAAAACCAGTTTCCGATTTGGGATGGAGACCTCATAGCGAGCATGTTGGACAAACCGGAAAACCCGTTGCCACGAATCTTTACATTGCCGTTGGAATCTCTGGCGCTATTCAACACATAGCTGGGATAAATTCTTCAAAAGTAAAGGTAGTCATTAATTCAGATCCTGAAGCGCCCTTCTTCAAAGTAGCCGACTATGGGGTTGTAGGAGATGCATTCGATATCATCCCAAGGTTAACTCAAAAACTTAGAGAGTTTAAAGCTCAAAACGCATAAACCCATTTATTAATTCAAAAAAGAGTCGTCGCAAATATATAATTTGCCGACGGCTCTTTTTTTTAGGTTTCATTTTTTGGAGCGAAAAGTTTTTGTTACTTTGCAATCCATAATCCTGCTAAACACTGTAAGTCCAAATAAATCGGAATCTTTACATTGCTAGCAGGACGAAATATTCGATTATTTAAAAAAGTTATTCAGAAACTGCAATAATCAAAACCTATTATCCGCAATCTAACAGCTAAAATGAGCTTAGTAAAACTAACCATAAAAGGGATTTCTTATAGCCAAACACAAAATGGCGCATACGCTTTGATTTTAAATGAAGTAGATGGCGAAAGAAAATTACCCATCGTTATCGGCGCTTTCGAAGCACAATCCATTGCTATTGCTTTAGAAAAAGAGATTAAACCCCCAAGACCATTAACGCACGACTTATTTAAAAGTTTCGCCGACCGTTTTGATATAGTAGTAAAGCAGGTAATCATCCACAAACTAGTAGATGGCGTATTTTATTCAAGCATCATTTGCGAACGTGATAAAATAGAAGAAATTATAGACGCTAGGACTTCAGATGCTATCGCTTTAGCTCTAAGGTTTAACGCGCCAATTTTTACCTATAAAAATATTTTAGACAAAGCTGGCATTTATCTAAACACAAATTCAACAGAACAGGAAAACGAGAAAACAGAAGAGGATGGAGTTCTTTCAACGCCAGAAACTTTTGGACTAGAAAACAACTCAAAAGCTGGTGAACTATATGTGAGTATGAGCTTGTCCGAACTGCACGAAGCTTTGGAAAAAGCCGTCCAAGATGAAGACTATGAAAAAGCGGCAAAAATAAGAGATGAAATTTCGAAAAGAGAAAGTTAGTACGTTTTTATTTATCATTTATTCTAACATCCAAACAACCAAATCAATACATAATGAAACAATATCATGACTTAGTACGACATGTTTTAGAAAACGGTTGTCAAAAAGGAGATAGAACGGGGACGGGGACGAAAAGCGTCTTTGGATATCAATTGCGTTTTGATTTAAATGAAGGTTTTCCGATGGTAACTACCAAAAAATTACATTTAAAATCAATTATATACGAATTGCTCTGGTTCTTAAAAGGGGATACAAACATTGGTTATTTAAAAGAGAATGGGGTTAAAATATGGGATGAATGGGCTAATGCAAAAGGTGATTTAGGCCCTGTATATGGTCACCAATGGCGCAATTGGAATAGCGAGGAAATAGATCAAATAAAAGAACTTATCGATACGTTAAAAAGCAATCCTAACAGTCGGCGTATGTTGGTTTCTGCATGGAATCCTTCCGTATTACCAGACACTTCTAAATCATTTGAAGAAAATGTTGCCAATGGAAAAGCGGCCTTGCCTCCTTGCCATGCATTCTTCCAGTTTTATGTAGCCGATGGTAAGTTATCATGTCAGTTATACCAGCGAAGTGCTGATGTTTTCTTAGGAGTTCCCTTTAACATTGCCTCATATGCACTTTTTACCATGATGGTCGCACAAGTTTGCGACTTACAATTGGGCGAATTCATTCATACTTTTGGCGACGCACACATCTACAATAATCATTTTGAGCAACTAGAGCTTCAACTCTCTAGAGAACCAAAGCCTTTACCAAAAATGATTTTGAACCCAGCAATAAAAAACATTTTTGATTTTACGTTCGATGACTTTACTTTGCTGGATTATGACCCACATCCGCACATTAAAGGAATTGTTGCTATATAAAACTGCTTTTATGATAGCGGAATATTCCGTTTAACTCAATAATTAATGCCCCCAATAAGGTGTTTTTTCGAAGCATTTATGACACCAAAAAACCGCTCAACAGCGGTTTTTTGGTGTCGAGAACTTACGCTTACAATGCTAAAACACTATTTTCAGCGCCCGCAAAATCATTATAAGCATAACCATCCGCTTCTGGATCATTAACGTATAATCCGTCTACTAGATATTTAAATTCAAACGAGTGGTCTTTTGGCAAATCAAAAACCGCTTTGAAGGTTCCGTTTTTTAATTTTGCTAATTCACCTTCAGCTGGATTCCAATTATTGAAATCACCTACAACAGCAGCACTTAATGCTTTTTTTGCTTCGATCGAAAAAGTAACTTTCACAACCGGTTTTGTTTTTATAAATTGCTTCTTAATGGCCATAACTAATTCATTTATAGATTCCTGTGGCAAAGTAACGCGATTTTATTGTAGGTTTGACAAGGCAATTCATTTTTACTAGATTACTAAAAAGTAAGCCAATTTTAAAGAAGATATACAATTTAGACCCAATTAAAAATAATTTATTGAATCAAGAAAACGTTTTCTTACTACATTATCGTAAAACAACCATCTATAATTTTAAAATATAAATCTTATCTTTAAACCTTAAAATCGCCATATTATAAAATATCGCTAGCGTAATAGTACTGTTTAAAAAAAATTAAGTTTCTGCTCAATGATTACATTAATAGCTGCTGTGGCAGAAAACAATGCCCTGGGAAAAGACAATCAATTGCTCTGGCACTTGCCCGATGATTTCAAAAGATTTAAGACCGTTACTACTGGTCATTATATTATAATGGGTCGAAAAACTTTCGAAAGCTTTCCTAAACCTTTGCCAAACAGAACGCATATCATTGTTACCAGAAAAAAAGATTATGCCCCGGAGGGATGTATAATTGTAAATTCACTTGATGAGGCCATTGCAGTTTGCCCCGCAGCTAGCGAAAACTTCATTATCGGTGGTGGCGAGATATACAAACAATCGATTGCAATTGCTGATAAACTTGACATTACTAAAGTACACTTTAGTTTTGATGCTGATACGTTCTTTCCTGAAATAGATTTGAGCTATTGGAGACTAGTTGATAATGAATTCCATGCCAAAGATGACAAACACATTTTTGATTTTTCATTTTTAACCTATACGCGTAAATAAAAAAACACCCCAGTGGGGTGTTCTAAACCAAACTAATAATAGCATTACCTTTTATGATTCCAATAAAATCTGGCAGCTAAGGATGAAAATGATAAACACAAGCACTAAGCCTGAAGCTATCATTATAATATTGGAAACTCTGTCTACGTACATTTCATAAAATCCCTTAATACCAAATACCACAAAAGTACTAAAGGTGAAGTACGTCAAAATTTCCAAAAAGTTATTTAACCCAATAAATAAGTGTGCCTCAACGACATTGCCCCCAATTAAGTTGATTGAATCTTTCAAAAGAAAAAGCAAAATAAATGTGATTAATATGGAAATCAACACCCATTTTAATTCTGCAATAATGATTCTTGTATTCATGCCTTCTATTATTTTGGTTTTATTTGACAAAGTTGCTACTTATAAATGAGAAAAAAATCCCTAACAATGGGGATTTTTCATTAAATAACCAGATAATTTCAGTGCAATTTTGTTTTTAACCCTTAAATCACCCCTTAACCTTTAGCTATCCTTATCAAAATATTGACTTATATTTGCCAAAAAATTAAAAATGTCAAAAAGAATTTTGCCCTATAAAGATTCGTCTCTAGGAAAGAAGGAACAGGTCACTCAAATGTTTGATACAATCGCAGGAAATTACGATGGAATGAACAGAGTAATTTCTCTTGGAATAGATGTTAAGTGGCGAAAAAAGGTAGTTGCGTTAGTTGCGGCCAAAAATCCAGATACCATTTTAGACATTGCAACTGGCACTGGCGATTTGGCAATTCTAATGACGAGTACTTCCGCCACAAAAATAATAGGCTTAGATCTTTCTGTAGGCATGTTAAATGTAGGCAAGAAAAAAATTATTGAACAAAATCTACACAATAAAATTGAAATGGTCGTCGGTGACAGTGAAAATATACCTTATCCAGAGAACTCCTTTGATGCAATCACTGTTTCCTTTGGAATCAGAAACTTTGAAACCTTGGAAAAAGGACTAGCAGAAATTTACCGAGTCTTAAAACCTAATGGTCTATTAGTCATATTGGAAACTTCCGTGCCAACAAAATTTCCTTTTAAACAAGGCTATACTATCTATTCGAAATACATACTACCGTTATTAGGAAAGATTTTTTCAAAAGACAATAACGCCTACGGTTATTTATCGGAATCTGCAGCCAATTTCCCTTTTGGAAAAGCCTTAAACAATATTTTACAAAAAGTTTCGTTTATAGAGTGTAAAGCGATGCCTCAAACGTTTGGAGTAGCAACCATATATACTGCAACCAAAAAATAAAAAATGCCTTTTTCTGCGAAGCCATGAAAAAATTAATTATCCTCTTATTCTTATTCTCTATTAATGGTCGAGCCCAACTTGGCAGAAGCTTATTCACGAAAGACCCTATTATTAATTTAGAAAACTTTGATAAGCAACGAATTTATTGGGGATATTTTTTAGGTTTTAGCACCTTTGATTATAAAACCGACTATAAAATTCCAAATTACAATATAGATGTTCAAGGGCATACCGGATTTAACGTGGGGCTTGTTGGAAGTTTAAGACTTCAAGAATACTTAGAATTGCGTTTTGAGCCTGGTTTATACTATGCCAGTAGAACCTTAACCTACTCTGGATTCACCAAAGACCTCGACGCCATAAGAGAAGTAAAAGCCACTTATATAGACTTCCCTATTTTACTTAAATTCTGCTCATTACGAACGGGAAATGTTAGACCTTTTCTTGTTGGAGGGCTTTCATCCACTTTAAATCTATCCAGTAATTCCAAATCAAAGGACGATAATTTAGAACAAAAATTCCGAGTTAAACCTTGGACTCAAAATTATCAAATAGGATTTGGCGTTGATTTGTATTTTGAATATTTCAAGTTTTCGCCCTCCATTAGGGGTGTATTTGGATTGAATGATGAATTAATAAGAGATAAAGACCCTAACAGCCCATGGACAAGCGGCATTCAATCTCTAAAAACAAGAGCCGTTTTAATAAATTTTACCTTCCACTAGCAGCCCCTTCTAAATTCGCTCAAGAAAATCGCAGTTGCAGTCGCTACGTTCAAGCTTTCAGTTTTTTGAACGGGACCAAATCTAGGAATCGCGATTCTATTCTTAATTATTTTACCCAATGAATTCGAAATTCCATTTGCTTCATTGCCTAAGATCACTATACCTTCTTTCGGTAATACCTGCTGATATAGATTCGCTCCATCCATAAATGTTCCATATACAGGCAGAGTGGTTTTAGAAATAAAACCAACTAAATCTATATAACTCACATTCACCCTTGCAATAGAACCCATAGTAGCTTGCACTACCTTAGGATTGTAAAGATCAACCGTTGTACTTGAACAAAGCAATTGCTTAACTCCAAACCAATCGCAGAGACGTACAATTGTCCCTAAATTCCCTGGATCTCTGATATCATCCAACGCTACCATCAATCCATTTTCAACCACCGGCAATGGCAACGGTATCTTAAAAATTGCTAAACAGCTAGTAGGGGTACTTAGCGCAGAGATACGCTTCATATCTTGGTCCTTGATCATGGTCTTTTTATCTGAAGCAACTTTATTAAATACAGCTTCGGTCTCAAACAAATGTTCTAGCATAAAATTTGATACTAACAATTCCTCGATCACTTTTACCCCTTCTGCAAGAAATAATTGATGTTCTTGACGGTATTTTTTATGCTGAAGACTAGTTATTAATTTTATTTGGTTTTTACTAACCATAAAATACTGTACTTTTGAATTAAATATTTCGCAACACTTGAAAAATAGTATCACAAAAATATCATTATTTCTTCTAACTGGACTAATTATCTTTGGTTGTAATACAACAAAAAGAGTACCCGAAGGAAAATCGCTATTGACGAAAAATGATATTTACGTTGATGAAAAAAAAGACAATAGCGAAGATATTTTTAATCAATTATATCAAAAACAAAATAGCGCTATTTTAGGATATCATCTGCGTCTCAATCTGTTTAATTTAGCTAGACCAAAATCAGATTCTTTGTTCAAAGCTAATATGATTAAACATCCTAATCGCTATTATCATAAAGCCAAATGGCTATCCAAAAAGCAGGTGAAACGATTAGGCGAATCGTTCCTCTATTCAGGAATTGATGATTTTTTCAAGCGAACCGGTGAAGCGCCAGTTATATTGGATACCTCAAGCACAAGAAAATCGTTAAGACGTTTAAAATCGTATTACTTTAATAAAGGCTATTTCGACGTTACTACAAAATACAAAATCGATACCCTTGGACCCAAAAAAGTCAAAGTAAAATACGATATAAACAACGGCAAACCATACATCATAGACACGCTTAGTACGAGCATTTCAAGTCATCCTCTTGACTCCATTTACAAATTAAGAATTTCTAATTCGCTACTAAAAAAAGGCGAACAGTTTAACAAAAATAAATTTGACGAAGAAAAAAATAGAATCACCGAGGATTTTAGAAATAATGGCGCGTTTCGTTTTCAGCAAAATTACATAACCTATAACCTAGACACTATAGGTAAAACACATAAAGTAAATGTCGATTTATTAGTAGAAAATGAATCAATTAGAACCGAAGACAGTCTTAAATCAGCACCTTTCGAATTATACAAGATTAGTAAAGTAAATATTTTTACCGATCACAATCCCAGTAATCCTAATGCTAAAATTACAGATAGTATTGCTTATAAAGACTTCGTACTCTATGGCGTTAACAAAATTAAATACCGTCCGAAAGCCATTACAGACGGAATATTTGTAACCAAAGGGAATTATTATGCTGATACTAAGAACGCTTTAACTTCTAAATATTTAAGTAATCTCAAAGTATTCAATTATCCTTTAATTCAATACATTGAAGATAAATCACAAAAAAATAGCTTAATTGCCAATATTTATCTACCTCCACGAGATAAATACACCTATGGAATCTCCAATGATTTTTCACATTCCAACATTCAAGATTTCGGGATTACAGGAAATACTTTTTTAGGCATTCGTAATGTATTTAATGGCGCCGAAACGTTTGACCTTGGCTTCCGGGGAAATATCGGTTCCTCAAAAGACCTAGCCAATCCTCGCAACAACTTTTTCAACATTTCAGAAATTGGAGTTGATGCAAACTTGAATTTTCCCAGATTATTTCTGCCGTTTAAAACCGACAAAATCATTCCTAAAACAATGATTCCGTTCACTAAATTAAGCGTAGGGTATTCAAAACAAACCAATATTGGATTGGATAAACAGAACTTTACTAGTTCCCTTGCCTATAATTGGACACCTAAGAAAAATACAAATTTTAAATTTGAGTTATTTAATATTCAATTTGTAAAAAACTTAAATCCTGGTAACTATTTCAACATTTATAAATCATCCTACAATACCTTAAATAGTATTGCGCAAAACTATGCCGTAAATCCCAACTATTTAAACAATAATAATTTGATAATTGGAACAGGAACCAGCGGGTTTACTATAGATGCGCTTACTAGTGGCAATAATTTGGGCTTGTCCAGCAGTGATTTAAAATCAGTTCTTAGCATAGCCGAAAGACAAGTGCGCCTCACCGAGAATAACTTGATTTTTGCATCCAGCATCGTCTACTCAAAAACCTCACAAAAAGATCTCTTTGATAATAATTTTTTTGCATTCAAAACAAAGCTAGAGTCTGCCGGTAATATGCTTTCGCTTTTTGCCAGAGCGGCTAAGCAATTAAAAAATCAAAATGGAGCCAACACCATTTTTGATGTTGAGTTTTCGCAATACATTAAAACAGAATTCGAGTTTATAAAACATTGGGATTTAAGACGCAAGAAAGTACTGGCCTCCAGAGCATTTTTTGGATTAGCAATTCCCTACGGTAATTCCAATAGTATTCCCTTTTCACGCAGTTATTTTGCTGGCGGCTCAAACGATAACAGAGCATGGCAATCCTATAGTTTAGGACCAGGGGGTAGCAGCAGTATTCTAGATTTCAATGAAGCCAATATGAAAATAATGCTCAGCACTGAACTGCGATTTGCTATATTCCAAAAATTAAATGGTGCCCTTTTTATCGACGCCGGCAACATCTGGAATGTGCTTGACAATACCACTTTTGAACCTTCTATTTTTAGCAATATCAAATCGTTAGAAAATATAGCATTAGGTTCGGGGTACGGTTTCCGTTACGACTTTAATTTCTTTATCCTGCGATTCGATATGGGATTCAAAACCTACAATCCCGCTAGAGCAGAAGATAAATGGTTTAAAGAAGTACGCTTTAACAAATCCGTTCTAAATATTGGTATAAATTACCCTTTCTAAAATCAGAAATTATTATTTTTGTATCCTTAACTTAAAAACAACACGATATAATGGCTCACAATATAAAACCAGGAGTAGCTACAGGAGATGAAGTTCAAGCAATTTTTAGCTACGCCAAGGAAAAAGGATTTGCACTTCCGGCCGTAAATGTTATTGGATCAAGCACAATCAATGGCGTTTTAGAAACTGCAGCAAAACTAAATGCTCCCGTTATTATTCAATTTTCCAATGGTGGCGCGGCTTACAATGCCGGAAAAGGCCTTTCAAACGCAGATGAAAAGGCAGCAATCGCAGGAGGTGTCGCGGGTGCTAAACACATACACACCTTAGCAGAATCGTATGGGGCTACCGTTATATTGCACACTGATCATTGCGCCAAAAAACTATTACCTTGGATTGATGGCTTGTTAGAGGCATCAGAAAAACATTTTGCAGAAACGGGCAAACCCCTTTTCTCCTCTCACATGATTGATTTATCAGAAGAGCCTATCGAAGAAAATATTGAAATCTGTAAAAGCTATCTTGCCCGCATGAGTAAAATGGGCATGACATTAGAAATTGAACTTGGCATTACCGGTGGAGAAGAAGACGGTGTTGACAATTCAGATGTTGACAGTTCAAAATTATACACCCAACCTTCTGAAGTCGCCTACGCCTATGAAGAATTAGCTAAAGTTTCCCCAAGATTCACTATTGCAGCTTCATTTGGAAACGTACACGGAGTATACAAACCAGGAAATGTAAAACTAACCCCTAAGATATTGAAAAACTCGCAGGAGTACGTTCAAAATAAATTTAATACCGGTCCAAATCCAGTAGATTTTGTATTTCATGGAGGCTCTGGTTCTACCTTGGAAGAAATTAGAGAAGCTATTTCTTATGGTGTGATTAAAATGAATATCGATACCGATTTACAATTTGCATACACAGAAGGTATTCGTGACTACATGGTAAACAATATCGAATACCTAAGAACGCAAATTGGAAATCCAGAAGGTGCCGATGCACCTAATAAAAAACACTACGATCCAAGAAAATGGATCAGAGAAGGCGAACTTACATTCAATAAAAGGTTAGAACAAGCTTTTGCCGACTTAAACAATGTAAATACTTTATAAATTTCAAATTACGAACTACGATACTTCGTAATTCATAATTCATAATTCACAATTAATTATGGCTTGGTTTAAAAGAACAGAAAAAGGGATTACCACCGCAACCGAAGACAAAAAAGATGTTCCTAAAGGACTTTGGTACAAATCACCAACCGGAAAAATCATTGACCAAGATGAATTGGCCAGAAATCTCTGGGTAAGTCCAGAAGATGATTTCCATGTTCGAATTGGCAGTAAGGAATACTTTGAAATATTATTTGACAACAACGAATTCAAGGAATTGGATGCCAAAATGACGTCCAAGGACCCCCTGCATTTCGTTGATACAAAAAAATACAGCGAACGTCTAAAAGATGCCATTGATAAAACAGGACTAAAAGACGCCGTGCGTACTGCTGTAGGTAAATCAAAAGGTAAAGATATAGTTGTATGCTGTATGGATTTTGCATTCATAGGAGGCTCAATGGGAGCGGTAGTTGGAGAAAAAATTGCCCGAGGAATTGATTATTCAATTAAGAACAGTGTACCCTTTGTCATGATTTCTAAATCGGGTGGAGCTCGAATGATGGAAGCAGCCTACTCTTTAATGCAGTTAGCCAAAACTTCAGCAAAATTAGCACAGTTAGCAGAAGCAAAAATCCCCTACATTTCGTTATGCACCGATCCAACAACCGGGGGAACTACAGCCTCATATGCCATGTTAGGAGACATCAACATTGCAGAACCGGGAGCATTGATTGGCTTTGCCGGACCCAGAGTTGTTCGCGATACCACGGGAAAAGATTTACCAGAAGGATTCCAAACCGCAGAGTTTGTACTTGACCATGGTTTTCTGGATTTCATTACCCCTCGTAAAGAACTGAAAGACAAAATTAACTTATATTTAGACCTAATCTTAAATCAAGAGATACGGTAAATTTAAATACAATTAGTTCAAAAAACAAAAAGACACAAGGTATAAACGTTGTGTCTTTTTGTTTTTACTATAAATTGGTATCTCTAAAATTACATCCCGCTTCGAATAGCTTCCACTGGATCCAATTTAGAAGCCGAAATAGCAGGCAGTATGCCCGAAATTAACCCCACCACTACTGACAATCCAGTACCAATAAGGATATTAGTCATGCTCAACACAAATTCAAAGTCCAGCGCCTTTGACAATACCAACGCTAACAACCAAACAACCAGTAATCCAATGGCACCCCCAATCAAGCAGAGAATTATGGCTTCAAATAAGAACTGCAACAAGATGAACTTATTTTTAGCTCCCAACGATTTTTGAATTCCTATGAGATTCGTACGTTCTTTTACCGATACAAACATAATATTAGCAATCCCAAATCCGCCCACCAAAAAAGAAAAAAAGCTAATCATAATTCCTCCTTTACGAACATTACCCAAGATCCCATCAATAAAATCAGTTAACCCAGACAGTACATTTATGAAAAAGTTGTCGATATCCCCTTCCTTTACCCCACGCATGCTGCGAAGTTTTTGTGAAATATCTCCTTTCAGCGCAGCCATATCAATTCCTTTTTCTGGCTTGATAACGATTACAGGCAATACTTTAGGGTTGTTATCCCCATAAAGTCGTCGTAAATAAGCCGATGGAAAAAAAGCAGAGGTGTCATCGCCGCCTCCCATTTCTATACCCGAACTCCCCTTCTTTTTGGTGACTCCAATCACCACAAATCGTTGTCCATACATGCGAACAGTTTTTCCCAAGGGCTCCATTTCACCAAATAAATTCTTCGCAATATCATTCCCTAACACCACAACTTGTCTTCCAGAATTGGATTCTGATTCATTAAAAAACCGCCCCTCAGAAAACTCCATCCGCTGGATGTCAACAAATTCGGAGGTAACGGCCACCATATTCACATTATCCGCCGTTTTTGAATCCACGGTAATGGTCTGACTAGAGGCAAAATATTGAAAACATGTATTTTCTACATGATCTAGCGAACCTTTTAAAGACTGATATTCCTCATAAGTAACCTTTGGAAACTGTTCTCGCTTCCATCTAGGCACTGCTGTAGGACCAAAACATTGATTGGTTAAATAAATCGTATTTTTATCTAAAGTACTTAAATTCTTCTGAATCTTTTGATCCAAAGAATCTACCGCAGCCAAAACCGCAATAATTGAAAAGATACCAATAGTTACACCAAGCAAAGATAGCATTGTACGCAATTTGTTGTTGCGCAACGCATTCATTGCAAAAGCAAAACTTTCTTTCAATAATCGTAAATATAAAATCATGATTTCTTTTTTTTATATTGGTAAATTTCCATAAAATAAATGGAAATCACTAGTATTTTAGCTTTAGTCCTATAGGTGTCAAAAAATAAAATATTGTTACAAGCATAGCTTGAATTTTGGATACAAAAAAACTACTTTTGTCCCCTTTTAACGGCCTATCTTTAAACCGGCAAAACTCTCACAACATGACTACTACCAAAACAATCCAATCGGCACTAATTTCAGTCTTTTCAAAAGACGGACTAGAACCAATTGTTCGCAAACTACACGAGCAAAATGTAACACTATATTCGACCGGCGGAACCGAAGAATTTATAAAAAACCTAGGAATACCTGTGGTTCCAGTAGAAGACGTAACCTCGTATCCTTCCATCTTGGGTGGCCGAGTTAAAACACTACACCCCAAAATTTTCGGAGGTATACTTAATCGGCAGGACAATCCTACTGATGCCCAACAAATGCAAGAATATGATATTCCTCAAATCGACTTGGTCATTGTGGATTTATACCCCTTCGAAAAAACGGTGGCCTCGGGAGCTAGTGAACCCGATATCATTGAAAAAATTGATATTGGTGGCATTTCACTTATTCGCGCAGCAGCCAAGAACTTTAAAGATACCGCAATCGTCGCTTCCGTAAATGAATATGCAATCCTTTTGGACTATATTACTTCTCAAAATGGGGCAACCACTATAGAACAAAGAAGACTATTGGCCACGAAAGCTTTCCACGTATCTTCCCATTACGACACTGCAATTTTTAATTATTTTAATACGGAAGAAACCTATTTCAAGACCAGTATTGAAAAGGGGCAAATATTACGCTACGGAGAAAACCCACATCAAAAAGGATTTTTCTTCGGAGAATTTGACACTATGTTCACCAAACTACACGGAAAAGAACTATCCTACAACAACCTTTTGGATGTAGATGCGGCCGTAAACTTAATTTTAGAATTTAAACAAAACGACCCTACCTTCGCCATACTAAAACACAACAACGCTTGTGGATTAGCGACTAGAAACAACATGAAAGCAGCCTATTTGGCAGCATTAGCAGGCGACCCTACCTCCGCTTTTGGAGGTGTTTTAATTGCCAATGGCAGCATTGATGCCGCTACTGCTACTGAAATCAATAGTTTGTTCTGCGAGGTAGTAATTGCTCCCAGTTTTGATCAAGAGGCCATTGAAATTTTATCAGAAAAGAAAAGCAGAATTATTTTAGTGCAACATGAGGTAGCGTTGCCCAATCATCAAGTAAGAACTTGCTTAAACGGACTTCTAGTGCAAGACCGAAATAACGCCACAGACAAAAAAGAAGATCTAAAGGTCGTTACTATAGTGGCACCTACATCTGCGGAAATAGACGATCTATTATTTGCTTCAAAAATTTGTAAAAACACCAAATCAAATACTATTGTTTTTGCAAAAAACAGTACATTAGTAGCATCAGGAACCGGACAGACTTCCAGAGTAGATGCGCTAAAACAAGCCATCGAAAAAGCAAACGCTTTTGGTTTCGATTTGAATGGAGCGGTAATGGCCAGCGACGCATTCTTTCCCTTTCCTGATTGTGTAGAAATCGCTCATAATGCAGGAATTACAGCAGTAATTCAGCCGGGTGGCTCCATTAAAGATGAGTTGAGTATTAATTTTTGTAACGAAAATAAAGTTGCAATGGTATTTACGGGAACACGTCATTTTAAACATTAATTTGTTTAACTTTGTCCGTTAATTTTTTATAAACATTTAAACCCTTAAAAAACTTATGGGATTTTTTGATTTCATGACCGAGGATATAGCAATTGACCTTGGTACAGCAAACACTCTGATAATTCACAATGATAAAGTTGTAATTGATAGCCCCTCAATTGTTGCTCGTGACCGTATATCGGGTAAAATCATCGCTGTTGGTAAAGAAGCCAATATGATGCAAGGTAAAACCCATGAAAACATTAAGACCATTAGACCTCTAAAAGACGGGGTAATTGCCGACTTTGACGCGTCCGAAAAAATGATCAGCATGTTCATCAAAAGCATTCCTGCTTTAAAGAAAAAAATGTTTACCCCTGCACTCAGAATGGTTGTTTGTATCCCATCAGGGATCACTGAAGTGGAAATGCGTGCCGTAAAAGAATCCTGCGAACGAGTTAATGGAAAAGAAGTATATCTAATACATGAGCCCATGGCAGCGGCCATTGGTATAGGCATAGACATCATGCAACCAAAAGGAAATATGATTGTCGATATTGGTGGAGGTACGACCGAAATCGCAGTTATTGCCCTAGGCGGAATTGTATGTGATAAATCCGTTAAAATTGCAGGTGACGTTTTCACAAACGATATCGTTTATTACATGAGAACACAACATAACTTATTCGTTGGAGAGAGTACGGCAGAGAAAATCAAAATTACCATTGGTGCTGCTACAGACGATTTAGAAACACCACCCGATGATATGTCGGTACAAGGTCGCGATTTATTGACTGGAAAACCGAAACAAGTAGAAGTGTCTTATAGAGAAATTGCCAAAGCCTTAGACAAATCAATCCAGCGCATCGAAG
>Ga0114964_10000959_pt1 | contig 21415 bp, 22 predicted proteins | sample C_131016_MF_Meta_FD_92638 | JGI IMG/M metagenome (GOLD analysis project Ga0114964, IMG submission 92638) | Freshwater microbial communities from Lake Croche, Canada to study carbon cycling - C_131016_MF_MetaG | ecosystem: Environmental > Aquatic > Freshwater > Lake | place: Lake Croche, Canada...
GAAATCGCCAGAGCCAACTCCATCTCCCTCTGCAACGAAATCGCCAGAGCCAACTCCATCTCCCTCTGCAACGAAATCGCCAGAGCCAACCCCATCTCCCTCTGCAACGAAGTTAGCCGAGCCAACCCCATCGCCAAAGCCAACGACAACGAAGTCGGCCGAGCCAACACCATCTGCGTCTTCAACAAAGAGCGCGGCTTCTGCAACGACCCCGAGAGCAACTCCGAGCCCTACTAAGAGTTCTTCGCCGACTCCGGCCAAGCCAACTCCGCTTGCAAAGAGCCCAACCCCAACCCCATCACCGACAAAAGTTGTACTCAAGACGATAACTATTACTTGTGTAAACGCGAAAGTGACCAAGAAGATCACCGCCGTGAAGCCCACCTGTCCGACAGGATACAAACAGAAGTGATTGGGACTGAAGCGTTTTGAGCAAGCCAAGCCTCATCAATCATCTTCTGCAGTGCGATCTTTTTATCTAGCATGGAGATACTTTATTCCTTTTGAATAGATTATCTAAGACTATTCTTCCTAGGATGTTTTTAAAGATGATGATCACGCATGCGGACTTGGCTTCTCTACGTAGCCCTCTTTGGTCTTCTCTTTAATCTTCTTCGCGACAAAGGCCTCAGCCTCTTCCTTGCTCTCAAATTCCTTAGGGGAGAGCTGACCATCTGTGCCGATCTTTCCGTAGCGGACAATGACCTTCTTGCCCACGAGGGTGATCTCCCAATACTTTGCTGTGTGGCCACTCTGTAACTTTGGATCTTCACCGATCAATTCAAAATATGGCATTTCATTCCCTTTCGCTCGCTGACTCTTGCTAATTCTGAGGGTAGGGCTAGCCGCTGACAAGAGGTCCTGGCATGAATTTCCTCTAGCTATTGTCTGGTCAGCAGAGTGGTCATCTGGCTTCTAGTCACTGTCCGTGACCGCCTCTATTATTGGGATCATGGCAAAGACGATCAATGTAGTTCTTGATGGCGAGAGTGCCGTCTTCACTTATAAGCCGATCGATAGAGGCGCCCTCTATGGCAAGCGACGCCGGGTCCCATTCGACGCTAATGGCAATGAATGCACCAAAGCCTCTCTTCTCAATGATGGCTCGATCATCATCAAGAGCGGCATGACTGCTCAGGGCTACTTCAAGCCTGACGGTGTCTGGGTAGCGCAATCTGATCTTGAAGCTGTCAACCCCGATGGAAGCACACCTGAGATCTTTCCATCAACTGTTGGTGTTGAGACCCCACTTGAAAAGATCGATGCCCGTGTTGCCCTCGATCTCACCTTTGATAATACCTACATGCTCGACCCAGAGACATTCCCTGAAAAGTTGAAGAACTCATTAGATGCGGGGGATATCTACAAGTTCCCATTCAATGTCAAAGATGACTACAACGTAGAGACTGCGATCCTTGTTGGAAACGATAATGGCTACTTCGTATTGATCGGTGACTTTCTTACCTACGAATACGCTGCGCTCGCTTCGGTTGCACCGATCGAAGATGAAGCATCGGAATCTGCCGACGACCTCGACTTTGAGATGTTCTAAGGAGAGGCGATGAGACTACATATTTCAAACTCCGCAAAGCGTGACGCAACGATTGTTGCGACAACCGTGAAGTTACCGGCAGGACCAACACCATCTAAGGATGGCAAGCCAGTCACATTCAGACGCTATGTCGCAGCTGGTGAAGGCAAACTCCATGAAGAGATGGCCGCAGTACACGGCGAGGATTACGCAAAGGCGCTGATCGAGAGCGACCCAGAAGTTGATATGGAGATCGTCGGGCGCATCATCGATGGCACGAGCACTGTCCTGTTGGATACCAATAACACACCGCTCTTTTCCGCTCCTGAGATACTCGAGATCATCTATGCCCCAGATGGTTCCGAGGTAGAGAAGCGCGTCCCAGTAGATGTAGCTCCCAACGTAAATGAAGAGATTGCCATTACTTGGACCGGACGTCTCATGCCTCGCTCTGATCTTGTTCGAAAGTTTGCGATCAAGCGGTCACTTCAACTACGCCATGTTGATGGCGTTACCTTCGACTTTCTCTTCGGGATCGCGAAAGAGCTTGACGAGAAGGATTCTGTGATGCTGCTTGGAGCAGGCGATGGCGGCAAAGCACCGCTTATCCTGCAAACCAACGGCAGCGGATATCGAGGTTTCCTCGAAGGCCGCATCAAGGGGGATGAGTTCTTACTGCTCCTGCACCTCAGCAATATGGAACTCAAGAAGCCTGCTGCTAAAGCGGAGAAGGAGTAATCGTGGCCAAATTAGGTACAGCCGAAATCTCTCCGATTGGTTCCTTTGACGATCAGGGCATCGGCGGCACACTTGCTGCATACCGACGCGTTGTTGCGGGCTCATATATTCCGATTGGCCCTAGCGATATCGAACGCAAACTAGGAATCAACCTCCTTGTTTCAACCAAATTAGATGGTGAACTCTGGTATCTGGCCCAGATCAATAAAACTTGGCAGCTCATCGCACCGAATGGCCGGGTAATTAATGGATCACTTCCTATCTTGGATGAGGCAGCCAAGGCAAAGCTAGATCCATCTGCGATTTATGCCGGCGAACTATATGTAGCCAAAGATGATCGAGCACGAATTGCAGATCTCACAGCACTTCTTGGTGCAGGTGATAAGGCAGACACCTCAAAGCTTCGTTACGGCATCTTCGATATCGTCTCTTCAGAAACTACATCCGCCTTAGGAACTCCTTATTCTGTTCGATACGCAGCACTTGAAGCGATTCCAAACGCTGGTGCTCTTCATCGAATTGGCTCAGAAGCAACTACCAATACTGCACAAGTCGAGAAACTCTTCGATGAGATCGTCGTGGGTAAAGGCGCAGAAGGACTTGTCGCCAGATCTGACGATTCGCGTACCTTCAAGGTTAAGCCAACCACTGAATTCGATGGCACGATCATTGGATTCACAGAGAAGCGCGATGCTGACGGTTCATCTGTCATCCGAACAATTCTCATTGGACTCCAGAAAGAGGATGGCTCTTGGATCCCTGTTGCTGCCACCGGCAACTTCGGTGATGCTAATTTCAAGAAGGATCTCCTCGCTCAACTCAAGGCGAGCGTTAAACCATCTACTTATCGCCGAACCTCTGAATCCAGCGGAATCATGTATCAATTCGTCGAGCCAAAGGTAGTTGTTGAACTTCGAGCCGTAGATATCCAGATCGAAGATCTCCATGGTGACCTAATTCGCGATCCACGCTTGGCCCTTGAGGATTCAGGTTGGAAGGTGGGCGGCTGGACTAATAGCGCCAACGTTCATAATGCTGTCCTTGTTCGCGTCCGTACCGATAAAGCAGCGAACTCTGCTGATTCTGGATGGAACCAGATCACCCGCCTCTTCCCAATTCAGGACTCTGGAAAAGAAGAGGCCTTAGGGACAAGTGAAGTGATCCGCCGAGAAGTCTGGATTAAAGAAGGCGCCGGCAAGACCGATGTCCGCAAGCTCTTGGTCTGGAAGACAAACAAAGAGAGCGCGGGGTATCCAGCGTTTGTTGTGCACTGGACGGATTACGCATCAGGACGTAAAGCGCCACTCGCTCGCGAAGTTCGACTTGCACCTAATAAAGCCGAAGCAGAGAAGATCGCTGAAGCAATGATTGTCGAGAATGTGAAAAAGGGCTGGAACAAAGTTTGAGAAATAACACCCAACAGAAGGAGAGCCATGCTTTACATCATTGAATCTACATACACTCAGTACTTTGTTGATGAGGTGGAGGCTAACTCTCCTGAAGAGGCAAAGGCAATCTTAGAGGGCTATGGCGTTGACGAATTGACATACGATTCTGCAACCTTTGAGATTACCGATGTTAGAGAAGATGAATAATGTGCTTTTGAGTTTTGGGCGGTTGAAGAAAACTCATCTTATGAGAAGAAATAACTTCTAGTGGACATTATCGAGGGGAAGGTTGTTCTTTCCCCGCGAGATTTAATCTCTGAACTCGAGTGCTCGCATCGTTTGACACTTGATCTTGCGGTAAAGAAATTTGATCTCCCTGCACCGAAGAAAGAGACGAGTGCTGAACTAGAACTCCTTGAAGAGCTCGGTAAGAAGCATGAGGCGAAGATCGTCGAGCGTCTACGCGCTGAAGGCAATACGACAATTATTGGAATGCCAGCTGCCTCTCTTGCAGCCATCGAAGAAGCCACACGAAGAACCCGAGATGCGATCGAATCAGGTGTGGACACGATCATTCAGGCTTCACTTTTCACTGGTGACTTCGTCGGATATGCCGATTTCTTAGTCTTGGCCAAGGATGAATCGGGAAATCCAATCAAAGATTCCCAAGGTCGCAATATCTATAGCCCGGTGGATGCAAAATCTGCTCGCTCTGAAAAGCGAGGCGCAATCCTTCAGGTAGCCGCATACGCCTATGCGATGCGTGAAATGGGGCTGGCGACCCCAACAAAAGTGCATCTCTGGCTTGGTGGGGATAAAGAGTGGTCGTGGCCAGCAGATGACTTAATGGATCTCGCGGAAGAGTTCACCAGGCGAGTAAGAGAACGCGTAGAAGCTACCCAGGGAGAGCCAGAACCACTTTGGGAAGCACCTCGTGAATCATGTGTTCGCTGCCGTTGGATCAAACAGTGTGAGAGTGGCCGTATCGCCGCCGATGACATCTCACTCACTCAAGGCATCCGATCTACTACTCGATTAGCCTTAATCGAATCTGGTATCAAGACGATGGGAGATCTAGCGTCTGCCACGAAAGAACAACGGCCACGTAGCCCCAAGGAAGTTTCAGAAGAAACTTTCAATACTCTGGTTGCTCAAGCGGATATCCAAGTTCGTGGTCGAACCAATAAGACTGTGATTCTCAGTGAACCCAAGGAGCTTCTCGCCCTAGGACTACTTCCCGAACCATCGCCCGGTGATATTTGGTTCGATATGGAAGGGGATCCATTCGGCGAAGAGGGTGAAGGCCTTGAATATATGTTCGGGTATACCTTCCTTAGGGAGGATGGAAATCCGGACTTTGCCACATTTGATGCCTTAGATCGCGAAGGCGAGAAAGAAGCCTTTGAAGATTTCATCGCGATGGTTCTTGATCGCCAATCAAAATACCCAGATATGCATATTTATCATTACGCTGCTTATGAACCTTCACGAATGGGAATGCTCTCTCAGCGCCACGGCACTTATGAGCGGGAGGTCGATCAGCTTCTACGGTCTGGAATTTTTATTGATCTCTATTCCATTGTTCGCAAGGCCTTCCGATTCTCATCTGATTCGATCTCAATCAAAGATGTTGAGCAGATCTACCAAGGCAAACGGGTAAAGGATGAGGGTGTAACGACCGCTGTCGATAGCGTCATTCAATTTGAAGCGGCAGTAACAGCAAGAAGCCTGGGGGACCAGGCCAAATTTGAAGGTATCTACGCCAAGATTCGTGAATACAACAAGGTCGACTGCGACAGCACCCGCAGCCTCGATCACTGGCTGCGGGGACAGGCAGAAGAATTCGATATAGATATCGCTGCTATTAGGCCGATGGCGATTCAGGAGTACTCTGAAAAGGAAGAGGCCGAGGATCCGATCGCCATTCAACTGATGGAAGGCATCCCAGCCAACGCGGATGCTAGAACACCAGATGAGCAAGGACTCGCTCTACTTGCAAGCGCCGTCTCCTTTCACTGGCGCGAACAGAAACCTGTCTGGTGGAATATCTTTGATCGGGCGAAGGCAGAGATTGATCAATTTGATGGCTTCAACGATGTAGTCCTTGCGACCACTGTGAAGGCGACCCCTTGGTCAATTCCTCAAGGCAAGCGCAACTTCTTTCGTGAAGTCACAATCCAGGCCGATGAGGTCGAGATCGATCACATTATTGAGGAGAAGGATTCACCTCACGTTCTCTACGAAACTGCCCCTTCAGGATTTAAGGAGATCTTTGGAACCACTCGTGGGTTCAAGCCAGTAAACAAAATCATTAAGGTCGAGGGCGACACAATTACATTCCAAGAATCCATTAAGGATGGCACGTGGGCCGATCTCCCGATGGCCTTAATTCCTCCAGCCCCCATCAATACGAAGAGCATTACAGAGGTCTTACGTGATCATCTAGGAACTCGAATCCTGTTTAGAAAGCTGGAACCGGTACCGCTCTTTCCGAATGAGGCTTGGGCTGATCTGCTCTTAAAGCGCTACCCACGTCAATTGAATGGTGCCGCATTAACTCATGATGGAACAAAGATTGAAGATGTAACCCGTGCGCTGCGTGAGAGCGATAATAGCTATGTCGCCGTGCAAGGACCCCCAGGTACCGGTAAGACGTATCTTGGAAAGCATGTAATAGCAGCACTGGTTAAGGATGGTTGGCGCATCGGTGTTACGGCTCAATCTCATGCAGTTATCGAGAATATTCTCGACGGAGTAGTGGGTCTTGATCCCGCGATTCCCGTAGCAAAGAAGCAGCAGAGTGGCGGCAAAGATCCAAAGGGTTATCACAATGACGATGTTCCAACATGGGCATTGCGCCAGAGCGGTGGCTTTGTGATCGGTGGAACTGTCTGGACCTTCTCCAGCAACGATATTCGAGCACTTGGCTTGGACCTGATGGTGATTGATGAAGCGGGCCAGTTCTCGCTGGCTAATACTTTGGCAGCAGCATCCGGTGCCAAGCGGACACTTCTCTTGGGAGATCCGCAGCAACTACCTCAAGTTTCTCTTGCCACCCACCCCGAACCAATCGAGATCTCGGTTCTTAGCCACATCATGGGGGAGAACAAGACGATCCCAGATGAATACGGCTACTTCCTCGATGAGACCCACCGCACGCACCCTGATATCACTAAATACGTCTCACGCTTGCAATACGAGAATCGACTTCATTCTGATGCCATCTGTGTAGAACGTGAACTCTCCGAAGTCGAACCAGGTTTACATGTGGTCAATGTCGAGCACTCGGGTAATACCGTGAAGTCCGAAGAGGAGGCAGATGAGATCCTCAAACGCATTCCCGAGCTCTTAGGGAAATCTTGGGTTGATGCAGATAACGGCCGCGGAAAGTACCCGCCTCGACCATTGCTCCCGACAGATATCATCGTTGTTGCTGCTTATAACCGACAGGTCCGTCACATCAAGTCACTGCTTGCTTCGAATGGCTACGCAGATATTCGAGTGGGAACGGTAGACAAATTCCAGGGACAAGAGGCTCCTGTTGTCTTCGTATCGATGGCTACTTCATCGAGTGAAGATTTGCCTAGAGGCATTGAATTCTTATTGTCACCCAATCGCCTGAACGTCGCGATCTCTCGTGCTCAATGGGCCTGTTACTTGCTTCGATCACCACAACTTGCCCGCATGGAACCATCATCAGCAAAGGGCATGGTCTTCCTCGGCAAATTCATCTCGCTCTGCCGTAGATGAGGCCCGCTTATGGCGAATTTCCGAAAACTTCAAAAAGTATGTGAGATCACGATAAGCGAATTATTCCTATTGCTTAGTCGACCCAGTTAATCTCAAATTTAGGAGAAAATTCTTCGCCATAGATAAGTCGATAGGCATACGCTAATCCTTCTGCGTACCCCTCTGCTCTTTTACGGTCCAAAGAGAGATCAGCATCGCTAAATCCGACTTCTTCCTCTTGTGAAACAATTTCATTGAATAAAATCCAAGCGTTTTCGATGTTCTGTTCTAACATCTGCTGTGGGGTCATACTTCCTTCTCCTCGTTTCTCTATTTCTTCAGCACTCGGTGAACAAGACAAGACAATGTAAAAGCCGGTACGCCTTTGAGGATTACCGGCTTTTAAGTTGATGGGGTTATTCGGCGACGAATACCCGTCCGCCATATTTGGCGACGATCTGGTCGTCAAGGTCATCAGCGTTATAAGCAACCATGAGAACAGCGGTGGCTAATTCTGCTTGATCGACTGTAGATCCAATAAGGCTCGCACCGAGATTCAGGTTATACGTACCGTCATCGTTCTTGATGAAATACCAACTGCAAAAACGTCGTTGCATAGTGGTTGTAAGTTCAACAGCTAGGTCTTTATTAATTTCTGGAAGACCTGCAACAACAATTGCCCACACCTCCACAACGCCGACATTCTCGTCGCCATGGGTCCAATCCCCAAAAGTCACAAAGGTAACTGATGAATTGTTTCTGATATAAAAATCGCCTGCGCTATCCTCGCTGACGCTACCGAATTCAGCCTTAATGAGATTGCGAACGTTGTTCTTAATTGCGGCTAGATCCGCCATGTGGCCCTCCTCGACCTCGATTACAGAAAAGCGTAACTATTTCAGCCGAGAGCCGCAAGGGTTTTGGTCTCATCGCTTGCGGATGGGTTGTTTTTGATTGCTTCGCGCACCGCTACCGATGAATCAAGTGCCAGTTCTTGTAATGTCTGGTCATTTGTCTTTTCTGATGAAGCAACACCTCTGCGGACTGCATCGAATTCGCTCCTGGAGAGTGAATAGAGGATTTCCTGGTCGACGTTTGGATGCGAACAGATCTTGAATAGAACATTGATATCTAAAATTATTGATATTGCAGCTAAAGCATGTGTTGGTGTCGCAATATTTCCCACAAGAGCCATCGCTAGTTCTGACCCGGCCGCGATCGAGAGTTTGGCAAGAATTATTGGATCAGTTTCGAACTCAGCCCACACGCTTTTGAAAGCCGGGGAGTTAACGCTCATAGAAAAGTCCTTAAGCTCAGAAGAACACGATCCGCTTCGTAGATGGTCCAAAAGAAGCCTAATTATCTCAGGATTCTCATTCAGCCCTTCACGTTGCAGAATCTCCTCTAACTTCTCAACGTTACCGAGATCTCGGTACATCGAAGCAACAAGAGCTACAAATTTCTGTCGATTGAGGTTTTCATCAGAGCCTTCAACTTTAGCTAGAGGATCCTTCTCTAGTTTGCTCATACTAGCCTCGATCTGAGCGACATAAGTAGAGAGTTGATTTAGGTAGGAGGCAGTCTTTACCAACAGCTGAGAGGCTAAGAAAATATCATCACTATCGCCATTCCTTATTACCAACTCAATTTCGCCGAGCAGTGATCGCCATCGCGGATCTGTTGAAGTCAAAGATTGGTCGGAGAAGTCCTGAAAGTCCATTAAGCAGAGGAAGAACCTAGCCTCAGTCTGAATTTCAATGTCATCACTGCTTATTGCCTTAGCAAAGTGATCTCTCGCTTCGGCGTATTTTTCTTCTGCAGTTGCAACAATCCCCAGATTACTCCAGGCATTAGCGGTCTCACGTGGTGTTGAAATAGTTGTAGCTTTTACGAGAAGTTCTCGAGCCTCCACATACCTTTTTTGAGGAATCAAAAGCGAAAAGCAGTAACTATTGATTGCTGCTCCCGCCAGAGTATCTTTCGAGGCACTCGTGACGAGTTTTCGATATCCAGCATCTGCCTTCTGGATATCTCCCATTTCAATATAGATCCTGCACTGAGCATAAAGTTTTCCCGCCGGGTAGTTGCTGTAGTACTCATCAATCAGTGCAATTGCTCGAGTGAAGTCTCGCTCGCGTTGTGCTCGGTCGATTTGGTAATACATGACCTCAGGGAACTTGTTTCGGATTGCATCTTGTTCCAACTCAGCTACGCTCTCAAACTCTCTAAGGGCTGTGTAACTTCTAAAGAGCGTTTCATATGACTGATTACGGTAAAAATCCTGCGAACTTTCAAGGCCGATACGAGCATAGGCGATCGCTTCATCATACTTTTTCAGAAGCATTGAGAATCGACCGCTATATGAATAGAGGCTGATTCTGTCTTCAGGGTCTTCAGCCTCCTCGGCTTTTTGAAGGGCGTAGGCAATGACTTTTGGAGTCACATCATCGAAATCCGAATTTACGAGGTCCTCAGTCTCTCCGAGCTCCTTAAACCATTCATCACACTGGTCAAAGACTTTTTGGATCCAAGACTTTTCAATTTTTTGACTCTTTCCGAGCCGATCGCTTATTGATGATCCTGCAGAAGGGGTCACAGTTTCCGTACTAGCAGAAGCGCCACAACCCGGACAGGGTAAACCTTCTTCAATGCTGACTTTTATTCCGCACTGGCTACATTTATAGGCCATGGCATCCTCCCATCCGAATCCGCGCTTCTAGCCCTTGACCTGCGAGGCGATAAGCAAAATCTCATCATCAATAGCATCGACTTCTTTGATAAATAGATAGAGCATTGAGCCTAATTCGGTTTCGGATAAGTGATCAGCAAAGAGCACAAAAGATGCTTGAACTGTATGCAATCCTGAGCCAACCTTCTCAATGGGCCTGAATTTTGCAATATGACAGGAGAGATTTCCCTGAGCAGACATGACATTTGCGGTCTCAAAGGGAACTGGATTCATTCGTATAGGGGCAGTCACTTCAAGAATTCGATGACCATCCATGTCTACAAGATTTAGCTCGATATCAACCGAACTATTACCTTCGCCGATACCTACTCCTGAAAGATTGATGATGTCACCACTTCGTGAAGGATCGAATCCCTGAGATGCAAGAGCTCTGAAGACAAAATCTTCGAATTCAGCATCGGTGATGTCATCTCGCTTAATCGGCATGCGTGAAGTATTCCGTTAAGCCCATAGTTAGGCAATAATTATGACCATACCGAAAGGAAATATTTGTGAGCACCCTTGAAGACTACGCAGCGACATACAAGACATTGATTACTTGCGTCGCCGCCCGAGTACCTGTGGTTCTTTGGGGACCACCGGGACAAGGCAAGACTTCGGTTATTAAACAGATTGCAGCCGACCAGGGTCGCCACCTAGAAGTTATTCTTGCCAGCATTCGTGAGCCTCAAGATTTTGCTGGGCTTCCAATGCTCAACAATGGTGTTGCCGCACTCATGCCACCAGATTGGGCGAAACGTCTATCGCAAGTCGAGAATGGAATCCTCTTTACTGATGAAGTGAATACTGCGCCTCCAAGTGTTCAGGCTGCGTTACTTCGCGTTTGCCTAGATAAAGTTGCTGGCGATTGCGAACTTGGCGAGGACACGAGCGTGATCGCTGCAGCAAATCCACCAGAGCAAGCCGCAGATGGTTGGGATCTTGCGCCGCCACTCGCGAATCGTTTCTGTCACCTCAATTGGGATCTTCCAGCAGAAGTAGTCCGTGATGGTCTTGCTGGAAATTGGGTCTCATTCTCAATTCCAACACCAAATGCACAGGCTCTCGAGCAAGCTTTAATGGCTGAGCGTGCCTTGCTAGCCGGTTTTCTCTCATCACGGCCTGATCTCACAACCGTTCTACCAAAGTCTTCTGCTGAACAGGGCCGTGCTTTCCCTACGCCTCGTTCATGGGAGATGGTCGCCATTCTCTCTGGCTGGATCACAGCATGCGGATTAGAAGCGAGCGTTCGTCGCATCGCAGTTATGGGTTGCATCGGTGCCGGACCGGCTGCTGAATACCTGACCTATCGGGAAAATGTTGATCTTCCAAACCCTGAAGAGATCATTGATAATCCTAGGAAGTTCGTCCTTCCAAATCGTATGGACAAGGTCTATATCATCGGGGCATCGTTGATGTCTGCGATTCGCAACAACATGACCCTAGATCGTTGGCAAGCTGTGGGCATCGTCCTCGAGCGTATTGCTGATGGTGGTAACCCAGATCTAGCGGTCACCTTTGCACGTGATTGGCTGCGCGAACGCCCTAAGGGTGCAATGCCAGATAAGAGTCTGCTGAAGTCACTCGTACCACTTCTTACAGAAGCCAAGATGATCTAAGGCAATGACACCGACTGTTGCAGTTGTTGTGAGTAATGAAGCCAGACTTCGGGTAATGGCTGCTCGCATCATTGCTCAGTCTCGATGGCCCTACCTCTCAACCTTGCTCTTTACTTTGAAAGTAGTTGAAACTGAAGATCTACCAACACTCGCTGTGGATCAAGGTTGGCGGATGTATTACAACCCCGAATTCGTCATGGAGCAATCCCCAGAAGTATTGGCAACGATGGTCTTACATGAGGCGATGCATTGCGTCTTGCAGCACGGCGCTCGATTCGGAGCTTTAAAACAGCAGAGTCAGAGCCACAACTTGTGGAACCTTGCTGGTGATGCAAATATTAATGAGGTTTTAGATCAAGCACGCATGCCATGGGGTGAATTCCCACCCGTGAGATTTGAAACTCTTAAGAAGTATGGCGTGATCACAGCCATGACGACCGAGCAAAGTTTCTTTGCGATGATCAAGTATTTTGAAGAACACCCGGAAGAAGCAGAAGAAGGTAGCGACTGCGGGGGAGTCTCTGGTGGTCAGTCACGCGCGTATGAAATCCCTAGAAATGATGGCGAGAGCCCAGCAGTGGGAAGTGACCAGCAGGATGTAATCCGAGATCGAGTCGCACAAGATATTTTGAAGCATGCTTTAGAAAAAGGTATCGGATCGATGCCAGGTGGTCTCTTGCGTTGGGCGCAAGAGTTGCTCCAGCCGAAGATTGATTGGCAGCGTGAATTAGCTGGAACTTTTAGAACATCCCTCGCCACAGTGCTTGGACGCCGCGATTACGTCTTCACTCGGCCATCACGCAGGCAGAGTGCGATGCGGACAGGGAAAAGCGAGATTATCTTGCCCTCGATGCGAAAGCCCGCCCCTCCAACGGTTGCAGTAATTATCGATACCAGTGGCAGCATCTCGACTGATCAAGTCACCGATTTTCTTTCAGAAGTCGATGGCATAGCGAAATCAAACGGAATTGGCCAAGGTCTCTTCGTAATCCCATGTGATGCTGCTGTGGGCCCGATTCAAAAACTTAAATCTCGTGGTTCTATCTCTGAACTTAAACTCACCGGCGGCGGTGGCACCGACATGGGAGTCGGCATCCAAGCAGCGGCCACAATGAAGCCAGCGCCTAGGATCGTTATCGTGCTCACCGATGGTTACACCCCCTGGCCGGCAAGCCTTCCAACAAAAATCGACACCTTGATAATCTGTTCGACAGTCGAAGCCACAATTAAGGACTGCCCGCCATATGCCCGAACCATCTTCTTGGATCCCGAACAGCTCAAATGAGACGAATTGCTTGGGTTCACCTCCCTTCAGAGGAAACTAACCCCTAAAATTCCTTTATGGATACAGATCTTTGGTACGACTACGACTGGAATTGGAAGACTCCGCAGGACGTCCGAGAATTCGTTGACTTACTTTTGGAGAATTTCGAGAATTACGAACATGCATTGGGATCCCTCGAGGATTTAGGGTTCGATAATTTTTATACGCTCTGGTGGTGTAGCACTCAAGACGCTATCGCACGCATAGCCATGACATTTAACGATGTACAACTCAAGGAGTCGATTCGATACCTGCTTGCACCGGAAGATGAATTTGTGGAGTGCGATGCAGCCATTTTTGATGCATTACTAAAACACGTAGATGGTTTTCCCTCCAAGTATCCTGAATTCTCGGAATACCTTGAAATTGTGCTTTCAAAAGATAAGGATTATACGAGCGATTGGTGGGATTACAGCTGGTATACATTCGAGGGAAGAGATCTCACTTGGACCTTCTGGGGACCCGAAACCTTGGCGCGGTCTGTAAACGTCGATGTGGCTTACCTTCGTCGAATCTTCCTTAATAGTTTTATCGATGGCACTTCATATAAAACTTTTAGAGCCCGAGTAGCACTGGCCATGAATCCCAATTGTCCTCCTGATATTTTGGAATTTCTTTGGGAGAATAAGGACGGTTCAGATTGGCTCGTAAATGACCCTGAAGAAGAAGGTTTATTGTTAACGAACAATGGGACCTTTTCTTTGGACGAAGATAATGAGTCTTTAGAGGCACGTCGAACAATTGCCAATGATGTTGCAAACTCGTTTTACTATGAAACCAGCGAGATGTGGTCGACCGCCCCCGGCGCCGAATTCATGGAGAACCTTTTCGACATTCTGTGGGAGGCTGAGGATGCTCGAACTTGTTTGCTTGCAGCATTTGCGAAAAACACTTCACTAGAAGCCTCAAAGTATGAAGAGTTGCTCAAAGCAAGCATCCCGTTAGTAACCTATTTCCTGAGTAAGAACCCTTCAATCCCTACTGAAATGAAAGCACAATTCGCCTTAGAAAATCCGACTTTTACCTACGATCCTTATGACAACTCCACAGATGGGGAAGAAGTCACTCTCGTTTAGCGGGAGGCAATAACTTCATTTATAAGAGGATCATTGAGTGCTGTTAATCCCTTGATTAAGAAATTAGGCGTTGACTCATGAAGAGCCATGCATCCTAAGAAGTGGTTTGCGTCCTCTTTGAACTTCGATTCAATCGGAATATTTCTTCCCATGATCAAGAGATCGAAGAGAGCCTTCTTCTTGGAGTCTGGAGTCTTACGCCAACTGAGCACTTCGTTGAAATATGGATCCAATTCGGCCGTAACGTCAAAATCTGCCGGTTCGGCGTATTCTTCTGCTGCAGAAACCACAAAACTTTCGCTCGTCTCTGTCAGAGCAAAGCCAATTTCTTCGGGGTCGATGTGACCTTGCATGGCCAGCGCGCATAGCTGTGCGCCAACATTATCAATCGTCCCCCAGCCACCCAAAGCGTCGAGCAATGACTCCTCGGAGGAGAGGACCAAAAATTGAGCCTGTTCTACATCTAGCACTTGATCCCAATTAAGCCACTCTTGATCATAGGACCCGAATACTCCGCCAACTTTCCAACCCTCTTCGTAATCAGCCGCCTCAAATTCTCTTCCTAGGATTGGATGGCTTATGAAGAGATCATCGGTTCGATAAGCATTCCTGCGGTAGATCTCGAAATCAGGCCGTTCGCACAATTCCCTCCAAAAAAGTCTATGTAGATACTCTTTCTCCAGGAGATCGTGGAGACCATCAATTGAAAGGGGATACTCGCCGCTCAGTTCACCAGGGATGAGAACCGCGTAAGGGTGTCCATATTCAGATAGTGCATCAATGACTTCGCGGTCACCTTGTTCGCCGGCGTTACCCTCTTGGAATAAGGGGAACCAAATTACCGAAGAGAGAAGGAATGCTGTTGAGGTGAACTCAGATGGATTGGATTCTGGAATTGGAATCCCTGAAAGCGCTATGAAGGCCTTCTGTTCATCCTTCAAATTGGAATTCTTTGCCAGGGCATCCCCGAACCGGTCTGAGGAGTATTCGCTCAACTTGCGATCGAGGTGGGGTCCTAAAATTGCAAATAATTCATCTGAAATTTTTGCAGTGAGACAAATGTATTCAAGAACGCCTGAAGTTGCTTTCAGGCGCCCGCTCAGCACCTCTTCGACAAACTCCAAGAGCAGTTTAGGATCACCTAATTCATGCGATAACGCTCTTGCTCGAATATCTAGATCCTCATGACTGAAGAATGGAACAAGGTCTTCAGAAGTCATTAGCGGAGATCTAAATATGTACCACTTAACATCATCAAATTTGCTTTCATCCTTTAAGAATTCTACAAACTTCTCACGAGGGTAATTTGGATTACCAATTCCTTCTTTACCCAGAGTGCTAAGAACTTCACTTGGTGTTTCTAAACACTTAGCCAATCTGTCAAGAACTCCATAAGTATCACCCTCGCCAATCTTTCTGACTGAAGTGAAAAACCTAGTTGCAAGTTCTGGGCGTTTTTCGACCAGCTTTACTAGAAAGGGATCTGAGAAGTTTCCGTAATTTGGCATTAGTCCTCCTCTTCGTCTTCTTCGTCAGAGAATTCACTCAAGAATTCTGTGAGAAGCGCGACCGCGTCACGTAGTCTAGTTTCGCCATCTTCAGTCAAAGTGATAGCGCCTTGGAGGAAGGCATCTGCCATACCCATGGCGATCAGCAAGTCCTCGCCGTTCTCAGCCTCTTGAAGGCCTTCGGTTGCATCATCAGTATCCTCAAATTTGAATGTGAGGGCCCTAATTCTCTCGGCAATAACCTTTATATCTTCTGCCATGATGATTCCTCCTTGGGTTGAACTCTACTAAGGGCGCGAATTTGATTCCAGAGATAAGCACTAGATATTTCATTGATCAGTCGGATCCTTGCTATACAGGTGAGAAGTGATCATGCTTAAGCCATGACGATTCGCTTTCGCCGGTCAGTAAAGATCCTGCCTGGCGTTCGCATTAACTTCAATAAGAATTCAACAAGCCTTTCACTCGGTACAAGAGGTGCTCACTACACAATGAGCAGCACCGGGCGGCGTACTGTTTCGGCCGGTATTCCAGGCACGGGCATCTATGCCTATGAGACTGTGAATCCTCGTGCCCCCAAGCGTCAGAGTGCTAAGAGTGCAGAGACACCACCAGACCTCGAGAGTTTCGCACAGCCAACCCCAAAACCTTCGCTCTTTGCAAGCCGCGCAGAGAAGGCCTTCTCGGTATTTCTCAACGACATCTACGATCCAAATAACAAGTACTCATCAAAAGAAGTTATTGAAAAAGCGAAGGCTCTGCTAGAGCAATATGACTCATTGGTCTACCCCCTCAATGTTCTCTCTCTTCTCTACATCATTAATCAGGAAGAGTACGAAGATAAAATTCTTGAGATGGGACGAAAGATTTGGGCGGCTCGAGAGATCATCTTCTTAGATCCAATTATCTACAAGTACTTCAGAGGAATACGTCCAATCGTAAGAATCTGCGAAGGAATATCTGCGACAGAGACACTCAATAAGCAGCAGCTCGGGTTCATCTGGGTAGAGATTTTGCAGGCGCATAATGAACTCACAGAGGCTATGGATGTCCTGCATGAGATGGAGGCGAATCAACTCACTGCCATTTCCATGGCCGACATTGAACTCCAACTCAAAGATTATGAGGCGGTTCTAGATACGACCTCAGAGATCACAAACGAAGATGATGCGACCTTAATCCTCTTGGTTTTGAGGGGGATAGCCTTCCGGGAGCAGGCTCTCCTTGATGCTGCAATGGAGTGCTTCAAACAGGCCCTTGCCAAGAAGAGTAGAAGTAAAGAAGCCCTTCATAGAGCGCATTTTGAGCGGGCCCTTACCTACAAGAAGCTGAGAAAGTTTGAGCAAGCGAGAAAAGACTTAGAACTCATACTTGTTGATGATCCCTCGAACCAGCAAGTGAAGGACGAGCTCAAAGCCTTGGATCTAAACCCTCAGGAATAGTCACTTCGCATCAACCAATCCAAACTTCTGCCCAAGGACGAGCAACTTCTCCTTCTTCACAGGATCACTGAGTCCAATGAGGACGCTGCCAATAGTCGAGAAGACGATGAAGTCGGCAGCCACTGACACCCAATCACCGCTGCCGGTAACGATCTTTGTGTACTGAACGGAGGTCTCAAACTGCATGGGCAAGTCACAGAGTCCATGCATCAAGATAGGTACCCAGATAGTCCCGCTGTAGACCATGAGAGCGGCAGCCAAAAAGCCAAAAGCCCCCGCGCTAACTGCCTGCGCAATTGTGTAAGCAGCTGATTGCCCACCCCACACAATATTTCCAAGGTGAAGTAAGCCGAAATGAATTGAGGAGACGATTGCTGCAAACCAGGTGCCGTATCTCTGCAATCCACCAAAGATAAATCCGCGACTGAAGAAATCTTCATCGATTCCAATAAAGAGCGCAAAGACAAATGACTCAAGAATCTGAGCAAGCCCAGCTGATCGATAATCGGTATGCAAAAGATTTGGTCCCATAACAAAGAGAACGACTCCAAGAGAGATCAGGAGTTGCTTGGAACGATTACCAAGTCCGAATCTGGGTAGGACATGAGGGCAGAAGATTCGAATCGCCAAGAGCGAGAGAAGGGCCGATGCAGACCTGGCGATGATCACCCACCAAAATTGAGAGACCGGAAGTTTATGGAAGGGAATCCAGCTCAATCCCCAGTTGTTGACGGCCCAACCACCGACCAGGATCAAAAATACCCGGACCGAGTCTTTACCTTTTAGCTTCATATCCCGAGGATATCTAGGCCCACCGACAAGCAATTTTGAAGGTCTAAGGCCCAGCGACCAGTCCTTCTTCCCTTAGGCCTACAAAAATCTGAGGCCATTGGATATCGTTTTATCGTGAATCTCAACACCAAGGTCCAGGTGCCTCTCTTCATGATCATCATGGTCATTGGCTATCTCTTGAATAACAAAGATAAAAAGTAGGAGATTTTGAATTGAGTGAGTCAACTTCTTTACCACCCATACTGGTAGCCCTCGATGAATCCTTTTGGGATGAAATGTGGGAATCTTCCCAAGATTCATACCAGCCTGGCCGAGAAATCTATCTGGCTCAAGAGATTTGCAATGTGTATCCAAATGTAACCTCTGAAGCGTCACCTCTCTTAGAAGCCGCAGTTAAGATGCTCAATTCTTACGGTTACGAAATTGATTCAGATCTGGATTGTGATCTACCAGGGGTTGCAGAGTTTATCGAACTCTCCTCTGAAGATTATGAGCTGATTGGTGAAGCTTTCAAAATGTCTGATTACCTCTTTAATTTAATTGGGCATGAAATCATTAATTTTGATGTCCCTTCAGGATTCGCTGAGGAAGATGTCGGTGACGAGTTTGGTTTTAGTAATAACGTGTGGGCCGTTGGAGCACTCTTACGTGATTATTCTGACCACCATGATGATGAAGTTGAGAATATAAGCTTATTAACCATTGATCAGGTGAATTTATTTGATCTTATTGGTTTAATTCAATTAAAGGCTGTGAATCCAACCCCTGATCAGATGCAAGAAATCAGGGATTTTCAACCAAGACTGCGCGAGGTTTATGAGCTAAATAATTTTGCCAATGGAGAATCAGAAACAAGCGGTCCAGAATTCATTGAGCGATACATGGAGAGCGAGTGGACCTTCGTACGTTCGCTGATCGCACGCTCTGGTAAATATGATGAAGAGTATTTACGCAGATGTGCGAAGGATCCAGAGCCTTACGTGCGTATCCAGCTTGCTCAAAACTCAGCCACGCCACTTGATGTGCTAATCGAGCTATTCAGCGATGACGTGGTCGAGGTTGCAGAAAGCACTCACGCCCCTCTATCTACGCGTGCTGACACCCCGGTAGAAATTCTTGAACAGTTGGCAACTAGCAAGAGTTCAGGGGTAAGAAAGAGCGTTGTCGCGCACCCTTCTGCGACTCCGGAGATTAAGGCCCTGGCTGCTCTGTCGAATTAAGGCGACTGAAGTCCATTCTAGAACTCTTCTGGGCCCCAGGGTCTAAAAGTGAGCGTGTCTTCGTCAACATCAAAAGAGCCAAAATCGTTCGCATATTCCCCAAGCCACTCTAAAGCTGACCACATGTCTGAGTCATCATCTGGCTGAAAACCATATTCGGCGGCAAAGTTGATAATCGCTTCACCTAGTTCGTCTTCATCATCGCTTGAAAGGATTACTCCGTATTCAGGAAGCTTCTCGTCGGCGACTAATTGAGCCAATTCTTTTCTGAATGGCCCCTCATAATCGAGGGATTCTGAGCTATCTCCGTTGTACTCGATGCGCCCATCACTACCGATGCCATCCTCATACGTAAGCACAATTGATAGATTGGGATTCTCTTTAGCGAGCAACCGAGTACTCTCCCTCGGATCCTCGTAGCGTGTTGTAAAGAAGATCTGATAGACGCCGTCACTCTCATGTAGAACAGAGAGACTTTCGACATTACGGTCGGAATATACATTGCCCTCAGCAACCGCTGCCTTGATAGGGGAGAGTGCGGTTTCTTCTCCGCGAAACACTAGGTCACATACAACATCAAGGGTCATTTCTACGTCCTATCTTGATCAGACTAATTTTCATTCCCTTAAGTGAGCCGCTACTTTTCTTCATTTTCTTTGGCTGTGTAGTCAATCTGAGCATCTATAAAAGAATAGTTGTTCCAATTCAATTCTGTATCCTCTGCGATCTCGATGGCTTCTTCCATTGAGTTAGCCTCTACAAGAATTTCATATGTTTCTGTCCTTACAGCAGTCACAAGGTATTCATTCATTCGCTTCTGCCTCCATATCAGACCAAACTTCAATCAAAACGTTATGGGCAATACATAATTCCATTCTTGCTCTGTTCCGTTCCCTCGCTTCGCATGAGGCAATTCTGAATGAAGCAACTTTTCAAGCAAAGTTGGCGCGAAGCCCATGACTGGTCAGTATGTCGCCACTGATGGCGGGGTCACTGGGGGAGTTTCCGCAGCACCAGCCGGCGCAACGACCATTCCATAGACCCCGACAAGCAGAGCCGTTACTACGCAAGTAATTAACTTCTTCATTTTTCTCCTCTTAAATCTGGTTTAGCCAAGCCACGAAAGCACTATTTAATAGGGCAAAACTTCTCCTCAACCGGATGTGATCGATCGCCTTCTGGGCGCTCCAGCCATCCTTCATAAGCACCAGTGCCATGATGAGGCCAGAACGATTGGCCCCGGCTTGGCAGCGAATAAGAACGATCTCCTTCGCCTTCCATTGCTCATAAGCCCAATCAGCAGCCTTCAGAATGTCCTTGATCTGCTCTCGCTCGATCGGGCCATCTTCAATTCCAAAGCGATACTCCTTCACACCCCACTTCACTGGCTGGGATTGCGCATCCGGAGTCACAACCGATGTGAAGGGCTGATCCTTGGTCGCAGTAGAGAAGTGCTTTGAATTATGGAGTTGATCCCTCTCTGCCGTACCACCCTGCCAAAGCCGGGGGAGTATCTCGGTATGGAGTTCAAAGGGTTCATCCTCGTAATCGATCTCAATCATCTTTGAACCTCTCTCCACATTTATTGCATTGAAAATAGTAATTAGTCAGATTCCACTTCTGTTCAATATCAGTGGACCTACACATTGGACACTGCCGATTAGCTACATTGCCCATTAGTCATCAACTCCAAAGGAGAGAAAGATCAGCATCGCTGCGGCAGTCAAGACGATCGACCAATCCACTACTTAGCCCGCTTCTTCAGTGGCTTCTTGTAGCCGACCCAATCGCAGGTTCGACAGCGATAGTCAGGGGCATCATCAAAGACAATGCAGCCTCCAACTTCATACTTATCGAAATCAAAACCTTCACCTGGCATTCCATAAACAATCTCATGGACATCGCCACCATCTTGGCAAAAGGGACACTTCACACTGGTCATATTTTCTCCGGATCCTTAAAGCCCCGCCCCACTACTCGAGAATCTCTCGAATAGTGGCGATGCGAGCTTCGACTTCATCTGCCAAACCAAAGCGATTGGTCTGGCGATAGATATTGATTAGCTCACTCTTGATCTCGATGATCAGCGCCCATTGGGTCGAATCAAATCCGATCAAGGTGTAGTGGGCTTCTTGGAGATAGTTTTCAGCCATCTCGAAGTCAGCCAGAAGTGCATAGCCCTTGCCTTTCACTAGCAAGCCCATCACGATCCAAGGGGTCCGGTCGATCAGTCTTGCTATATCAAGGGCCTGGTTCGCATATGTAATAGCCAGTTCGCCATTACCTAGCGTCGCGTAGCACTCGCCAATCCAAATGTCGC
>Ga0114964_10000960_pt1 | contig 21414 bp, 21 predicted proteins | sample C_131016_MF_Meta_FD_92638 | JGI IMG/M metagenome (GOLD analysis project Ga0114964, IMG submission 92638) | Freshwater microbial communities from Lake Croche, Canada to study carbon cycling - C_131016_MF_MetaG | ecosystem: Environmental > Aquatic > Freshwater > Lake | place: Lake Croche, Canada...
GTGGAGCATTGGCAGATATTTTGGATCGAAGACGATTTTTGATCTTTACCCAAATTTGGGTGGCTGTCGTGGCCTCGATTCTGAGCGCCCTGGTTTTTTGGGGGCATTTGACTGCCCCCACCTTGCTGGTGTTGACTTTTTTCAATGGCATCGGACTGGCCATGCGTTGGCCAGTGTTCTCCTCAGTGGTGCCCGAGTTGTTGCCCAAGTCACAACTGCCCTCGGGCTTGGCACTCAATGCGGTCTCCATGAACACCTCTCGAATTGTGGGACCCTTGGTGGCCGGCACCTTGATTGCGTCCATGGGAACGGCCTATGTCTATTTGCTCAACGCCGTTCTTTCGGTGGCGGCCGCCATTGTGATGTCTCGCTGGAAACGAGTCCAAGAGCCCAATCCTCTGGGGCGGGAGCGACTTTGGAGTGCCATGCGCATTGGTGTTCAATTCATTGCTCAATCAGATCACTTCAAAGGTGTTTTGATGAGAATTGCAGTATTTTTTCTGAGTTCAACCGCTTTGATTGCATTGTTGCCTCTGGTGGCGAAAAATCTGGAAAGTGGGGATGCTCGCACTTTCACTTTCATTTTGGCATCCATGGGGTTTGGTGCCATTGGCGCGGCGGCTTTCATCCCTCGCTTTAGACGGCGTTACTCTCGCGACGAACTCATCATCCGAGGTTGCGCTCTTCAATGCATTGCCATGCTGGTGGTGGCCTTCAATCACATCACCATCATCACCATGGCGGCCATGTGTTTGGCCGGTGCCGCCTGGATCACCACCGCCAACACCTTGGGTGTTTCTGCTCAAATGGGATTGCCAGACTGGGTGCGCGCGCGCGGAATGTCGACCTACCAAATGGCCATCATGGGCTCCACGGCATTGGGTGCAGCCCTTTGGGGACAAGTGGCCACCTTGACCAATGTGCCAACGAGTTTAACCTTGGCCGCATTCACGGGATTGATTGGCACATTTTTGATCAACCACTTCAACCCAGACCCAGGACTGCAAGACGATTTAACCCCTTCTCACGCACTGCTGCCCCCTGTGAGCGAAAAGCCTCCTGAAAACGGTCACATCATGATGACCATTGAGTACCTCATTGATCCCAAGCAGGCCCAGGCGTTCAAGGATTTGATGCAAGACAGTCGCAAGAGTCGTTTGCGCCACGGTGCCTTACACTGGGAATTGGTGCAAGACATGACGCGAGCAGGTCGATTTGTTGAAATCGTCGAAGACGAGTCATGGATTGAGCACTTGCGCCGTTTTGATCGGATGACGGAAGCTGACATTGCCATTCGAGACAGGAAAATGGCGTTTCATTTGCCCGATACGCCACCAGTGGTCAACCGCTACGTCATGCAAAGCACCGTGCACCAACACCATTGAGCAAGCGTTGGGGCTTGCGTGAGTCCTTGGCCTGCTAGCCTAGAACGCAAGGAATAGTCTGTCCTCACTGCCCGAGTCAATCCATCTTGAGCTTGGCCTCGTTCACTAGTTTTTCAAATTTAATGGCTTCAGATGCCACATAGGCACTGAATTCGACCAGCGAGTTGGCCGGCACGGCCAAATTGTCTTGCTCCATTTGCGCTTTGAGATCAGGTTGTGAGAGCAAAAGATTGACTTCCTTGTTCAAACTCTGAAGCACATTGTTGGGCGTACCCACTGGCGCGAACAATCCACCCCATAAAGAGTAATTGAATCCGGCGATGGCCACCTCTGAGATGGTGGGCACTTGGGGTAAAGAAGCCATGCGCTTGGGCGTCGTGATGGCCAGGGCTCTTAATTTGCCACCTTTGATTTGGGGCATGGCGGCAGAGGCGCTGCTGAAAAACAAATCCAAGCGCTGAGCCATCAAGTCTGTCATCAAGGGGCCCACACCTTTGTAAGGAATGTGAACCATCTCCGCTTTCATGCCCAACTCGAGCGCGCTGGCGGCCAAGTGTCCAGGGGTGCCTGCACCGACACTGGCAAAACTGAGTCGACCCGCTTTGGACTTGGCCGCATCGATCAAATCATTGACATTTTTAAAGGGCGAGTCAGCGGCCACGAGGAGGACCAATGGGGCGTTGCCAATCAACACCACAGGTACAAAATCCTTCAGGGGATCGAACCCCATGTCTTTGATCATGGAGCGGTTGACCACCATTTCACCAGTTTGACCCAAGAACAGGGTGTAGCCATCGTTTTTGGCTTTGGCGGCCATTCTGGTGCCAACCACACCCGAGACTCCGGGTCGGTTGTCCACCACCACGGACTGCTTGTAAATGACGGTCAAACGCTCGGCCACGATGCGAGCAAATGCATCGCCTTGGCCACCAGGCGCGTAGGCCACAATGATGGTGATGGGCTTGCTGGGGTAATCCATTTCAGCCGACATGGCCCAATTGGAGAAGCTGCAAAACAAAGCCAACAAAAGACCCAATCGACTGGCCAATTGCAATTGAAGTGTGAAGCGTGAGGTGGTATTCATGGTTAAAGCGATGGGCATTGGAGTGGGGGGTGTTGAGGTTGGGGAGTTTGTATTTGAAGTTGCTTGGAGGTAATTCAGCGTGCTTTTAAGTGCGAGGAGGAGTTTGAAATGATCTGATCCCTGCGTAAAAGTCAGGAGCATGAAACGGAAAAGACAACACTGGGGTCATGCACATCATCAATCATCATCTTAATGGATTGGGCTCAATCAATGACATGTTCTCAAGATTTTCCCTCATTTCGTTGCATCAGCAATGAGGATACACTTTATAGGAGTGAAACCATCGACCTGCATTTTTGGAGAAAAAATTGAAAGCACATCTCAGCGACTACCAATTGATCACCCATTTGGTGGACAAAACCCCTCAGGCTGGCGTCGTCATCGATGAGGTGGTCTACCCCGCCGCCAAGTTACTCGCAGACCCACACCTCAGTAGCGTCATGGCCATCATGCAAGACTGGGGTACAAGCCATAAAACCCTCAAAGCCCAAGCCAAGGCTGTGCGCAATAAAGACATCAGGCCCAAAGGCTTGCCCTTGAGCACTTGCAAACTGCTCGCTCCGTTGCTCTATCCTGGTCAAATATATTGCGCTGGTGCGAACTATACCGATCACATGCAAGAAATGGCAAGGGTCGCAGGAATCCCTCCAGGACCCAATATGAAAGAATTGGGAGAAATGCCCTGGCACTTCATCAAAACTTCACGCTCCAGTATTGTTGGGCCGAACGCGCGGGTGAAGTTGCCCCATTATTCTAAGATGGTGGATTGGGAAATTGAATTGGCTGCGGTGATTGGAAAAACCTGCTCGCACGTGAGCGCCAAAGATGCCATGAAATACGTGGCGGGCTACACCATCGCCAATGACCTGTCAGCACGTGATGCCTCGCGTCGGCCTAAAAATCCACCCACCTCCCCCTTTCACATGGACTGGATCGGTCAAAAATGCTTCGACGGCGCTTGCCCCATTGGGCCGTGGATTGTGCCAGCAAACCAAGTCAAAGATCCACACCATTTGGAGATGAAGTTATGGGTCAATGGAGAGTTGATGCAAGACTCCAATACCAAGTATTTGATCTTTGATACAGCAGAGCAAATTGAAGCCTTGTCCTCGCGCATCACCTTGCAACCTGGTGACTTGGTGCTCACGGGGACACCCGCCGGTGTTGGCATGGGTAGAAAATTGTTCTTGCACTCTGGTGACCAAGTCCGCTTATGGATTGAGCAACTTGGCGAGTTTTCGCACACCATGATCGCTTGATCATGGTCTTTGAGCCGACAAGTCCCTTCACCAGGGCTTGCATCGCAATGCAATCTTCAACCTGATGTCCATCCATCAAATTGAGGGTTTACCCTTGCTTTGATCTTTTGGCATGTCGGAAGTCAATTTGAACCGGCTCGGGTGAACTTGACCTCTAGTCCACCAGTGCACCAGTGCACTTGTCCCCTTGTCTGCTTGTCATTTAGATCGCTTTGTGCATGAGATAAGTGCACAAAGTGAGCTTTCAGTGTTCTTAATTTGCAGACTGAAATTTCTCAATACAAGTATATTCATGCCTCTTTGATTGAGCACATCAGAGAGACTTGATTTGCACCAAAACAATGCAAGTCATGACCATTTCGTGAAAATCACGCCCATAAGAACCCCAGTCATGAGAACCAATTTGGCATAAGCATTGCTTAAGTCTCTACAGGTACTGAATCGTTGGGTTTGCAATAATTTTGAAGAAAACCCTCTGTATTCGTGTGTCATAGTGCCATTGAGAGCGGCCAAAAAACAAAATTGGAGTCAAAAAGACTAGCACCAAAATGGAACACGGCAAAACAGTCAAGATCGCCCCAACGCTGTACAGCACATTGGGGAACCATTTGAAATCTGAGCACGATGAACTCTCGAGCCTTTATCGTCAAAAGATTCGGGAACTGATGTTGGCACTCAAATCATCCGATTTGATCTGGGCCGTGAGGGCCTATCAATCCTTGGTGGATGAAACACTGCTGGAAGTGCCCATCGTATTGTTTGAGGAATTGGGTGACAAACTCTCAACCGGGCAGGTCTTTGCAGCACAAGAATTGGCCAAAAAACTCTTTGCCATTCAATATGCGGTCGAAGCCTTGGAGCGCAACAACCACTGAAGTCGACGTCGAAGGTCCGCTTGATGAGCCTCCAAGCAGTTCGCCATTCAAGACAAGAGCTGGGCCACTTCCCCCAAAATCACACTCACGACGATCACTTCAATCACGCTGCGTTTGAGCTTGAGCAATCCCACCAAGGCCAATGAAAAAATCAAACTCGCTTGGAGATCCAAGGCCCTGACCCAACTCAATGGATCCCCGATGACCAAATTGGGACTCCAAAGGACTTGAAGGGCAAAAAAGAGTCCCAAGCTGGCAATCACCCCCACGACACTGGCAGTGATGGCAACAAGAGCATGGTTGAAACGCACTTGCGCGCGTGCACTCTCAATGATGGGGCCGCCTAAAAATATAAAAACAAAAGATGGTAAAAATGTGAACCATGTGACGCACAGCGCTGCGACTGTGGCCGACAACATCTGATGATCTCCTCCCCAAAACGCTTTGACGTATCCCCCCATGAAGCCCACATAGGTGACGATCATGATGAGAGGACCAGGGGTCGTTTCCCCCAAAGCCAAGCCGTCCAACATTTGAGCCGCGGTGAGCCATTGAAACTCACCCACTGCGGCGTGGTAAACATAGGGCAACACCGCATATGCACCACCAAAGGTCAAGAGTGCGGCTTTGGTAAAAAACCAAGACATTTGTGCCAGGGGATGATCAAGTCCAAGACCACCATCCAACAACCCCATGGGAATGAGCCAAAAAAGGCTTCCAATGAAGGCGACGCGAATGAAGGATGATTTCTTGAAGATGGCATGCTCAGGCGTGGGCGTGTCATCATCAATGATGGCTTTGGCAGCTGGCGAGGAAGATTTTTTGTGGGCACTCGAGATCTCGATCCATTGGGGGTAGAAACGTCCCAAAGCCCAGCCGAGCATGGCACTCACCAAAATGATCATCGGAAAACCCATGTCAAATAGTCGCACAGCCATGAATGAAGCGAGGGAAATCAGTACCAAGGCCTTGGTTTTGAGGGTCTTGCTGCCAATTCTCCAAGCCGCTTGAATAACAATGGCGGTTACAGCAGGCTTGATCCCAAACAGTGCCGCTTGGACCCAACCGAGTTGGCCAAAGGTCACATAAAGTGCAGATAAAGCAATCAGCAAAAAAAAGGATGGCAAAATGAAACACACACCAGCCACCAAGCCCCCGCGGGTTTTGTGCATCAACCAACCCAAATAAGTGGCCAATTGTTGTGCTTCTGGACCGGGCAACACCATGCAAAAATTCAAGGCGTGCAAAAAACGCTTCTCCGAGATCCAACGGCGTTTTTCGACCAACTCCTGGTGCATGATGGCGATTTGTCCAGCCGGTCCACCAAAACTGATGAAACCGAGTTTGAACCAATAGACAAACGCTTGCCAAAAATTAATCTCTGCGGGAGAGTCAGAATCATCAGACTCATCGCCAAAAGTGTTCAATTGAGAGACGTTCGGTTCTTGGCCAATCATGGCGAAGGTGTCCCATGATTCAGCCCGTGTAAGACCATCATCGAATGCATGAGATTGGAATCAAACAAACTGAACACAAACGCTACCCAATGGACCGAAATCCCCAAACAAGGTATCGCCTTTTTGGGCAAAGACCACCCGAGTAAAAGATCCAGAGAGGACCACATGACCCGCTTCTAAGCCGACCCCGTGCTGGCCCAATTTATTGGCCAACCAAGCAACGCCCAAGGCAGGATGACCCAAAACACCAGCAGCAACACCCGTTTCTTCAATGTCCGAATTTCTATACATCAAAGCACTTACCCAGCGCAAATCCACATCATTGGGTTTGATGGGACGCCCACCCAGCACCAAACCGGAGGCCGCGCCATTGTCGGCAACCGTATCGAATATTTTGCGTTGATCCACCAGCCTTGCATCGACAATTTCAAGCGCTGGAACCACATACTCTGTAGCGCGAAGCACATCGATCAAGCCCACCCCAGGCCCCTTGAGCGCTTGCCCCAAAACAAAGGCCAATTCGACTTCGACACGGGGTTTACAAAAACGATCATGGGGCACTTTGGCCCCTTCAGCAATCAGCATGTTGTCGAGCAAATGGCCATAATCGGGCTCATCAATTTTAGAGGATGCTTGCATGGCCTTGGAAGTCAATCCAACTTTGTGCCCGATCAATTTGGCTCCAAGAGCAATTTTTCTTTGTGCAACCAAGGATGAAATAGCATAGGAGTCCTCGATTTGAATATGGGGAAAGGTCTCAGACAACAATGCAGCTTGTACACGCTTTGTCTCCGCATTGATCAATATATCTGCGGCGCGTTCTCTTTCTTGGGGACTCATCATGGTGCGGATCTCCGTATCGGCAATCTTGTTTAGGTGAATGGCTGGGTCGATCGGTTTGAGATCGTCCATTGGGCTTTCATTCTAATGGATCATGAGCCCTTGAGCGAAGGTGCCCCACCACCGAGGCAAGACTTTCTGATTAAAACGAGCCCGCAATGAGGTTGCACAGGCGGCTTGCCACTCGCATGGTCAATGGCTTGCGCTTGGGGCAATCACCATCTACTGTTATTCAAGTTTGGATGCTATAGTTCTATGAACCGATTCACGAAAAACGATTCAGACACTCTAAACACACACTTTTAAGCACTTTCAACGCGTCACTCAAAATTATCTTGCCAACCATGGGCTACACCATCACTTTATCCCCCAGTGGGCATCAATTCACTTGCTCGGATCATCAAGAAATATTGAATGCGGGCTTGTCGGCTGGATATTTAATTCCATTTAGTTGCCGATCTGGGATGTGCTTGTCTTGTCGGGGGAAAATCTTGCACGGTGAGGTCGATCATGGTGGCTCCCATATCAAGTACTTGAGCCTTGAAGACCGTGCCGAGGGCTTGGCACTGCTTTGTAGTGCCAGACCCAAGAGTGATTTGCATATCCAGATTGAAGAAAGTGATCCAGATCATGGCCATTTGCCCAAACAATTACCCGCCAGGGTCATTGATATCAAAACCCCATGTCAAGACATCAAGATTTTGACACTGGGCCTGCCAGCCAATGAGCCCATGCACTTTAGGGCCGGACAGTTCATTGACATCAAGCTTGATGGTGGTCAACGGCGCAGCTACTCCATCGCCAATTCACCCAAAGCCGCAGGCGTGCGACAAGTCGAATTGCACATTCGACACATGCCGGGTGGAGTATTTACTGATTATTTATTCAATAGCTTGAAGTTGCGCGATATTTTGCAAATTGAAATGCCCATGGGCAATTGCTACCTTCGTGAGGACAGTAAAAAACCGATGATCGCATTGGCATCTGGCACTGGTATTGCACCCATCAAATCCATGCTCCTTTATAGCATTGAGCGACACATTCACCGCCCCATTCACTTGTATTGGGGTGTTCGGCATTTGGACGATCTCTATTTATTGGACTGGGCCAAACAGGTGGCTCACGATCACCTCAACATTGATTTCACCCCTGTGTTGAGCCAACCCCTGGAGTCAGACCAATGGACTGGAAGAACTGGCAACGTCCACCACGCAGTCATGAACGATCATCCCAACTTATTGGGCTATGAGGTCTACGCGTGCGGAACGCCTTTGATGGTAGAAAGTGCCAGAGAGGACTTTTCACACGTGTGCCATTTAAAGCCACAAGACTTTCATGCAGATTCATTTTTAAGCCAAGCTGATCTGATTCGTTTAAAACCGTAAATAGCTCCACAACAAGACCGCTCGCAAAGGCCCCAATATGTTGCCCGATAACTGTACCGTCTTGCCCCAAGCAAGACAATCGATCATCAAGCCCTATTGCATTAGCCATGGGACGCTGGAGTGTTTTAATCTGGGTGAGACGAGGCGGTTTTACGAAGAATTTTTGGGACTTGAATGTGTTCGGCATGGGAAGCCTGCCATGGCCATTCGGCTTGGAATGCGTTTTCATGTGGTGTGCGTTGAAGTGGGTGACTTGGTTCATCCAACAAATCTTCTCAACCACTGGGGTATTGATGTTTCATCGCGTCAAGAGGTCGATGAAGCTCATCAAAGTGCAATTGCAAACCAAGACAAATACAAAATTAGACAGGTCTTAAAACCTCAAGAAATGCATGGCGTTTACTCGTTTTATATGGAGGACCTGGATCACAACTGGTGGGAAATTCAATTTTATGAAAACGGCTTTCAACACGATGACTTCTTTGACTTTGGTGACCGTTTTAAGGCCGATGAGGCTGGTGATTCACAACACCTGGAAGAACTTCAAGTGAAATCTCAATGACAATGCATATCACTCAAAACAAACTGGTACGCCAAGCGGCAAGAGGGTTGGCCAATGCAGGCTTGGTCAATGCCTATGGGCACTGCAGCCTTCGACTCGATGAGGATCATTTGCTCGTTTGTGCGCCCAAACCCATGGGCATGATCCAACCCAGTGATCAAGGCACAGTTGTAAATTTACGTGCTCCATTGCCTGAGCATGTATTGGGTGAAGTGAGAATGCACCAAGCCATCTACCAATCACGCCCTGACGTCAATGGCATCTGCAGAGTTTTTCCACCCAATGTGTTGGCCTTGGCCGCCATGGAACGCACGCCTCATGCAAGGCACGGCTTTGGGTCGTACTTTTATCCTCAAGTTCCCTTTTACCGAGACACCGCGCTCATTCGCAATGAGATTGCCGCAATCAATGTTGCTCAAACTCTTGGAGACTCACCAGCCGTGGTGGTGAGTATCAATGGTGCAGTGACTGTTGCCGACAGTCTTCAAAAAGCCTGCGTATTGGCCTGGTTTTTAGAAGATGCAGCCCGAGTCGAACTCAGCTGTCTAAATGCTGCAATGGATCATATTGAAACGTTCAAAAATCGCGACTCGGCCATGAATAGAGCGACCTGGGCTGGAGGGATCATGGATAGAATGTGGCAGTACATGACGCGTGATGACCCTGAACAAGACCCGCGGAAGACTTGAAGGATTATCACGCCATGGAATCAGTGTTAAATCAACACCATCAACAGTTAATGCGGGAGTTTGAATGAAAATTTTGGTATTGAATGGCGTCAACTTGAATATGTTTGGCAAACGCGATCCTGCTCACTATGGTCAAGCAACTCTCAGTGATATTGAGGGGAAATTACAAGATTTGGCAAATAAATTGGATGTCGAATTAGAGTGTTTTCAAAGCAATATCGAAGGGCATTTGTGTGAAAAAATACATCAAGCACATGAAGAAAAGATCGATGGCGTAATGATCAATGCAGGTGCTTGGACTCATTACAGTTATGCCATTCGAGATGCCTTGGCCATCCTAAAATGTCCAATCGTTGAAATTCATATGTCAAATGTCCACGCTCGAGAATCCTTCAGACACGTTTCCGTGTTTTCATCCATCGTTGTCGGTCAGATCTGTGGATTTGGTGAGGAGAGCTACCTCCTTGGTCTGCGAGCAACTGTGCAGAGCATTCGATCGAAAGTTTGAACACTTAATGCTTGAAAAAATCGATATGTATTAAACGCCACTGCTCATCACAAATCCACCATCAACACACAATACTTGTCCTGTCATAAATTGACTCCAATCTGACGCCAAAAATAAAATAGGTCCGGTGATATCTTGCGGAGTGGCAACCCGTTTTAGTGGAGTTTGAGTTTTAAGAAAATCTTTTACATCCTCTTTGGTAGCAGCACTCGAATCCGTAGGATCGACCAAACCAGGGGAGACACAATTGACTCGTATACCGTAGGATCCCAGTTCCATCGATAGAGTTTTACTCAGACCAATGACAGCCGATTTGGCTGAGACATAGTCATGGTATGGAACAACGGGGCGATCAGTCAAATTACTCACTACATTGATGATCACTCCCTGCCCTTTCTTCTTAAAATGAGGTAAAACCGCCTGTGTGGTGTTGTACAAAGCGCCAAGTACACTATTGTGTTGACTCTGAAAATCAAGCCAAGGCATTTGATCAAACCTTTTCCGGGCTTCTGGATTGAATTCAAAATTGGACAATGAATTGTTCACGATCACATCAACAGTACCCAGTTCACTTAAAACATGATCTAACAAAGCTTGAACTTGTGTTGGATCTCTTACATCGGCTTGGTAGGTGATCACATCAACACCATAGGAAAGGCACTCCAGCGATACGAGTTGTGCCGCTTGTTGATCACTCAAATATTGAATGACAACACTAGCACCCTGCGCGGCAAATGCTTTGGCCGTGCTTGCTCCAATACCCCGTCCAGCTCCAGCAATCCAGACAACTTTACCTTTGAGAGGATTTTGCATTAATGTGTTCATGGTTTTGGAATCAATTCCAAGCTTGAAAATTTAGAAATGTCTAAATAGTTTTGGATCAGTCCCATTTTTTGATAGGTATCTGCAGCCCTTTGAAATATCAATGGATCAAAAGCGCCAAGGCCTTTCTTATCTGTCAATGAGGAGACACTCGATATATTTCTTAATTTGATGACCTCGAGATTAATGGATGGATTTTGTCCATCTAAAGCAAACTTTACCGCGAGTTGCGCTGCCTCTTGCGGGGATTGAATCATCCACTGCGCGGAATCTTTGTAAGCCATCAAGAACTTTCGAATCAAATCTTTCTTTTTGAGGAATGTGTCTTCTGAAACCACAAAAATATCACTAGATACATTAATGTATTTATTGATTTCTATGACATTGACTGCGCCAAGACCTTTTTCTCGGCCGACCAATAACCCAGTATCAGTAGCAGCAGTTGCATCAACTTGCCCTTGAATCAAGGGCGCAAAATTTAATACTCCTGTCACTACAATAGTTACATCTGACTCCTTGAGTCCAGCCATGTGCAACAACAACTGCAGATTTTGTAAAGTACCGCTTGACAGAGAATAAACGCCAATCTTCTTTCCCTTCAAATCCAAGGGTGTCAGGATGTTACTGGATTTTAAGGAAACCACATTGAATACATTTTGCGGATAAATATCGTAAACAAGTTTAAGTTTTTCACCTTTGTTTAATGCCGCAAAGAATGAACCTGGATCTGTGAATGCGATGTCAGCTTGTCCCGTCAATACATTTCTGATGGCATCTCCACCACCTGCACCTGGAAGATACGCGAGTTCAATGCCTCGAGATTTGAAAAATCCTTTGTCAGGCTCAACCAACAAGTTTGTGATTTCAGTGATAGGCTTACTCCATCCTGCCAACACAAACTTGTCTAGATTTTGAGCACTCGTACTTACTTGGAAAAAATAGGCAAACAGTAGTAAAAATAGCGCTTTAAATTTTTTAAAAATATTCAAAACCTTCAAATTGAAAATGTGATTGGATTGAAATAAAAATGAATGCATAGTTTCCTTGAAGTGAAAGTCAAAATTATTGATTCGAAATATTGAAAAAATTTTTTCGTAATGCATCATTGGATTTGACGTCGATGAGGATGGTTTTTAAGGTAAAAAGATTCCAACAAAGACACCAATGAATACAGGCAAAGACCCAAAGCGGTGATGAGACCAATTGAAGCAAATATCATGGGTGTATCCATTGAACTTTGACCAACGATAATGAGTGCCCCCAAACCTTTACTCGCACCAATAAATTCAGAAACAACTGCACCAACCAAGGCAAGAACAACAGAAACTCTTAAGCCAGAAAATATATATGGCATGCCAGAAATAACCTTGAGATGAAGCAAAATTTGGTATCGGTTGGCACCCAACACTTTAAATAATCGAACTTGTTGAGCGTCAACATTGTCAATGGCTGTGATTGTAGTTTCAAGCATAGGGAAAAAACAGATCAATGACGTCATGACAATACAAGGCAATGATCCAAAACCAAACCAAACAATAAACAATGGAGCTAGTGCAAGTTTAGGAACGATTTGACTGAGCAAGACAAAGGGTAGGAAAACTTTGCGAATTCCAGTAAATTCACCCAAAATTAAACCGCCTCCCAAGCCCATGATGATTCCCAACACCAACCCCCAAAAAACTTCACTGAAAGTTTGAAGAATATGAGGAAAATAAAAACCATTGCCCAGGCCATTCAAAAGTGTTGAGAAAATAGAGCTGGGGCTGGGTAAAACCAAGGATGAGATATGAGTAAAGTGGGTCAACATCTCCCAGATTAAGATAAAACATATTCCTAGCAAAAAAGAAATAACAGTTTGAAATTTATTATTCATGGCTTGGTTTATCTTTTCTCAACAAGGCCATTTTGATCCGTGCTGTTTGCTCATTAAAATTTGAAGCAAATCGTATTTCTGGCAATCTAATCTGGGGTAAATCAATCTCAAAGTACTCAACAAAACAACCACTTGCCATCAAACAAACCCGATCTGATAAAAAAACAGCTTCTTGTACATCATGTGTAACAAAAATGACTGCAATATTGTGAGTCCGACAGATATTGATCAAAAGTTCTTGCAGTTCATCTCTGGTGATTGCATCCAATGAGGCAAAGGGCTCATCCATCATTAAGATTTGAGGACTATTGATCAACGCGCGCGCAATGGAAACTCTGCTCTTTTGACCGCCAGACAATTGCCATGGAAAAGAGTTGATGTGCTTTTCAATACCCAAAACATTCAATAATTCAGTGAGTTTTAAAAAATCTATTTTTGAGATGAGGCGTTTAATTTTGATGGGCAATAAAATATTCTCTGAAACACTCATCCAATCTAAAAGTGTAGGTTGTTGAAAGACAAAGCCAATGTCACTAATCGGTCCTACTATTTTTTGACCGTGATACTCAATAACACCAGTCTGTGGGATCGTGAGTCCACTAGCGAGATCAAGAAAAGTGCTTTTCCCACAACCACTTCGTCCAATAAAAGCCTGAAACTCACCCCTCCTAATTGTCCAAGATAAGGAATTAATTACTTTTTGATTTAAATAAGAAAATTCAACATCTTTAAACTCTAAGATAATAGAATTTTTAGCGTTTGAGTTGTGTTTCATAGTAACTTATATCAGTCCCTATAGGAGGTAAAGCGCTCTGCACTAGCTATTGCTGATATTTCTACGTCCACGATTTTGACTAAATCAAGTAAGCTAAACCCTCCATCATGATGCCAACCAACGCTTGGTTGAGTCATTTCACCAATTGAACAAATTCGTGTTACACCTAAATCAATCAATTTATTTGATAAATCATTCAATTCTTCAATTGAAACAGCAACTCCAGCAGTTTGTAACAATTGACTTTGAGGACGAAGGCAATACTCCAATTCACTCCAATCATTGATAGCAATCACTAAAACATTACGATTTAGAATGGTGGCTTTCAATGGTATCGCACTTGATGAAAATACGACTTGCGTGGGCGATTGGGGACTTCCAAAAATTTCAAAGTTTGGATTTTTAATTGCATTGAACACATTATCTTGGTGCCATTTAAGAAGTGCATTCGCTTCACCAATGGATAATTGTCTTTTAGAAAAACGATGTGAAAGATTTTGAATTTCCGACAAAAGAATTTGAGCAAATTCTTTAGGTGAAACCAATCCACCAGTCATAATAAAATATGCATGCGGAGAATAGCATCCCATCTGATCATAACGAACGACATCCAGAGCAGCTTGTTCAGCAACCCATTTTGCATTTTTATTATCCAAGGCTGTATGAGACACTACAGAAAAACTCAATTTATGTCCATGGGCTAAAAAGCGCGTAGATATATTGAGATGTGATCTGATATTACTCAAGGTCTCATTGGAACCATAGGCCATGACCAAATCACTTTGATCAAAGATGGGTTGAGATTGGGTGAAGTCCCCTCCTCTCCACCAAACTATCGATAAACAATCTTCAAGTGCTGGAATTTCCTGCACAAGAAGATTCACAAAAATAGAAGCTACCAAAGGCTCATCCGAAGCCAATTTGCCAATACTCGGTGACTTTACCAATAAGCTACTAATTAAACTCCAAAGAGAAAGCGCCGGAACGTTGGCTGACCAAATATGAAGAATCAAATCTGAAGATTTGACCCGACTCCAACCACCTTTTACAACGGGAATGAAATCAGTGAGCATTCCAATTTGATTGAAATCCTGTGCTAAAAACAACTTTAATGAATGCGATCTAAACGTTTTCAAGTAAGCGCTTAAATTGAGTTCTATCATTTTTTTATCAAACCCAGTCACAACAGAAAGAGTTTCATCTAAAAAAATACGAGAAGGATTACTTTTATCCAAAAGTTTAAGAATTACAGAAGAAATTCCCTCGATGATCGCATCTACAGAAATGTTCTTCATGGCCACATGGCCTTGAACTTTCAAATAACGACACAAAGAATCTGATTGCTGATTTGTTAAATCGGGTACCTCAATGATTAAAGATTGATGATCATTGGAAAAACTCAAATTTTTCCAATGTATATCGCCCAAATTAGGCGTTTTTAACCATTTAGGAGGTAAATAACCTGATTTGAAAGGAGTTTTATGCATGCTGATTACCAGCAATCGCCTCAACAGTTAAAGAACAACCTCGAGGCTCAACACCGCTGATACGGCCGAGCAATTGAAATCCATCAGTGACCATAATGCCGATGTCTTCAGTCAAAATTGTTGATACAGAATTGATATTGGCGAGATCACAATGAACCAGAAGTCCTGGATGGCCAGGTTTGCAGTCCATCATTGTTATTGGATCAATAACCCTAGACTTAAGCCAATGAGGACTTTTTTTGACAGAAGGAATTAAATCTTGACCCTCATCATAAAATTGTGAGCTCAGCTCTGTCATTCCATACATATTGATACAACTTGAAAATGGAATTTCAAAGTTTGTACTTAAAATTGAATAAAATTCTGAAAGCTCCATCTCATCAACTTGACCTTTAAATCCACCCGTATCTAGTATTCGACTCCCATTGGGAAGAGGAAATTTAGTACCTAAACCGCGTTCTTTCAACAATTCAAATAAAAGAATAAAGCTGTAACTAGCTCCCAAAAGCGCGATGGGTTTACCATATTCATTGGAAAAGTTAATAAATTCAATGAATTTATTAACATCAATACCTGAATTTGACATCAAGTAAGAACTTTTAGCAGACCCAAAATGTGCAACAGCTAATTTTAGATAATGTGCTAGTGAGGAATTTGGAAGTTCAGCATCGGTTGGAAATAATATGCCCATTGGCAATTTATCATGAGAAGACATGAAGGATTTTTTAAAAAAACTTTTCATGGATAAATCATAAATGTTCGTTTGAGGGTGGTAATGCTTGCCTCTCAAATCTTGACGAGTTGTTCCACTTGTCATGAATAGTCGATCACATTTCGATGTATCAATACATGATAATGTCAAATCTTTAAATGCATTAATAGAAATGGGAGGAATCTCAGTCCATTGACTGACATTTCTAGGGGTTTTGGAACTCAATCGACAAAATTGCTGATATGGTAAATTGCTACTAAATTGATATTTAAAAAGCAACAATGCTAGATCATTAAACTCACCAAGTGTTGTATCCTGCTTGGTTATAAAAGCAGGAATGAGATGATTAAGATCAGATGACATTGATATTCCCTTGGCAGAACACGTTAAAGTACAAGTGCTCCGAAAGGGGCGTGATTTAATTCGATCACGTTTTTCGCTCTTCTTACGTCGGCATTATCCGATTCAAGTTCACGGGTTTGGATTACCATCTCAGCCTAAAATCTGTAAAACAGATTCAATACACCCCGGAGCATTTGAATTTTAATACAAAATAAGCTAAAAAACGATACTTTTTCTATTTAGTACCAAAAATACGATCCCCTGCATCTCCAAGTCCGGGGAGAATATATCCATGATTATTTAACTCTCGATCAATGCTAGCAGTAAAAATCGGGACATCTGGATGACGAGAATGAAGAGCAGCTATTCCCTCTGGACACGTTAAAAGGCATAAGAATTTAATAGACCTAGGCTTTAATGTTTTAATTCGATCAATTGCTGCTGCAGCAGAATTACCAGTTGCTAGCATTGGATCAACAATGATTACTTCGCGTGAATCCATTTCTTGTGGCATTTTAAAATAATACTCAATCGCTTGAAGGGTCTTGGGGTCTCGATATAAGCCAATATGACCAACTCTTGCCCCAGGAATGACATCGAGCATTCCATCCAAAATACCATTTCCAGCTCTAAGAATACTGACAAAAACTAATTTTTTTCCATCAATCACCTTGGCCGACATCACTTCTAAAGGTGTTTCAATTTCTACATTTGTAGTACTCAGATCGCGAGTAACCTCATAAGCCATTAGAGTCGAAATTTCATGCAGCAATCTTCTAAATGTTGTAGTGCTAGATTGCTTTTTCCGCATCAAAGTTAATTTATGCTGTATCAAAGGATGATCAAAGACAATAACTGGATTAGTAGAGCTCATGAAATATGTGGTGAATAAGAATAAAACAAGTATAAAAAGATATATTACTCAGACTTAATTCCAATTTTTTTAATAAGATTACTCCATTTATCGCTTTCTGTACGAAAATATTTAGTCGTTTCCTCTACTGTTGTAGGATATGGAAGTAGACCCAATTTTTTCAATTGTAACGATATCGCTGGATCTCTTAAAGTCATGACAACAACCTCATTGAGCCTATTCACAATATCATAGGGAGTTTTAATAGGGGCCGCATAGGCATACCAATTAACAGCTTCGAAACCGGCAAATCCCTGTTCAGCGATCGTTGGAATATTAGGTAATACGTCTAAGCGTTTAGAACCGGTTACAGCCAGAGCTCTCAATTTACCGGATTGAATAAATTGAAGTGCATCAGACGGACTTGCAAAAATCGATGGTAATACTCCACCCAATAAGTCATTCATTGCTGGTGCACCTCCGCGATAAGCAATATGTTGACTATTTAAGCCAGCCGTTGTTTTGAAAAATTCCCCAGCTAAATGACCAGCACTTCCAATACCAGATGAACCAAAGGACAACGCTGTTACCTCACTCCTACCTACTCTAATATAATCCTCAAGATTTTTAATACTGCTATTGGAATTGACAACCAAAACGTTAGAGAAAACTGTTGCCATACTAATAGCCTGAGTATCAGAAACTGGATCATAATTCAACTTAGTAATATGTTGATTTACGGTTATTGAACCTATGGTTCCGAGCATAATCGTATAACCATCAGGTTGCGAACGAATGAGTTGTTCTGTCGCTATATTCCCACCTGCACCAGCATGAGTTTCAATGATGACACTTTGCTTAAGTAACTCAGACATTTTAGGAGCCATCATACGAGCGACCACATCAGCAGTACCACCTGCAGCAAAACCAACTAACATCCTAATTGGTCGATTCGGAAATGAATCAGCAGCAAAAACAAAAATTGGAAAAAATAACTGAAAAATAACAAATAATATCGAGAAATATTTAATAACATTAATCATAGTTAACTTTAAATTTATGATGCATCAATTTGTTTACTTGGCATTGCTAGAGAAAACTCTTCAATCGAAGAGCACCTTTTATCAATTTCAAAAATCATTGGCCACTTTTGAACATCAATCTTAAATCTTCTCGCACTTTCAACTTGAGGTACTAAATATATATCTGCAAGTGAGGGACTGTCTCCAAAAATAAATTTACCTGTGCGATTATCATTTTGCAATATAGATTCCAATGCATCAAATCCAGATGAGATCCAACGACTACACCATTTATTCAAAACAACATCATTAGCTAACAATTCTCTCTTTAAATACTCAAGAATACGCCTATTATTTATAGGATGAATATCACAAGCAACAATCGAAGCCATTGCCCTGACATGAGCTCGATCAAAAGGATTATTCGGCAAAAATGGAGGGTTGGGATACGACTCTTCAAGCCATTCTATGATTGCTGGCGATTGAATTAATACCTTATGATCAATCATTAATGCAGGAACAAGTCCTTGTGGGTTTACCTTGAGGTATTCAGAGGAAGTTTGTTGGTCAATTCTTAGATCAATAGGAATGTGATTGGCACTAACATTTTTCAAATTAAGAGCAATTCTTAAGCGATGAGATGTACCACTTCGAAAAAAAGTATAAAGATTCATTTTAAAGATTTAAAAAGATTTAATCAATCATATGGGAAATACCATGCAGCTTCTTTTTCAGAGTAAATAAACTTATTTTTTTTTAGCCAGTTATCAAGTTCAGGATTATCACCATATTTTTTAACACTACTGACAACCCATAAAAATCCTTCTGGATCATCTCGATCATCTTTAATTAAAGCGTGACTATATTTACTAACAACAGACTGCAAAACCTGAAATGTAAACAAGTTTTTAGTTGGGTTTGTTCCACTTTTTTTAGAGAGAGTTAAAGAATTATCGTGAACTTCATTTGGTGGAGATATATTACTTTTAGCATTATTAACAGCTGATTTATTTAAAGAATTATTTGATATTTGTGAAGTTTGTGAGCTAAATAACTCAGAAAATGCTTTAACAACTACTGGACAAAAAGCCGAATGTGAATACTTTAAAATCAATTGGACTGCTTCAGTTTGAGTCTTTGGAACACTCGTAATATCACCTTCTATCAATTCAAAATAAGTTTCAGATAATCCGACGATTCTTGAGCCAATTGATATATTACTACCTCTTAATTGATCAGGAAATCCATTTCCATCAAATCTCTCATGATGATGCTTGATAATATCAACAATATATTCTAGATCATCTAACCCCTTCAAACATAAACTACCTACTATCGGGTGCTCTTTGTAAGCATCCAAATCACCAAACGGTAATTCAATAATTTTAGAAGAAAGCAATCGATCGTTAAGGCCAATCTTACCAATATCATGTAAAAGACCCCCAATAAATATTGATTGAGAATCCTCGTCGGACAAATTCAATTTTTTTGCCAATTTTAGTGATAAATCTGCGACACGTTTAGAATGATCAAATAATTTCTTATTCCTCAACTCAATAAAATTAGCAAAGGCTTTAATTGATGACACATATGATTCTCGCAATTTCAAATTAGCATTTGAAATATCATATGTTCTTTCGTGTACTATAGACTCTAGATTAACAACCAAATCATTCAAATCGTGATTTTGTTTTATTGTCAATTCCAAAAGATTTTGTTTATCTTTTCTTAAAGATATTATTTCAATCGAAGACCTTAAAGTTTCTAAAAATTCGTTTTCATTCCAAGGTTTATTCAGATATCTATAAATACCGCCCTCATTGACAGCAGCGATAGCTTCATTCAGATCCGAATATCCAGTTAGTAATATAGTAATAGAAAGTGGTAATATTTCTCTAGCATTTTTTAGAAATTGCACTCCATTCATTTCAGGCATACGCATATCTGAAATAATTATATCTATTGAATTATTTTGTAAAATTTCTAAACCATGCGCACCAGAATTTGCAGTAAAAACTGTATATCCATTAAGTCCAAGCATCCTCTTTAATGAAGATAATATATTTTCCTCATCATCCACGCAAAGAATGGTGAAATCGGGAGATGACGTTGACTGCATGTTTAAAAGATATTTGATTTTAAAGTTACATTTAACAGAATGTTACTTTATAAAATTAAATTTGCAATAAGTTAAATAATTAAAATAAAACTTTTATATTAATTTGAAATTTAAGAATAGATTCAAAATTAATGAAAAAATAATTATTTAGCGCTCGATATTTGAACCCAATTTAAATTTACTTGCAACGGATTTTTTAACAATTGAAATATTAATTGTAGAACCAGAAACAATACCACTACCAATTTCTGCAGATTTCAAAAGGAGTAAAACAAATAAAATTGAAAGTAAAGTTAATACACCATATACATACGCAGATGATACACCAGGGGGAACAGAACCAGCCAAGTCAGATAATTTAATAATAGAATCACGCAATGAATATTCAATAATGGACACTGTCAATGAAACGAAGGAACTTTTAATTAAAAAACTAAGCCATCCATTGAATAAAAATTCAGTTTGTTGCCAAATTGCCCAAGGAATCATTATTGGTCCCAAAGCAATAGCTAATGAAATTTGAAATTTAGATAATAAAATTATTGATAAACCGGTAGCAATTGAACCTGCAATGAAAAATATAGAGATTAATTTCATTAAAAAAATTATTGCGGCGTCTACACCAAGATTTAAAATATTTAAATCGTTTGGTGCATCCCAAATTACTACCATAGTCTTAAGCATATTTTCAACAAATACCTTACTTGAATTTAAAGATGGATTTGCATTATTTGTAAATATATAGCCAACCGATTGAACAGAATCAACCAAAATTTGACCAAAATTATTATCTAAAAAACTTATTGATAAACCGATGAATATGAACGGGATAGTGAGGTCAGTAAAAATATCAAAAAAACTTGATCCAATAATTATTCCTTTAATCAAAGACCAAACAATAACAAAAACGGAAATGATAGTAATTAGTTCTTTACCTAAAGATTTTAAAGATTGATTTAATCGAATATTTTCAATTTGTTGTTCAGTCAAATATATAACTTTTTTTATTTGATCAGTTGCAGATTGTGCCAACTGAAACGAATTATTCAAAGTTAATTGATCAACCAAACAATTTGAAGGATCAGTCGCACTACAATTTTGAGAAAGAGAAAAAGGGCAAAAAAAACACAATATAGTAAAGAAATAAATTCGATAATTTCCCATATTAATACGAAAAATATCCATTACCTAATTGTGAATAAATATATTTTTCACCATTAGACCTATAAAGATTTAACGTATTTTTAACAATAGAAGAGTTAAGAATCGCTTGTTCTTGTAGGGCTTTATCCGATAATTCAAAAATACCATTTTTCGAAACATTAGCATTATTAATTGATTTAATCATATCGGCATTTTGAGTGA
>Ga0114964_10000963_pt1 | contig 21391 bp, 17 predicted proteins | sample C_131016_MF_Meta_FD_92638 | JGI IMG/M metagenome (GOLD analysis project Ga0114964, IMG submission 92638) | Freshwater microbial communities from Lake Croche, Canada to study carbon cycling - C_131016_MF_MetaG | ecosystem: Environmental > Aquatic > Freshwater > Lake | place: Lake Croche, Canada...
ACAGCCGCAGTCACAACCTGTGAGTACATCGTCCAGGTGCGAACTTCATCGTTATTCGCAGACTCCATCAATGCGGTCTGATCTGTAAATGCCAACTTTGTGTACGGAGACTGCGTCACGATTGTGGGGTCCGTAAGGTGGCCAGTAGACCAAATTTCGGCAACGTTAATTTGAGCCGGGTCTACTGCGGCGAACAATGCTGACAACGTATTTGCGTCAACGATTCCGAAGTGCGGTGTTTCGGTGGGAAAGCGATCCATGGTTGCGACTACATCGAGGTTGATTGCAGAAACAGCCGAGATTGCTAACGACAATTTTTTACCGCGCGCTAGACCTGCCGTTGTTGGATCTACAATCACTGGCAATGAATCTGGAACTTTGACACTTGATACGTAAAGCGGCGCGATTTCAAGAGCGTAACGAATCGAAATCCCGTCATTGAATGTGGTCGCGTTCGGAGTTGCAGCAATGAATTGGTTTTGCAAAGCGACTGCCTGCGTATCGACTGCGAAGTTACTGATGTTCAAGAGGCCTTGCGGTGCCTGGACTTCGTTGTTACCTTCACTCAGCGCATGTTGACGCCTGGCCAGGGCAGTGGCGTTTTCGTAAATATCGAAACCCAAAAAGTTCAGTGGACCAACGAAGTTAGCAATGTTGGCCGTGCCAATGCCATTGCGCACAACAAGTTGTGTGGACTGTGATTCACCTTGGGCATCAATCAGCCACACCAGAATTTCACAAGCCTGATGAAGCCCGCTGACATTGGCCGTCAATGTTGATCCAGTTGGTAGCTCAGTTCCGACAACCGGTGTGTGAATGTCGAGTAGATCAAGAGTCGAGTTGGGTGTGCCAGTTTGGTGGCTGATGTCGGGAAGTTGTGCCACCACTGCGCGAGGCAAACCCATGAGTTGAACAGGCAATCCTTCGATGGTGCTGAGTCGGGCAGTTGTTGGAATCTTGACGATTGGAGTGGCCGCCCCATTGCTGGTCAGCGTACTGAAATCTTTTAGAGTGCCGAGCGCAAAAGGTTGGGTCACTTGTCCGATGATTCGCGATGCAAGCGGAGATTTGAAAATTGCGTGGTCATCGATGTTGCGGCTCAAGGTGCTGAAGGTGACCATCATGAGCACAACGAGCGAAACAACAAATGCCAACAGACTCAGTGAGCTGCCGATCAGTGACTTGTTATTGCTGGCGATGTTGGCTGACAAGCTTTTTCGCCGCAAACGGGACTTACGGGCAAGTGCGGCAACCGTCACACCGGTGACAATCAGCGGAATTGCGATAGCGCTGACGTCGGTGGCAATGACAACTGCAAGTGCGACAACCCCGGCAATGGTTGCAAGCCAGGCTAATGTTTGAGTGCGTCGCGAATTGTGCAAGGTGAATAGACCAAGCAGTACACCAACGAACCAGGTCAGAGCGATAACTGCAATGACCTGTGGAATGTGTATCGCATCGGGATAGCCCTTGATTTGCTCGACGTAAATACGCACTGCCACAACACCAAGTGCGCTGGCGATACCAAAGCCAAATCCTGACGGAAGGGCAATCGTCAAAAACGACACCCATGCTTGCGTCGGACGAGACCATTCGTTTTGTTCGAGTACGCGAAGTGAAGTTGAGTGCTTAACTTTTTGCGCCGAGGCAATTAATGCCGTTGCAAAAATTGCGAGAAAACTGATGGCAAGGATCCAGTTCAATATTCGACGTTGACCAAAAGTGGAATGGTCAGCAACGTTGCTGATTTGTGATTCGGGGACAATCAAACGAAGAAGTGGCGACTGGTTGCGAAGTTGGTTTGCAGCATCAGCTGACGTGTCCAGGAATGAAGAAATTCCCAGATGTGTAATTGTCTGTGGATCTAGTGGTCGTGCCCACGTATGAATGCGCGGGAACAGTGCCAAGCCGGTCATCGTGTTGACTTCCTCTGGCATTCCATTGATCAACACCGAGTTACCTGCCATTAATGCAAGGTCAGGTGCGCCAGACAGCAATGTTGCATGCCCAACGATGCTGATTCCGTAATCGGCAACTGATGGATCGCCAGCGCCTGTGTCAATTGAGATAACTTCACAGAGTGCTGGCGTACACGACTCAGGAAGTCGACCATCAGTCAAGGTGATGACCGAGGCTAAGTCGCTGGTTCCAACCAATTGGAAACTTGAAGCTTTGTGATCGGGTACTGGGCGGTAGGTGGTCAAGTGCGTTTGCGTCTGGCCCGACAGTCGAGCGAGTTGGGCAGTGGCTGTTGCATCTGCCGTTTTGGGGGTGACGTCGTCGTAGCGACCGTCATAGTTCACTGATACCCATTTGTCGGTACCGCTTAATTGGGTGAATGTCTGGTTCAAGGCAAAGATGCCCATCAGCTGAACAAGCGCAAATAGAGCGACAATCCCTGCAGCAGCAATTGCATGGAGGGGTATCAGAATTTCAAAGCCTGTGGCGCGTCGGCTGAGGCGTCGCAAAGTCAGCCGAATCGATCTCATCTGCCAAGTTTGCCGTACCTGTCAACAAAAAAATGACCGCACCCAAAAGGATGCGGTCATTTGATGTTTAAAACTATGCCTTCGCTACCTTGCCAGCCTTGATGCATGAAGTGCATACGTTCAGACGCTTTGGTGTGTTATTCACAACTGCGTGAACGGTCTGGATGTTTGGGTTGAATCGACGATTGGTACGACGATGCGAGTGCGAAATATTATGGCCAAAGCCTGGGCCCTTGCCACAGACATCACATACAGCAGCCACAATGACTCCTTGAAAATAGAACGGATTTGCTTGTTTAAGCCCCTTTAGACTACCCATGCCATGCCAGATATTCCAATTCGGGTTTATTCGCCCGAAATTTCCCGAATTCATAAGGCTCAGGCGACCCAAGCGCGACATGCGGCGCGGGTAATCTAGAACCCGTGTCCGACTCCGAAACCCTGATGATGACAGCGCAGAACTTTTTGTCGGCGCTGCATGGGTTTGAGGCGTTAATTACCGCCCGGCACCGCGAAATTAATGACCTCAACGTGTTTCCGGTTCCAGATTCCGATACGGGCACCAACGCCATGTTGACGATTCGAGCTGGTTTAGCTGAATCCTTCGAATTGGATGGGCTGGCCTCAGCAGGGGTCCATGACGTTGCTGCGCACGTTGCATTGAAATGTGGGATGGGTGCCAAAGGAAACTCTGGTGTGATCCTGGCGGAGTATTTTCGCGGCCTGAGTGTTGCACTGGCAGCGCGAGTCGATATGGGTAATTGGGCGCTGGCATTACAGTCCGGCGCAAAAGTTGCTCGCACTGCGGTGCTGACACCTGAAGACGGAACGATGTTAACGGTGGCTGATGCAGTTGCCCAGGTTAAACCGAGCGACTCATTTGAGAGTTACCTAGTCGAGGTTGCACAAGCATCACGTACCGCACTAACCGAAACACAGTTCTTACTTCCAGTGTTGACCGAAGCCGGCGTTGTTGACGCGGGGGGAGTTGTCATTGCGCTTCTGCATGATGCCTTTGTGAGTGAGCTGGTGGACCCGCAGTGGCCAGCACTTGCGATTGCCAAACGTCAGTGCGCAGTCGATGTTCATTCATACACCGGACCTGAGTATGAAGTGATGTTTCTTTTTGACGGAACGTCGCCAGTTAAGAACATACTTGTTGGACAGTTAGGTGATTGTGGCGAATCGCTGATGGTGTCTGGTGAATCGGCCCCATTTAATGTGCACATACATACCGACGACCCAACACGAGTGTTGTATCTCGCACGTACTGCTGGCGATGTTGAGCAAGTCGCCATCACTCATCTGCTGGGCAAAGACATCTCAGCTATCACATGGGAATAGTGGCTCTGCACATGTGGGACGAGTCATGACTGAGATGAGTACCGCGCTTGCTGACGTGGTCGGCACCAAAATTGCTGGTGCCTTGGAATCTGAATTTGGCATGTTCGTGGTTGAAGACCTATTACGGCACTATCCACGTCGTTATGAACAACGTGGCGCATTGACGGATATGAATAGCTTGAGTATCGGCGACCATGTCACCATTCAGGCCGAAGTGAAGAAGTTCACCAGCTTGAAGAACAAATCAAAGCCTGGTTCGCGCCAAGAAGTGATTATCAGTGATGGCACTGGCCAGTTAACGTTGATGTTTTTCAATCAACATTGGCGCGAGAAAGAATTTGCTGTCGGTACCCGCGGGCTTTTCTCTGGTCAGGTGAGTCTGTTCAACGGTAAGCGCCAACTGACACATCCTGAATACGAAACGTTAGCAACGGATTCGCAGGTTAATGCCGACGATTATGCAGCAGCAATGTTGCCTGTGTACCCGGCAACGAAAAAGATGCAAACGTGGACGATCCAGCGGTGTATCGACAAGGTACTGGCAGATCTCACTGAGTTGGATGAACCCTTGCCGGCTGACATCGTCACCAGATATTCATTGTGTGGTTTGCGTGAGGCTTTGGTATTAATTCATCAGCCAACCTCAATTGAAGACATTGATCGGGCAAAGGATCGACTCAAGTGGGACGAAGCGTTGGCACTTCAGGTTGTGTTGGCTCAACAACGTGCTGAGGAAGAATCGTGGCCGTCAATTCCGCGCGTGGAAAAACCAGATGGTCTGTTGGCTGCCTTTGACGCTGCCTTGCCGTTTACTTTGACGGCTGGTCAACGTGAGGTGGCCGAGACGATTGCCCAAGAAATGGCTGATGGTCATGCAATGCATCGACTTCTCCAGGGTGAAGTGGGTTCGGGTAAGACAGTCGTTGCTGTTCGGGCAATGTTGACTGTGGTGGACTCGGGCGGCCAGGCCGCGTTGTTGGCGCCGACTGAAGTGCTCGCGCAACAGCACTATCGGGCGATTCGTCACTTGCTCGGACCGTTGGCTGAACGTGGAACTTTAGGTTCGCATGACGAAGGCACTGGCGTCACTTTGTTAATGGGTTCACTAACTACTGCGGCTCGACGTCAGGCGCTGTTGGACATCACGACTGGGCAAGCCGGCATTGTGATTGGTACGCATGCGTTGATCCAGGACAAAGTTGAGTTTTATGATCTTGGGTTAGTTGTCATCGACGAGCAACATCGCTTTGGTGTTGAACAACGTGCTTCGCTGGTGGCCAAGGCCGGAAGTGATCGCCGACCTCACGTGCTGGTGATGACTGCTACGCCAATTCCGCGCACAGTGGCGATGACTGCATTTGGTGCATTGGATTTATCGACACTCACCGAACTGCCTGCAGGTCGTTCACCTATCACGACGCATGTTGTGTTTGCTGCAGAAAAGCCTTCGCATCTAGATCGGGCGTGGGAGCGGGTCAACGAAGAAGTTGCCAAGGGACATCAGGTGTACATCGTGGTGCCGCGTATTGCGAGTCAAGAAGACAAGCCCGAAGATGGTCGTCGTCCTGCAATCGCCCTTGAGGACCTTGAACCACAACTAACCGTTGGTCCGTTGTCGAAGTTGCGCGTTGGCACATTGCACGGACAAATGGATGCGGCTGACAAAGACGATGTCATGCAGCGCTTTAAGAACGGTCCGACGGATCCCAACGGGCTGGATGTATTGATTGCAACCACGGTCATTGAAGTAGGTGTGGACGTTCCGAATGCCACGATGATGGTGATCATGGATGCGGACCGATTCGGGATGAGCCAGTTGCATCAGCTACGTGGTCGCGTTGGGCGCGGTTCAGCGCCAGGTTTGTGTTTATTGGTCAGTGAAGCACCACAGTTCAGTCCAGCGCGTGAACGGCTTGCAGCAGTTGCCTCGACGAATGACGGTTTCGAACTTGCAGCACTTGACCTTGAGCAACGAAAAGAAGGTGACATCCTTGGTCGCAACCAGTCGGGTGTGCACACCAGCCTTCGCCTGGTCAGTGTGTTGAAGGATGAAGAACTACTCGATCAGGCGCGCGCTGAGGCAGACTTAATTGTGGCTTCGGATCCAACGCTAAAAAATCATTCCGCGCTAGAACGTGCTGTGTCGGCGATGGTCAACCAAGATCGCGCAGAGTTTGTGAAGAAAACATGACGCGCATCATTGCTGGCGACTTGCGTGGTCGAGCGATTAAAGTTCCTGATGCGGTGACACGTCCAACGACAAGTCGTGTCCGCGAAGCCGTGATGTCATCAGTGCAACATGCGGTGTCAGGCTTCGACGATTTGCGTGTGCTTGATTTGTACGCAGGCTCGGGTGCTTTTGGCATCGAGGCAATGTCACGTGGCGCACATGAGGCAGTTTTTGTTGAAAATGATCGCAAGGCAGCCGACGTCATCAAAAGTAATCTTGCGGAATTGAAGATTGTGCGTGCGACGGTCACTGCGCAAGATGTCTCGATATTTTTGAAAACCTCGAGTGCGGCGGGTGCCTTTGATGTGGTCTTTTCTGATGCTCCGTACGACGTTGATGATTCTGTGATTGAACTGCACTTGACGCACTTGGTCGCGAATGGATTCCTCAATGATGGGGCAGTGGTGCTCTTGGAGCGAGGCAAAGGCTCAACGATTTCCTGGCCAGCTGGATTTTCAGACCATAAGTCTCGTAGGTATGGCGACACTTTGGTGGAAATTGCTCGGTACGATCGTGCTAACGAAAGTGATTCACCAGAATCCTCCGATACTGAAAGCGAGCAGGCGTGAGTAAAGCAGTTTGTCCTGGATCATTTGATCCGGTAACTCTCGGTCACCTCGACGTGTTCAAGCGCGCCGCCAATCAGTTCGACCATGTGACCGTTGCAGTCCTGTTGAACAGCACAAAGGAAAGTTTGTTTTCCTTGGAACAACGCATGGACATGATTCGCGAATCCGTTAAAGATTTGCCAAATGTCACTGTGGACACATTTCATGGCTTGCTTGTCAATTACTGTGTCGACAATGAAATCGGCGCAATCGTCAAGGGTTTACGTGCGGTCTCCGATTTTGACTACGAACTTCAAATGGCCCAAATGAACTCGCGTCTTGGCGTAGACACCTTCTTTGTTGCAACAAATCCAGAATTTAGTTTCCTGTCCTCAAGCATCATCAAGGAAATCGCCAAGTACGGCGGCGATGTAAGCGGTCTGGTTTCACCACACGTGAATGTTGCCCTCAAGAGCCAATTTGGGGCTGGGGCATAGCCCAAACACCCAGTTCCACCCAAAATCCCTGTAAGTGCGGGGTTTGCCCCGAAATCCCCAGTTTTGGTGAACGTCAAAACTGCGATAACCTAGCGACTGGTCTTTTGCGAGGCCAAATGAGCCTGACTTCCAGCGAGGAAAACTGTGTCTACCCTCGATCCGCGCTCGCCGCTAGTACTCGATACTCGAGAACTAGGTCGACGTGCCGGCGCGATGAAGACAATGCAGTTCTCGGTGGAGGCACCGGCTGATCTTGGCGTCGCAATGATCGCGGTTCCACCACAGTCTGAAATCGATTTCGAACTTCGTCTCGAATCAGTCAGTGATGGAGTTCTCGTCACTGGGACAGCACTTGTCACAGTTGCCGGTGAATGCTCGCGGTGCCTTGAACCGTTGACCTACGACACAGAGGTTGACCTTCAGGAACTGTTTGAACATCCGGAAACTGATGCGCGAGGTCGGGTAACCGGCGCTGTATCTGACGACGAGGATGAACTACCGAAGCTCGATGGAGATTTTCTCAATCTCGAGCCGACGTTGCGCGACGCTGTTGTTTTAGCTTTACCGCTAAAGCCACTGTGCCAGCCAGACTGTCAGGGATTATGCATCGAATGCGGTGCGAATCTCAATGATGAGCCTGAACATCAGCATGATGTGGTTGACCCTCGGTGGGCCGCACTTGCTGAACTTGCTACTGAAAGTAGCGAGGACGACTGAGCAACCGCTTGGTTGAAGAATGTTGGGTGCGCCCGACACGACAGAGAAGGATGGCAGACCGTGGCCGTTCCAAAACGAAAGACTTCACGCAGCAACACCCGTCACCGCCGTTCGGCATGGAAGACAACTGCTGCAAATCTTGCTACCTGCGAGCGTTGCCGTGCGCCAAAGTTGCAGCACACTGCGTGCTCAACCTGCGGTACTTACGACAAGCGCCAGGTTCTTAGCGTCTAATTCTTGTGGCCGAATCAACGTCATTTGACGAACTATTTGGCCAGCTGGGTCTAACGATTGATGCCCAGTTACTCGAACTTGCGCTGACCCACAGGTCGTTTGCCTACGAGTCAGGTGGACTACCGACGAACGAGCGCCTCGAGTTTCTTGGGGATGCAGTCCTTGGCATTGTTGTGACGGATGCGATTTATCATCGTCACCCGGACCTTGCTGAAGGTCAGTTGGCAAAATTACGTTCTGCTGTAGTTAATGCCCGTGCGCTTGCTGTTGTTGCGCGCACGTTGTCGCTGGGTCGTTACATCCGACTTGGTAAAGGCGAAGAGACCACTGGCGGTCGCGATAAGTCATCCATTCTTGCTGACACGGTTGAGGCAATTCTGGGTGCGGTCTACATCGATTCAGGTGTGGATGCTGCGCGCGATCTCATTTTGCGATTGTTTGACGAGTTGCTTAGCGATGCCGCGCACCTTGGCGCCGGTCTGGATTGGAAAACGTCTCTGCAGGAACTTACTGCTGAGATTGGTGTTGGTGTTCCGTCGTATGCAATTACTGAATCTGGTCCTGATCATGCGAAGTCTTTTGATGCGCGTGTTGTATTGGGCGAGAAGTTGTATGGATTCGGTTCTGGCAGCAACAAGAAGGAAGCCGAACAGGAAGCTGCATCGAGTGCGTATGCCGAACTTGTTGCAGAACGCGATGCATTGATCAATTCGGCTGACTAGTTATGCCTGAGTTACCTGAAGTGGAAGTTGTCCGACGCGGTTTGGACGAATGGATATCAGGTCGCACTATTGAGACAGTGCGTGTGATGAATGCGCGGGCAGTTCGACAACATGAAGCTGGGCGCAAAGATTTTGAAAGTCGTTTGCGTGGTCGCACGGTTAAGGCTGTTGAACGCCGCGGTAAATACATGTGGCTGGTTCTGGATGACGACAGCGCAATAGTGACGCACCTGGGCATGAGTGGTCAGGTTCTGGTTCAAGAACTTGATGCTCAGCCTGAAAAACATTTGCGCATTCGATTTACGTTCACCGATGGTGGGCGAGCGATGCATTTTGTGGACCAGCGCACCTTTGGGGGCATGGCTGTTGATGACTTGATTGTCCAAGACGGTCAGCGTGTACCGGAAACTGTTGCGCACATCGCCCTTGATCCGTTGAATCCGGTATTTAGTGCTGAAGATTTTGTGAAGCGAATTCGTGCCAAGAACACTGAAGTGAAACGTGCGTTGTTGGATCAAACACTGATGAGTGGAGTGGGAAACATCTATGCCGACGAGGCACTATGGCGGGCCAAGCTGCATTGGGCCACTCCTACAAATCGACTGACCAAACCAAAAGCGCTTGAGTTGCTTGCTCATGCCACCGAAGTGATGTCTGAGGCTCTGGCAGTGGGTGGCACATCATTTGACTCGTTGTATGTCAATGTCAATGGGGAATCTGGCTATTTCTCGCGAGGATTGAATGCGTACGGTCGTGAAGACGAACCGTGTTACCGATGTGGGCGACCTATGGTTCGGGATGCATTCATGAATCGGTCGTCGTTTCGGTGTCCGACGTGCCAGCCGAAACCGCGCGGTATCAGCTAAATGTGAATAATCTAAAATCTATGACTACGGTTGCCATCCTGAGCCACAAAGAAATTGCGCATGAACTTGCCATCCTGGGTGATTGGCTCGATGCACGTGGATATGACTACACGCGTTTTTATCGCGAAGACTCCTGGAATCCTGACGACTTGTTGGCAAGCGACCTCGTCATAGTTTTAGGATCGCCACGATCAACTGCTGTGGGTTTCGAGCATGACGAGTCCACCCTTGAAATTGAACTCGCTCAAAAACGAATTGCTGATGACAAGCCATTTTTAGGAATCTGTTTCGGTGCGCAGGTATTTGGTAAAGCGGTTGGTGGTGATGTGCTTCGACGCGAGAATGCAAATGTTGGCTACAAGTTGATGGACATCGTTGGTCCTCATGCTGGAATCGACGCGGGTCCGTGGATGTTGTGGCACGAAGACATGGTGGATCTTGAGTCACTGCCAGAAACTGTTGAGGTCATTGGAACTAGCGCAGGGGCTGCCGTGGCGTTTCGGCTTGGTAAAGCCGTTGGCGTGCAGTTCCATCCTGAAGTCGATGGAGATTCACTTGGCCGCATGATCGCTGGGCTGGGAATTAGCGAAGAACGATGGGGACCTGTGCGTGAGGCGTTAAATGCAGACGAGCAGGGTCACCGTGCACGTGCCTTCGCGTTGTTTGACGCTGTCATGGCTCTGAGCTAGATACGAGCAAATCAAGGATTCACACACGACTCGAATGGGTAGTCCACATGTTTGTTCGAACACTGCAAAAGGTAGGATTAAGGCACTTCCTGCCACGCTGGTCTCCCCGCTAGCACCACGACCATTAGGACGCGCGTGTATCTCAAGTCCCTGACAATTCGCGGATTTAAGTCCTTTGCGTCATCAACGACCCTGAACTTTGAAACGGGTATCACTGCGGTCGTAGGCCCCAATGGTTCGGGAAAATCCAACGTTGTGGACGCGATTGCTTGGGTTATGGGCGAGCAAGGTGCCAAGAGCCTGCGCGGCGGCAAGATGGAAGACGTTATTTTCTCCGGTTCAACCGGACGCGCACCACTGGGTCGCGCTGAAGTTCTGTTAACAATTGACAACTCTGACGGCGCATTGCCAATTGAATACACCGAAGTCACTATTTCGCGAACCATGTTTCGCAATGGTGGATCAGAATACGCAATTAACGGAACACCATCGCGCTTGCTAGACATACAAGAACTTCTCAGTGACTCGGGTATCGGCCGTGAGATGCACGTCATCGTCGGGCAGAACCAGTTGCGCGAAATTTTGTTGGCGACACCTGAACAACGTCGTGGCTACATTGAAGAAGCTGCTGGTGTTCTGAAGCATCGTAAGCGTAAAGAAAAGGCACTTCGCAAACTTGAAGCGATGGAAGTCAACCTCACCCGTCTTGAAGACCTCACCAACGAGCTTCGTCGCCAGTTAAAGCCGCTTGGACGTCAGGCTGAAGTTGCTCGTCGTGCCAATGTGATTCAGTCCGATGTGCGTGATGCGCGATTGCGTTTGTTGGCCGATGACCTGACTCAAATGCGCGTGGCACTTGATGCTGAAATTGCTGATGAAACGGCATTGCGCGAACGTCGCAATGGTGTCGAGGACCAGCTTGCAACGTCACAGGCACGCGAAAACTTACTCGATGCACAAATTGCAGAGTCTGCGCCACTGGTTGAAGCCGCCCAAAATGCGTATTACCAACTTGGTGCGCAACAGGAACGGATGCGTTCCACTTTGGCTTTGGCTAAAGAGCGTGTGCGTTTGGGCGAAGAAGAGGCCGAAGAAATTCAGCATGGCCGCGATCCAGAAGAAATTGATCGCGAAGCACATGCATTACGCGTTCAAGAATCTGAACTTGCTGAACAAGTCGAAAAGGATCGCGTTTCTTTAGCTGAGGCAATTGCTGAAAGCGCCCGACTGACCCAGGAACTTGCTGCCGAAGATGCGCGATTGAAGGCGGCTGCGCGAGCAGTTGCTGATCGACGTGAAGGTTTGGCGCGGTTGGCTGGCCAGGTTGCAGCTGCCACATCACGTGCGGAAACTCGTACGACAGAAATTGAGCGTCTTGAAGAGCGCCTACGTGAGGCTCGCGAACGTTCCGACCAAGCCGCCCAAGAGTTTGCTGCCATTGAAGGTCAGGTTGCTGGACTGGATGAAGGCGAAATTGGCCTAGATGCAGAACACGACATAGCGGCCGACAAACTTGCTGCCGCAGAATCTGAACTCGAAGCTGCACGCCTTGAAGAACAAGAAGCCGAACGAGATCGGGCCGCCGCAGCAGCGCGTTACGAAGCACTCGAACAGGGTATGAATCGTCGTGATGGCGGTGCCGCAATTCTGGCTGCCACCGATTCAATGTCCGGAATTTTAGGTTCGGTTGCTGCATTGATGCAGATTGAAGCGGGTTGGGAAACAGCGATTGCATCTGCATTGGGTTCTGCAGCTGATGCGATTGCAGTTGACTCACCACAAGCTGCTGACCGTGCAGTTCGAATGTTGCGTACCGAAGATGCAGGTCGTGCTGCCCTCGTTGTTGTTGGACAAAACTCTGGTGACAACTCTGAATGGCCAGCACTGCAATACGGTCAGCGCTATGCCATCGATTTGATTACATGTGAGGACGGACTTCGCACGTCGCTAGCAGGATTGTTGCAACGCGTAGTTGTTACTCAGTCGCTCGAAGATGCACGTCGCGTCGTTGAATCCGATTCACGACTTCGCGCAGTCACACGTGATGGCGACGTATTGGGCAACGGATTCACCCAGGGTGGATCAACAGGCGCAAACAGCCTTGTTGAATTACAAGCGGCTGTCGATGAAGCGCGCACGAAACTTGAAGACGCTGGTCGTCGTGTGGACCGAGCGCGATTTGCCGTGGCCAATGGCACTCAAGCTCAGCAAGCGGCGCAGGTACTTGTTGATCATGCACTCGAGCGTCTGCACGAATCGGATGCTGGAATGGCTGCTGTTGCAGAGCAACTTGGTAGTTTGCAAGCAATTGTGCGCAGCGCAACCGGTGAAGCAGATCGCTTGTCATCATCGATTGAGGCAGCAAGCAAGGCACGCGAAGATGACCTTGGCAATGTTGCGGCCATAGAAGCGCGACTAGCATCTGCACAAAATGAAAATGTTCCAGATGAAAACCTTGGTACAGAATCGCATGCTGCGTTGTCGGCTCGGGTTGATGCTGCTCGTCAGGCCGAAGTCAATTCACGTCTGACAGTACGTTCAGGTGAAGAACGTTTGCGCGCTATGTCCACGCAGGCTGAACAACTCGAACATGCTGCAAACTTGGAACGCACAGCACGTGCTCGCGCCATTGAATTGCGTGAACGCCGTAAGCGTGAGGCCCAAACTGCCAAGGCAGTTGTCTCGGCAAGCGAAAGTACTTTGGAATTGTTGGGTCAGTCAATTGCCTTGGCACAGCGTGAACGTGAAGAGGCAGTTACTGGTCGGCTGGCTCAAGAAACTGAAGTGAAGACCGTTCGCTTACGTATCCGTGAATTGACCAGTGAGCTTGAAGCACTGACCGACAGTGTGCACCGCGACGAAGTTGCGCGCGCTGAACAGCGTTTGCGCATTGAAGCGCTTGAGAATAAGGCTCTCGAGGATTTCGGCGTTGATCCGACGTCGCTGTTGGGTGAATACGGACCTGCTGTCATGGTTCCGCCGTCACCACCAGCTCCAGGTGACGACATTGATGAGAATGCTCCAGAGCCTGAGGCTTATCCGTATGTGCGAAGCGAGCAGGAAGCTCGTTTGGCAGTGTCCGAACGTCAATTGGCGCTGTTGGGCAAAGTCAACCCGCTGGCCCTTGAAGAGTTTGGTGCGTTAGAGGAACGTCATAAGTTCCTCGGTGAACAGCTTGAAGATTTGCGCAAGTCACGCAATGACTTAATGACTGTTATTCGCGATGTTGACGAGCGAGTGCAGGCAGTCTTCGCCGAAGCCTACGAAGATACCCAGCGTGAATTCCAACGTGGTTTTCCTCGATTGTTCCCAGGCGGCGAGGCCCGCATGGTGCTGACAGACCCTTCGGACATGTTGAACTCAGGTGTAGAAATTGAAGCGCGCCCACCGGGCAAAACGTTTAAGCGTTTGTCACTGCTTTCCGGTGGCGAGCAATCGCTCACCGCAGTTGCGTTTTTGATTGCGTTGTTTAAGGCTCGTCCTAGCCCGTTCTACATACTCGACGAAGTTGAAGCGGCTCTTGATGATGTGAACTTGGGACGTTTGCTGGAGATTTTGGCCGAGCTTCGCGCCGACTCACAGTTGCTGATCATCACGCACCAAAAGCGCACCATGGAAATTGCCGATGCACTGTATGGCGTTTCGATGCGTGGAGACGGTGTTACCCAGGTCATCAGCCAGCGCATTAGCCGTGAAGATCATCAGACGCCTGAACAAGCTGCTGATGCAGATTTGGCTAGCCAGAACTCTTAACGAGAGAGGCATTGCTCATCATGAGTTTGACTTCGTACGCACCCGAAATTGCCAGTGTCGCATTGGTGGCTGGAATCTATGCTTACGTTGCGCAGACTCGTAAACGACGCAAAAAGCCAGCTACAGATGCGCGTGAAACTGTTGAATTTAAGGCAGCGCGCGCCGCAGGTGATGACAAGTTTGACGATGCCGTTGACCTCATTGGTTCTGACGTTGTCGATCAGGTGCCGACCGAAATTATTCCTGACGTTCCAGTTTCTGGTCGAGCAGGTACGTCTGATACTCCCGAATCAGTTGAAGCTCGGTCGTCGCGATTGCGTGATCGGTTTGCAAAATCTCAAGGGTCAATAGGTGCCGGACTTCGATCGTTGTTTTCTGGTTCCGCGTTGGATGAAGATACCTGGCAAGAATTTGAAGACACATTAATCATGGCTGACCTTGGCGTCAGTGCTGCATCAGATGTGGTGAAGCGTCTCAAAGGTGCGGTAAAGGCCGCTGGCACAAGCGACGCTGCCGCATTGAAAGATGTCGCTCGAGTTGAACTCACCGCGATTGTTGATGGCGGTTTTGATCGCACCCTGAAGATCACACGTCACGAAAATCGTCCTGCAGTTGTGTTGACGGTCGGCGTTAATGGCACTGGCAAGACAACAACGACTGGCAAGCTTGCGCGGTTGTTGACTGCGCAAGATAAGGATGTCGTTCTTGGTGCGGCGGATACCTTCCGCGCTGCGGCTGCGGAGCAACTGCAAACGTGGGGCGAACGGGTCGGAGTTCCTGTCGTGCGTGGACCCGAAGGTGGCGATCCGGCATCCGTTGCATTCGAGGCCGTTCAGGCTGGAATCGATGGGGAAGTCGATGTTGTACTTATTGACACGGCTGGGCGTCTACACACCAAGCAAGGTTTGATGGATGAACTCGGCAAGGTGTACCGCGTTGCAAGCAAAGCCGGGGCTATTGATGAAGTGCTACTCGTCATTGATGCAACGACAGGTCAAAATGGTTTGACCCAAGCCAAGGTCTTCAGCGAGGTTGTGCCTGTCACGGGTGTGGTGCTGACAAAACTTGATGGCACCGCAAAAGGCGGCATCGTTGTGGCTGTGCAAAACGAATTGGGTGTGCCAGTGAAACTCGTAGGACTTGGTGAAGGCCCTGATGATCTAGCTATCTTTAACCCAGCAGATTTTGTTTCTGGATTATTGAGTTAATTAAATCGACGGAACTTGGCGTGGTCCTGGGTCAGCTACCTTGGTCGGGAACTGCGCATGCAGAAGGCGCAATTGGTCGTTTGAGTCCTCGAGTTGCTCGTAGGCCTCAAGGTATGCACGCTTGAACTCTTCGTTATGAGCCTTGATTGCCGAATCAATGGCAGTTTTAATTTCTTCGGCAGTTTTCTTGCCGGACTGATCCAGAACACGTTTATCAAAATCATCTGCGGCGGCCAGGACTGCAGCGACTGCCCACATTGATGGTTGGCTTCCAAATTCGGCGACCCACACATTTTGACGATTTCGTGCGCCGATGCGAATGAAGGAATCTTCTCCGTGCCAGGCAGCAATGTCACTGAATTTTGCGTTGCGCGTGAACTTTTCGCCAATGAAGGAAATTGTTCGCGTTGTGACTATCACTTGGCCTTCGTCGATATCCGAGAGGATATCTTCCACGGGAGCCGTCACGGACGTCGATTCAAATTTGCTCTTGCCGCTTACGCCAATCAGCGCAGGACCAACTTTGGTCCCGATGTATGGGCGGCCGCCAGAGGTGCCTGTGCGCTGTGTGATGCGTGGACCTTTGCGCGCTTCGCGCAATGTGCAGTCATCAACATTGAGCAGTTGGACTTCTGCGTCAGTCGTTGATGCACGTTCGCTGAGTCCGTCCACAAGGTCTTGAAATTCTTGGTAGCTGTCCCAATGATCACGCAAACGACCGGCCATCCAGTCGCGTTGCTGTGTCAGGTTTTGGGTGACAGTGGATTTGCCGAAGTAAAACTTCCAGGTTGATTGGACAGATGCTGATTTGAGGACCGAATCATCAACTTTGGGAAGTGTGTCCGCGGTGAAGGCATCCAAGGAAGGAGTTTTTGGAACCATTCCTCGGGCGATTCCCATTGCTGCACCCCAGGTGAGTGCCAGCCACAAAGTGTGTGTGTGGTACGCAGCTAGCGATCCGAGCAAAATTGCCAGCAGTACCCAGGCAGAATGCCCACGGCGTGAAGCCCACAACGCAGGGAACAAGAACCCAAGTGAAAGCACAGTGAGAACGGCTAGAAAAATATCTGTGGCAGTCCACACTTGTTGCATTGGCTTTGGGGTTGTATTCGACATGGTGTCTCCTTCGACATGGTGTCTCGTTCGAAGTGTTGCAGGTTTCCAACGTATCAGCGGTCTCGGACAGAGTCGATGAAGTTGGACTACAGGTACATAGTCATTTCGCCCATTGCTTGTGGGCTAGCACCTTCGAGATATGCGATGACTTCACGTAAGTTTGTCGGATCGGGTAGCGATCGGTTGGGATCCCAGGTGAATCCATATTCCAAAGCTCGCTGTGCATAGTCGCGCCAACGTTCTGCCTCGGCACTCGTGAGATCTAGGTCGGTTACTACTTCGCGCGACATGGTTCAAAGCTTTCTGCTGATGACGCAATGTAGAACAGATGACCTTGGCATTCAAACAAGCCGGACTCGTGTAACCAGCCGACCAGGCCTGCTCCGTAAAACAAAATGAGTTCCTGGATTTGTTCGGGTTTGTGGGTCCACCAGGTTGCTATACCTGCATCGCCAGACACAGTGAAGCTGTTGCCGGTTGTACTCAGCACATTTACTTTGTACTCCGGTTTGCCCATGTATTTGTTCGCTTGGATGAAGTGCACTCTGTGGCCTGGCTTGTAGAGTGCGCAAGCATCAGCAGTCGGGTTGCTTGCTGACGGGCATTCTGCGGACTTTCCATCTTTGAGATTAATTGCAGTGTTATTGTCACCTGCAGAAACCGATGTGATAATCGGTGCGCCCAGTGGGCTCTGTCGTATTTTTCTGTTGCTCATTGGCATAAGTGTCTCGCAAGGGTGTGACATGTATTGCGCCCACAGCTTTACACCCATCGAGGCAATCGAACTCGGCAAAAACTCATTATTTGGTGGATAATTCCAGCGTGTCTGATGATTTTTCGCCCGAAGCGGGGTCTGGCTGAGTAAAGTTTCGGCTAAGTTCACTTATTCGACTTACCAATGGAGTTATGTCGTGTCATCAGAAAAAAATGAAGCGCCTTTATCGGCAATCGAAAGTCGTCACATTGATTACGTTCCTGAATCGGAACGTCATGGCAAAGTGTGGCGCCAAGGACCATTCTGGTTCCTTGGAAACTTTCAAACGTTCACGCTAGCGATTGGCTTGCTTGGTCCTGTTTTTGGGTTGGACCTTAAGTGGACTTTCATTGCCACAGTTACAGGCATGCTGTTCGGAACATTGTTTATGGCAGCCCACGCAGCGCAGGGACCCAAGCTGGGTCTGCCACAGATGATCCAGTCCCGTGCACAGTTTGGTTACAGCGGCGTTCTGATTCCGTTGATTGCAAGTACCTTTACTTTCGCCGGCTTCCTTGTCGTTGACACGGTGTTGATCAAGTTGGGCATTAACGGCATCTTTGGATGGAACAAAACGCTAGTCGCAGTCATTCTCTCTGTATTGTCAGGTTTGCTTGCCATTTATGGACATGACTGGGTGCACCGCGTCTTTATTGTGTTGTTCTGGCTATCAGTTCCATGCTGGTTACTTCTCACGATTGGTGTTTTCACAGGTAAGGTCCACGGCACACCAATGACTACACCATTGGGTTACAACTTCACCGGATTCCTTGCAATGTTTGCAACGGTCGCTGCTTACAACATTACGTATGCGCCTTATGTCTCTGACTACACCCGCTACCTGCCAAAGGCAACACCCGCACGTGCTGTCATTAACTCAGTTTTTTGGGGTGCTGCAGGTTCACCAACATGGTTGATCCCACTCGGTGCATGGCTGGCAATCCAGTTTGGTGCAACTGACGCACTTGTCGGTCTGCATGATGCAGGCAACCAATACATCAGTAACTTGGGAACGATACTTTCGATACTTTCCGTGCTTGCGCTCATTGCAACGATGGGGATGGGCGCGTACAGCGGTATGTTGTCGATAGTGACGGCTATCGATTCGTTCAAGCCGGTGGCGACAGGAAGTCGAGTTCGCGTCACGGTCATCATTGTGCTGACGGCATCGACTTTGGCCTTAGCACTCGTGTTGGACAATGCGATTACTGCTCTGTACGCCGCATTGACAATCATGTTGTACGTTTTGGCACCGTGGACGGCGATTAACTTGATCGACTTTTACTCAGTACGTCACGGTAAGTACGCGATAACAGACTTGTTCACGCCTAAGGGAATCTACGGAAACTGGGGCCGGAACGGTCTCATTGCATACGCCGTTGGCATTGCTGTGGAGTTACCATTCATCTATGTGATTGGTTACTACGAGTCACCAGGTGCCACAAAGCTCAATGGCGTCGACATCTCATGGATCTTGGGGTTGTTCATCGCAGGAGCTGCCTACTGGCTACTCACACGCTCACTTGATGTTGCCTCAGAGTCGGCTGCCATTGACGCTAGCGAAGCCACGCTTCGCGAAACCGGATCAGCACGTTAATTGATGACTATCGAACATGATGTGAAGGCAGCGGCGGCTTCAGTCGTTGCTGCCTTCGGTTCGCATAATCGCGACCTGTACTTTTCGCTATTCGCACCTTCTGCAAGCTTTTTGTTTCACAATGCACCGACTCTCTTAGGTAGTCGCGCTGAGTACGAAGCCGAGTGGGCTGCATGGGAAGCTGACGGATTCAAAGTTCTTGGATGTCAATCGACAAATGGACGTGTTGACGTTCTGAACGACGCAACTGCGGTCTTTACGCATACTGTCCGCACCCAACTTGCAGATGGTGACGGGCAGGTGGAAACTGGCGAGCGCGAAACAATAGTGTTCGGATTGATTAATGGTCAGTGGCTTGGTGTGCATGAGCACCTCAGTGTTGATCCCACCTATGCGTCCCACAGGTAATGACGACATCTGGCCCTATTGAGCGCATTGCACGTGCGGTGCGTGATGGTCGCGTCACTGCGACCCGCGTGGTGCAAGAGTCACTTGATCGAATTGAAAGATTAGATCCTGCGCTGAACTCAGTTGTTGATGTGTGTGCGGAATCGGCTTTGGCAGATGCGGAATTAGCAGACCGCGCTGGCAGCCTTGGCCCATTAGTTGGTGTGCCGTTGCTCGTGAAGGACTTGGAAGATTCCAAGGGTTTGCCAACGCGTAAGGGGAGTAAAGCTCTGGAAGGCGTACAGGTCGCAGCCCATGATGCTCTCGTTCCGAGCCGGTTAAAGTCTGCTGGGGCAATTGTCGTTGGGAAAACTACACTCCCTGAATTCGCACTGGAAGGCTACACCGCAAACCTCGCCACTGGAATTACCCGAAACCCATGGAATCTTGACCTGTCTCCTGGCGGTTCAAGCGGTGGTTCGGCTTCAGCGCTTTCGGCGGGATTAACGGGGATTGCCACGGCGACGGATGGTGGTGGTTCAGTGCGAATCCCAGCAGCATTCTGTGGGCTTGTTGGATTGAAACCAACGAATGGTGTGATCGGTCGATGGCCAACCCCAGATTGGATTGACCTAACCACTGATGGACCGTTTACCACAACGGTTGCCGATTTGCATCTACTGATGAACGTTATGGTTGGCCCCACTCCAGGAGATTCTGGTGCCTATCCAGTTGACGCATGGAAGCAGTACGCAGGGGCTACGCCACAGAAGATTTATGCAGCAGAACGCACTTCTGACCTTGGCGCATTACCCAAGGAACTGAGTGCACATTTTGCTGATGCTGTCGCGGCACTCTCGGATGTGTTGTCCTTACCTGTCGAGTGGATTGAACCTGGCTCGCTCTTTGGTTCCGGAGACCCAGACCTTGATTGGTTCACGGTCGCAACAGCCGAGAACCTGAACTCATTGGGACGTGAGTGGGTTGAACGTCACTTTGCGTCCCTGCACCCAGCAAGTCAAGAATTTTTAGGTCAAGGTATGCAGGTCAGTATTGACGAATACTTGAATGCGCGTCGCCGTCGTTATGGATACGTGCGCATCATGGACGAGTTGCTTGCCGGACCAAATTTATTAGTGACACCGACCGTGGCTGACATTGGCTGGCTTGCAGATGGGCGCCTATCGGGGCAAAGCGAACCGGGTTCACTACCACCTGAGGTTTATTCGACGGCATTGCAAAACGTAGTCGGGCTTCCGGCTGTGTCATTGCCATGCGGTGTCATGTCAAATGGTTTGCCAGGGTCGCTACAAATTACTGGCCCCAGACTGAGTGATTCACTGCTGTTGGAGATTGCCCAACAATGGGAAACGGCCCACCCCTGGCAACGCAATGCGCCAGGGTATGAGCCGTTCGATTCCTTTTTGGATTAAATTTTGGATTAAATTACGACTGAGGTGCCATCGCACTGAGAAGTTCGTAGATGACATGCGAGGCAGCCACGCCAGTCATTTGTGCATGATCGTATGCAGGCGCAACTTCGACCACATCGGCACCAACAATATTCATGTTCGAGAATGAACGGATGACTGCAAGAAGCTCGCGGGAAGTCAGTCCACCGGCTTCTGGAGTTCCGGTACCTGGCGCATGAGCAGGATCAAGGACGTCAATGTCAATCGATACATACATCGGACGATTTTGAACGCGAGCCTGGACTTTTTCGATTGCACCCTTCACGCCAAGGTCGTCGAATTCGATGCTTGAGAAAATTTCAAAACCAAGGCTCTTGTCCTGATCGAGATCTTTGGACGAATACAGAGGCCCGCGAATTCCCACATGCATGGAGCCTTCACGGTCAATCAGACCCTCTTCTGATGCGCGACGGAATGGTGTGCCATGTGTGTAGTCTTCGCCAAAGTATGAATCCCACGTATCAAGGTGTGCATCAAAGTGCACGACGCTGATTGGACCGTGCTTTGCAGCCATAGTGCGCAGCAGCGGCAATGCAATTGTGTGGTCCCCACCGATTGTGATCAGACGACCCGCACGTTCGTGCAATGCACGGCTGCCATGTTCGATCTGGCGTAGTGCTTCATCGATGTGGAACGGGTTTACAGCAATGTCACCGGCGTCAACAACTTGTTGGGTGGCAAAGGGTTCTTTGCTGACTGCGGGGTTGAATGGACGAAGGAGGCGTGATGATTCGCGCACATGACTTGGGCCGAATCGTGCACCTGGGC
>Ga0114964_10000966_pt1 | contig 21380 bp, 20 predicted proteins | sample C_131016_MF_Meta_FD_92638 | JGI IMG/M metagenome (GOLD analysis project Ga0114964, IMG submission 92638) | Freshwater microbial communities from Lake Croche, Canada to study carbon cycling - C_131016_MF_MetaG | ecosystem: Environmental > Aquatic > Freshwater > Lake | place: Lake Croche, Canada...
AGCGCGAAATCGTGGCCGAACCAATCACGCGCGTGCCGTCATAAAGAACTGCGGCTTGACCAGCTGCCACACCACGCAAATGATCAACAAGTGTGACGGTGACTAAATCATTTCCTTCATCATCGTGGCCGAGATTGACTCGCGCCGGAAGCGCTTCGCCGTGCGCACGAATCTGAACATGCACATCTTGACCATCAACTGGCAACGGTCCACCCCACCGCGGATTAATGGCTTCAATGACATCCACATCCAACAATGTCGGCGGGCCAACCATTACCACGTTCTTCTTGACGTCGACATCAACGATGTACCGGCGTTGACCATCACCGGTCGGATTGCCAAGTGCCAATCCACGACGCTGTCCAACTGTGAATCCTTGTGCCCCAGCATGTGTGCCGACCTTGTTGCCAGTCTCGGCGTCAATGACATCGCCTGGAACCGTTTCAATCTGACGGGCTAACCACCCGGCTGTATCACCATCGGGAATAAAACAAATGTCATGACTGTCAGGCTTTTGGGCAACCAAAATGCCGCGTCGTTCGGCTTCAGCACGCACTTCAGTCTTAGTGCTGTTACCCAACGGGAACATCGAATGTGAAATTTGTTCGGCAGTTAAAACTCCGAGCACATACGACTGATCTTTGTCGTGGTCGACAGCACGATGCAATTCTGCGCCATGTGCACCATGAACAATTTGTGCGTAATGTCCAGTAACAACTGCATCAAAACCAAGTGCCATGGCGCGATCAAGCACAGCTTCAAATTTAATGCTCTCGTTGCAGCGCAAACATGGATTTGGTGTGCGGCCGTTGGAGTATTCGTTAATGAAATCCTCGATGACCTTCTCTTGGAATTCTGCCGATAAATCCCACACATAAAACGGTGCACCCAACATGTCTGCGGCGCGGAATGCATCGTTGGAATCTTCAACCGTGCAACAACCACGTGCACCAGTGCGATGCGATTGTGGGTTACGTGACAAAGCAAGGTGCACAGCGGTGACATCATGACCAGCATCCACTGCGCGCGCAGCAGCCACAGCCGAGTCAACACCACCTGAAAGTGCGGCAAGAATTTTCATCGGCCCACTCCAGCACGTCGGGCCCGGTCAAGTGCACTTGGCAGGGCGGCCACTAATGCATCTACGTCTTCGCGTGTGGAAGTATGTCCCAACGTGAATCGCAAAGTACAACGTGCCAGTTCTGGATCAGCACCCATAGCCAGCAACACATGCGAAGGTTGTGGAACCCCCGCACTACACGCGGAACCAACTGAACATTCAACGCCTTGCGCATCAAGCAACATCAATAACGAGTCGCCGAGACATCCAGGGAATGAGAAGTGCGCATTGTTCACGAGCCGCTCGTCCCCTAATGCGCCATTCAGAATTGCATCGGGCGCGATCTGTTGAACTTGTTCGATCAGATAGTCACGAAGTGCACGCACTCGTTCGACATTCGCAGCACGATTCTTCACCGCCACATCAATACCAGCTGCAAATCCAATGATGGCTGGCGCATCTAAAGTTCCTGATCGCACGTCGCGTTCTTGTCCACCACCATGAACTAACGGCGTGATCTTGCAGTCACGACTCACAATCAGCGCACCAACACCGTGCGGGCCGCCTACTTTGTGTCCAGAAATCGTCATCGCACACACACCAAGTTCAGCAAAGTTCACTGAGACCCAGGCTGGTGCTTGCACAGCGTCGGTATGAAAACGAATTCCAAACTCTCGGGTGACTGCCGTCAGCGCCGCAATGTCGTTGATAGTTCCAACTTCATTGTTGGCAAGCATCACGCTGACTACTGCGACATCGTGTGGGTTGTCACCGAGTGCTTCACGCAAAGCCGCTGGAGTAATGCGGCCTTGTGTATCTGACTTAATCCACGTCACTGAAAATCCGTCAGCGTCCACGAGCCATTGCGCCGGATCGATCTGGGCATGGTGTTCGACACTGCTGACCACGACTCTGGTTTTGGCAGGATCAGTGGCGCGCTCGTTCCAAGCAATACCTTTGAGAGCAATGTTGTCGGCTTCGGTGCCGCCGGCCGTAAACACAACTTCAGCAGGGCTAGCACCAATAGCATGGGCAACCGTTTCGCGGGACTCTTCAACCTGGCGGCGAGCGAGGCGTCCTGAGGCATGCAAAGACGACGGGTTACCGGCTTGCCCGAGTACCGCTGCCATAGCCGCAAGAGCCTCCGGATACATCGGAGTGGTTGCAGCGTGATCTAAATACGCCATACCGCTAAGTCTAGGCGCGTTTGGATTAACTGCGATTCTTGATTCGAGCAGTTAAATCAGGCACAACAGCGTTCAAATCCCCGACAACACCAAAATCGGCAAGGTCAAAGATCGGGGCATCGGCGTCTTTATTGATGACAATGACAGCCTTTGATGTTTGCATGCCAGCGCGATGCTGGATAGCTCCGGAAATACCATTGGCGATGTACAGCTGTGGCGAAACGGTCTTACCTGTTTGACCAACCTGGAATTGGTGCGGGTACCAACCAGCATCTGTGGCCGCACGGGAAGCTCCAACGGCTGCGCCGAGTGCGTCTGCAAGTGGCTCAATAACATTTGCAAAGCCTTCATCGCTGCCCACTCCACGGCCGCCCGAAACGACGATGGCTGCTTCGGACAAGTCAGGACGTCCACTCTTTTCAACTGATACCCGGCCGGTGACTTTTGCAGATTTAGCAACATCGCTGAGGACAACACTCACATCAACACGTGTTGCACTACCGCCGGTGACAACCGGCGCAGTTGAATTTGTGCGGATAGTAATGATTGGTGTGCCTGTTGTGACTTTTGATTGAACGATTGTTGCGCCACCAAAAACATTTTGGGTCGCGGTGCCATCAGCGCTTACAGCTACCGCATCGGTGATTACACCAGAGTTTGTTGCTACCGCAAGACGACCAGCAACTTCTTTGCCTTCAGCAGAGGAAGGGATCAACACAGCAACTGGTGATTTGTCTGCCACTAGTTGGGCAAGCAATTCAGCGGTTGGAGCAACAACATAGTCGACCATGTCAGCTGCGTCGGCCACATAAACAGTTTTTGCGCCATGCTCACCGAGAACGGCAACACAGTCACCGGCACCTGGACCTACAACAACTGCGCTTGGTTCGCCAAGTCCGGCGGCAATGGCAAGGAGCTCTAGCGACACTTTCTTCACAGTGCTACCTGAATGTTCGATGAGAACTAATACTTCACTCATGATGACCCCTAGATGAATTTCTGTGCGACGAGGAATGCTTCGATTTGTTCAGCGCCAGTTCCATCGTCAGCCACGATAGTTCCGGCTGGCTTGGCTGGGCGATCTGCGAATGAAGCAACGTTGCTCCAGGCATTGCCCAAACCAACAGTGGCAACATCAACACCAAGGTCGCCAAGTGTGAGCGATTCCATCGGCGCCTTCTTGGCCGCCATGATGTTCTTGAACGATGGGTAGCGAGGCTCGTTTGTCTTTTCAACTACTGACACGACAGCAGGCAGTGTTGCTGATACTTCGTCGTAACCGTAATCGGTCACCCGCTGAATTTTGATGGCCGAACCGTCAACATCAACTTTGTTGGCGAAAGTAAGTTGTGGCAGACCGAGTCGGGCAGCAACCATGGCTGGAACAACACTCATGCGCGCATCTGTTGATTCGCTGCCAAAGATAATCAGGTCGAATCCGCGACCAACGAGTGCCTTAGCAAGAACTAACGAGGTGGCCAGTGCATCCGAGCCATGCAACGCATCATCAACAACGTGAATGCCTGCCGTTGCACCCATCGAGATTGCTTTGCGGATGCTGTCGGCCGCTTCGGCTGGACCCATCGACAAGATAGTGACTTCGCCACCATGTGCTTCGGCAAGGCGTAGCGCTTCTTCGACTGCGTATTCATCGAGTTCATTGACTACTCGATCCGCACTTGCCCGATCGAGGGTGCTGTCGGCGAGCGACAATTTCTTTTCGGCCCAACTGTCTGGAACCTGCTTGACGCATACGCAAATGTTCACGAAACTCCGCCTTTTATCCTTTATCCAAGATTGGATCCAATCCTAGCGCGACTATTCGAACTGTGCCTTACCTGGTCCCTGTTCGACAAAGGAGGTCATGCCCTGCACCTGGTCTGGGGTGCCAAAAAGTGCAGCAAAATTAGCGCGCTCAATAAGTAACCCTTGGTCCAATGGCTTGTCAATGCCTAAATCAATGGCCTCTTTAGCCGCAGCCATTGCCCGGCGCGGTCCCTTGGCCAATGTGCTGGCTAGCTCCATTGCCCGCTGGAGCACTCGGTCGTCGGCAACTACCTCATTGACCAAACCCAAGGCAAGTGCTTCATCGGCTTTCACAAACCGACCAGTGAAGATCAGATCCTTAGCCCGGCTCACACCAATCAATCGGGCAAGTCGTTGAGTTCCGCCCGCGCCAGGAATTACACCTAACAAAATTTCGGGTTGGCCTACGACCGATGACGTTCCGGCGATTCGTAAATCGCACGACAAAGCCAATTCAAGTCCCCCACCAAGTGCATAACCGGTCAGTGCCGCAATTGTTGGGACTGGCAGCTTGGCTACAGCAGTAAAGGCATCTTGCAGGCCAGGGGTTTGTTCAATGGCATCGCTATTTGTCCACGCAGCCATTTCTTTGACATCAGCGCCAGCCGCAAAGTTAGCACCACCAAAAATCACAATCACCCGTGCGCCTTGTTTGACTGCAGCACGACTTGCTTGCCCAATCTCGTCTTGCATTGCGCGCGAGAGTGCATTCATCTTTGGTCGATCGAGGGTCAGTAATCCCACACCGTCACGGATTTCAGTCTTCACAAATTCAGCCACATTCCAACACTAGCCACCAAACAGGTACCCTCTTGCGCCACTTGCCCACATTCGTTGGGCAAGATAGGAGCAAGGATTTTCTCCGCTATCAGAGGTTTCTTCAGGCATGGACAATGGAAGGCCAGAGCCTCTAGGCGCAACCGTCCAGGACGGTGGCACAAACTTCGCAGTGTGGGCCCCCGAATCAGATCGGGTGGAACTGTGCTTATTTGATAACGAGGGCCACCAATGGAGTCAGGATCTCACTGGCTTTAGCAAAGGTGTGTACCACGGATTCGTGCCCGATATCGGTGCTGGCCAGCGTTATGGGTTTCGGGTGCATGGTCAATGGCTACCTGAACAAGGCATCCGGTTTAATCCCGCCAAGCTTCTCGTTGACCCTTATGCCCGAGCAGTGGACGGCGACCTGACACTGCACGAGTCCATTTATGGTCATGTCGGCAACGATGACCTGGTGTTCAACGCACTCGACAGCGCCGGACATGTGCCCTACAGCGTGGTTGTCGACAACATTTTTGATTGGGAAGATGACAAGTCACCAAACGTGCCATGGAAACACACCATTATCTATGAGGCACACATTGTGAGCCTGACGCAACTGCATCCTGAGGTTCCTGATGAACAGCGCGGGACTTTCGCCGGCATGTGCCACCCCGCGATCATCGCGCATCTCAAGAGCATGGGGATCACCACTGTTGAGTTACTTCCAGTCCAGCAGTTTGTGAGCGAAACCCATTTACTGTCCCGCGGCACAAAGAACTACTGGGGCTACAACACAATCGCATTCTTTGCGCCACACAATGAGTACTCATCGCGTGGCACTCGTGGTGAACAAGTCAACGAATTCCGCGAGATGGTCAAGACTTACCACCGCGCCGGCCTTGAAGTCATCATCGATGTTGTCTACAACCACACAGCCGAGGGCAACGAACTTGGTCCCACGCTTTCCTTGCGCGGTTTCGATAACGCTGCGTATTACCACCTCGACGCAGTTGAACGTCGACACTATTGGGACTCAACGGGATGCGGCAACACTGTGCGCGCAACACATTCACAAACATTGCGACTCATCATGGATTCACTGCGCTATTGGGTACAGGAAATGCACGTTGACGGTTTCCGCTTTGACCTTGCTAGTTCGTTGGCCCGTCGCTCGTCACATGAAGTTGATCTTGAAGGTGCATTCATTACCGCAGTGAATCAAGATCCCGTCTTGCGTGGAGTAAAACTAATTGCTGAACCATGGGATGTTGCCCCGGGTGGATATCTCGTTGGCTCTTTCCCCGAACCATGGTCGGAATGGAATGACCAATTCCGCGACACAGTGCGTGATTTCTGGCGCGGACAAAGTGGCGGCGTTGCCGAACTTGGTTGGCGCATCACTGGCAGCGGCGACATGTACTGGGATCAAAGTGGTGGCTCACATGCGTCGGTGAACTTTGTCACCGCACATGATGGTTTTTCTTTGCATGACGTGGTGAGCTACAACGACAAGCACAATCTGGCCAATGGCGAAGAAAGCCGCGATGGTAATAATTCCAATCGCAGTTGGAATTGTGGTGTCGAAGGTTCCACGAATGACCCTGCGATTTTGGCTCATCGCCGCCGACAAATGCGCAACTTGATGGCTACAACAATTTTGAGTGCCGGCGTGCCAATGATTTTGTCAGGTGACGAGTTCGGTCGAACACAACTTGGCAACAACAATGCCTACTGCCAGGACAACGACATTAGTTGGCTGGATTGGCATGTGTCGGACTGGCAACACGAAATGCGTAACTTCACTGCGCACGTGATGAATCTGCGCCACCGTCATCGAGTCTTCCGCCGCAGTGGATACCTCCTCGGCAAGACCGTTGAATATGTCAACGTGCCCGACCTTGCCTGGTTCCGCGCTGATGCCACCCTGTTTGAGCCCGAAGACTGGGAATCTTTCGCAACGCGCAGTATCGGTATCTACCTTGCAGGAGTAGTGGCTGATCGCGATAAGGCCAACCTGATGGACAACGGTTTCTTCTGGTTCCTGAACTCCAGCGATGCACCGCTTGTAGCCACGCTGCCTAGTGGCGAATACGCCAGTGAGTACCGATTGATGTTCAATACCCAAGACGAATGCAATTGGGAATCTCCCGAACCGATAGTGGCCGGGGCACAGGTGACGCTAGCCGCGTGGTCATGTGCACTTTGGATGGTTACCGAGCGCTAAAACATTGGTTTGAGCAACCACTGTCAAGTACGGTTAGACAGTGCCGCAACATCGCAAGCCCACCATAGGTCGCATACCTGTGCTTGATGTGTTCCCCCAAGTCGCTGGTGGTTTACGACCAGTCAAAGCAGTAGTGAGCGAGCGCCTTACCCTCGGTGCCAAAGTTTTTCGCGAAGGTCACGATGAAGTAGGCGCCGATGTGGTCTTGATAGACCCCGCTGGAAAAGAGTTCGGGCGAATTCGCCTGTCGCCTGTCGGGTATGGCACAGATATTCATGAGACCAGTGTGCGCATTCCGACGCCGGGGTTATGGAACTTCCGGATCGAGGCATGGAGCGATCCGCTAGCCACGTGGCTTCATCGAATCCACATTAAATTGCCAGCTAACCAAGATGTCGAACTTGAATGCTCCGAAGGGGAACTCCTGCTTGCCCAACTCACCGGCCTGAATGCAGCCGACAAGAAGATCGTTGCGGGGGTGCGCAAGGCGCTTACTGCCAAGAAACTCACTGCCTCAGAAAAATTAACGCACATTGAAAGTTCTGAATTCCTCTCAGTCGTTGACAACAACCCGATTCGTGAATTCACCTCCACATACGGTTTGTTTCCTATCGTCGTCGAAAGACAACGCGCACTCTTTGGTGCTTGGTATGAGTTCTTCCCTCGTTCGGAAGGCGCTGAACTCAACAAAGATGGCTCTTGGACGAGCGGAACCTTTGCATCGGCAACTAAACGCTTACCTGCCGTTGCCAACATGGGCTTTGACGTGTTGTATCTCCCGCCTATCCATCCCATCGGAACTTCCTTTCGCAAGGGTCGCAACAATACGTTGACGCCGAGTACCAACGACCCAGGTTCACCATGGGCGATTGGATCGGCTGACGGCGGTCATGACGCAATTCATCCAGACCTTGGTACTGAAAAAGATTTTGTGTCGTTTGTGAAATCTGCCCAGAAATTAGGACTCGAGATCGCTCTGGACTTCGCATTGCAAGCCAGCCCAGATCACCCATGGGTCACCGCGCATCCTGAATGGTTCTCAACTCGTGCTGACGGCACGATTGCTTACGCTGAGAATCCACCTAAGAAATATCAAGACATTTATCCGATTAATTTCGACAACGATTCCGAAGGAATTTTTGCCGAGGTTATTCGCGTGCTTGAACACTGGATTGCTCTGGGCGTGAAAATCTTCCGAGTCGATAACCCACATACCAAACCCGTCGCATTCTGGGAACGCACTATCGGTCACATCAACGACCTACATCCAGATGTTATTTTTCTTGCCGAAGCGTTCACTCGCCCAGCAATGATGCGTGCACTTGCCGAAGTTGGTTTTCAGCAGAGTTACACCTACTTCACTTGGCGGAATAATAAGTGGGAACTTGAAGAATACGTCCGTGAACTCAGTGGCACGGCCAGCGCGTACATGCGCCCTAACTTTTTTGCCAACACTCCCGACATTCTTCCTGAGTTTCTGCAAAACAGCGGGCCAGTTGGTTTTGCAATTCGAGCAACCCTTGCAGCGACGCTTTCCCCTACGTACGGCATTTATGCAGGGTTCGAACTGTACGAAGCTGAACCCACCAAGCCTGGCGCTGAGGAATACTTCAATTCAGAGAAGTACGAATACAAAGTTCGCGACTGGGCTGGTGCTGAAAAAGCCGGCACGTCACTAGCCCCGTACCTCAAGGCACTGAACAAGATCCGCCGGGCAAACCCAGCGCTGCAACAACTGCGCGACATTGTTTTTCACCGTGTCGATGATGATGACGTGATGTGTTACTCCAAGCGCAACGAAGAAAACACTGTCATTGTCATTGTCAATCTGAATCCGCGCGAACAACGCCGGACAACAGTGCATCTTGATATGCCAGGTCTCGGTCTGGGCTGGCAAGACACATTTACTGCACGCGAAGAATTGACGGGTAAGAACTTCACCTGGCAAGAGCACACCGAGATTTATCTTGATCCGCAGGCCCATGATCCGCAAGCAGCCGGGCTACCGCAATGCGCGCTGATTTTGAGCATTACTCATGCAGGTGAACCTCTTGCCTGATGACTCACAATCGCAATCCATCTTCACTGACTTTGACCTGTACCTCATCAGCGAGGGTCGTCACGAACAACTGTGGCAAGTTCTAGGTTCACATGTTCGAGAAAATGCTGGGACCTCTGGTGTGAACTTCGCAGTGTGGGCGCCTAACGCTCAGGCTGTTCGAGTCATGGGTGACTTCAATGGTTGGAATAGCGAACACCATGCCATGGGGTCTCTTGGTCGCAGTGGTATCTGGGAACTTTTCATTCCACAGGCATCCCCTGGCCAGTACTACAAGTACGAAATCCAAACCACTGATGGAAGTTGGAAGACGAATGCCGATCCGATGGCATTTGCTACTGAGTTGCCACCAGCAAATGCGTCGCGTGTATATGAATCGTCGTATGTCTGGAATGACTCGGCCTGGCTTATCCGCCGCGCAGACAATAACCCACATGTGCAACCCACGTCTGTATACGAAGTGCACATCGGTTCGTGGAAACCAGGCTTGGGCTATCGCGAACTTGCCACTGAGCTTGTGAACTATGTTGTGGACTTGGGTTACACCCATGTTGAGTTCATGCCGGTGGCCGAACATCCGTACGCGCCATCATGGGGTTATCAAGTCACTTCGTATTACGCGCCATCATCACGTTTTGGTGAGCCTGACGATTTCCGTTTCCTCGTTGATGCCCTTCATCAAGCCGGTATCGGCGTAATCGTGGACTGGGTACCAGCCCACTTCCCCAAGGATGCCTGGGCCTTAGCTCGTTTTGACGGCACTGCGCTTTACGAGCATGAAGATCCTCATCGTGGTGAACATCCTGACTGGGGTACTTACGTATTTAATTTTGGCCGTAAAGAAGTTCGTAATTTTCTCACTGCGAATGCGTTGTACTGGCTGAAGGAATATCACATCGATGCGCTTCGTGTTGATGCAGTGTCGTCTATGTTGTACCTGGACTATTCCCGTGAAGAAGGCGAATGGACACCTAACGAGTTTGGTGGTCGGGAATATCTCGAAGCCGTCAGCTTCTTACAGGAAGTCAATGCCATGGTTTATGCGCAAGTTCCTGGCGCCATGATGATCGCTGAAGAATCAACAGCCTGGGGTGGCGTGACTGCGCCAACGAACGTTGGTGGACTTGGGTTTGGCTTGAAGTGGAACATGGGTTGGATGCATGACTCTCTTGAGTACATGAAGGAAGATCCCATACACCGTCGCTATCACCACAGCACAATGACATTCTCACTGGTTTATGCATGGAGTGAAAATTATGTTCTGCCATTGAGTCACGACGAAGTTGTCCACGGTAAAGGTTCGCTATATACGCGCATGCCGGGTGACCATTGGCAAAAGCTTGCAAACTTGCGCGCCTATCTTGCATTCATGTGGGCGCATCCCGGTAAGAAACTTCTTTTCATGGGTGGCGACTTCGGTCAACAGTCCGAATGGAATTCGGGTCAGAGCCTTGATTGGCATCTAGTCGAACAAGACGAGTCACATCGCGGAGTCCAGGCGACAGTTCGGGCAATGAATGCCATCTACAAGTCTCAGCCGGCACTATGGGAACGCGATAACGAACCAGGCGGTTTCCAATGGCTGATTGTTGATGGTGGCGAGGACAACGTATTTGCTTGGTTGCGCTCGGACCACAATGGGCAGGTATTGGTGTCTGTCACCAACTTGTCTCCGGTCGTCCGTCATGATTACCGACTAGGCGTTCCGAGCACTGGCGACTGGGTTGAAGTGCTGAACACTGACTGCGCCGAGTTTGGCGGGTCAGATGTGCGCAACGAATCTGTGTTGGGCTACGAAGGATCAGTTCAAGGTCAGCCCGCGCACATTTCTGTAACGCTTGCACCACTTGCAACGTTGTGGTTCGTTCTTAAAACAGAGCGTTAGTCAATGCTTGACGGCTTGTGACAACGGCTGGATCAGTTGGTCCCGCGATGTCGAATAGTTGCAGTACCCGAATGCGCGCAGCGTCGCGCTCTTTGCCAGCCGTTGATGACACAGCTGCGATAAGTCGCTTGAATGCAGCCGCGTAGTCATTCATCAGGAACTCCGCATCGGCGGCAGCTAGCTGCGACTCAACGGACTCGCCAGCACCCGCAATCGCGTCCTGCACATCAACCCCGTCAGTGCGTTTCAGTAATTCAACATTCAGTAAACCAATTTTGGCAATGACATCACCTGGCGCTGCAGCAAGAACTTCTTTGTATGCTTCCAGCGCACGATCCCAGTCGCCCTCATTCAGCGCATCTTCAGCTGCGTCAAAACGTGGATCGCTTACCGCCACCGGCGCTGCAGCACTGTCGGCATCGCCGTAGCGACCCGTGATACCTGCCTGGGCAGCTTGATCCAGAACTGCTTCAACTACTTGGCGAGCCTGAGGTTCAGGGATGGCACTTTGAAACAGTGGTGCAACCTGTCCACCTAAAGCGACAAATACGGCTGGAATCGATTGGACTTGGAAGGCAGCAGACAGTTTTGGATTTGCGTCCACGTCAATTTTGGCCAAAATAAATCTGCCACCATATTCGGCTGCTAACTTTTCCAAAATTGGCGAAAGCTGTTTGCAGGGCTCACACCATGTTGCCCACAAATCGACGATGACTGGAACAGTCATAGATTGACGGAGTACTGCGTCCTCAAAAGTATCTTCGGTGACGTCAAGTACGGCCACACCACCAGGGGTGCTCGCCGTTGGGGTCACTGGTTGGGCAGCAGCTTTTGATAATGCACCGAGATCAACGGCGCCGGGAATGTTCATAGACACACATCTATTGTGCCTCACTCCTGTTCGCTCATGACCACCTAGACTCGGTCACATGGACTGGAGCTTGCGCGCATGTGCCCGACATGGTCATGAAGTATTTCGACCAGATGAAGAAGACCTTGCGCAAGGTTTGCGTGCTGACACACCTGTTGGCCAAGCATGGAAGTGTCTTCGATGTGGTGCATTTGTCCCTGGCGAGCCATTTGCGTACGGTCCAGCCGATACTGCCCCGCATGTCCTACACGATCGTCAGATCCGCGATCGGGCAATCATCCGCTTCTTGGCTGTTGAACGTGGCATTCGAGGGATCATCGTTTTAGTTTTAGCCTGGGCAGTCTGGCAAATACGCGGGTCGCAAGAAACTTTGGAACAGCATCTCACTAAAGACATTCCACTGCTGAAGCCATTCGCAGATCAATTTGGGTGGGACTTACAAAACTCGCATGCAATTCATTTGTTGAACTCTGTTGTCGAAACATCCCCGCGCACGCTCAGCCTGATTGCGTTGGCGCTTCTTGCTTACGGCATCCTTCAGTCAGTTGAAGGAGTTGGCCTTTGGCAGCAACGCCGTTGGGCGGAATACCTGACTGTGGTGGCCACCAGCGCATTCATTCCATTTGAAATTTACGAACTGATGCATAAAGTCACGATCATTCGCGCAGGTGCCCTCGTCATCAACGTAGCGGCCGTGTTGTGGTTGTTGTGGTCCAAGCACCTATTCGGATTAAACGGTGGCGCCGCAGCTGCTCACGACGAAGCAGTCATGGGTCGTGGCGCCATTGAATTCGCCATCGCAATGACTACGACTGTGCCGGCACCGTAATAATCAACGCATCGCCCTGACCGCTGCCACCACATAGGGCCGCAGCACCGGATCCGCCACCTCGACGGGTCAATTCAAGCGCCAAATGCAACACAATGCGCGCACCTGACATTCCGATTGGGTGACCCAAGGCAATGGCACCGCCATTCACGTTCACCCGATCAACTGACACGTTAAGGTCGCGCATGCTGGCAACTGCAACTGCAGCGAAGGCCTCATTGATTTCTAGAAGGTCCAAATCTGCAGGCGCAATCCCTTGCTTACGGCACGCCTCGACAATCGCGTGTGCTGGTTGATGTAGCAACGAGGCATCCGGTCCAGCCACCATGCCGTGTGCACCAATGTGTGCCAGGACAGTCAGTCCCAGTTCAGCAGCCTTGGCTTCACTCATCACCACAACGGCAGCAGCACCGTCGGAAATTTGCGAGGACGTTCCCGCAGTAATGGTTCCGTTGGAATCGAATGCTGGTCGAAGTGCGCCTAGCGTTTCAACGGTTGTGTCAGGGCGGATACCTTCATCAGCCAGAAAGGTTTTGACCTCTTTGCGAACAGAAACGTCCACACCAACAATTTCATCGTCGAACACACCGGCTGCTTGGGCGGCAGCGGCGCGCTGATGTGACAGCGCCGCAAACTCGTCTTGCTCTGCGCGAGTAAGTCCGGCAGCAGCCGAATACTTTTCCGTCGCATCACCCATCGGCAAACCATCAATTGAACAGAACAGACCATCGTTTGCCATTGAGTCAACAAGCTTCCATTCGCCGTACTTCACACCAGTACGACTTCCATTCAGAATGTGCGGTGCATTCGTCATACTCTCCATGCCACCAGCAACAACTACATCGGCTTCGCCGGCACGAATTAACTGATCGGCCAAAGCAATCGCGTTAATTCCTGAAAGGCAGACTTTGTTTACAGTCAGCGCAGGCACGTCCATCCCAATTCCACCAGCAAGAGCCGCCTGACGGGCGGTCATCTGACCAAGCCCAGCTTGGAGCACATGACCCATGATGACGTAATCCACATCACTTGCCGAGACGCCTGACTTCGCTAACGCGCCGCGAATAGCGACGCCGCCAAGTTCAGTTGCACCAACAGTGCCAAGCGATCCCAAGAGGCGGCCAATAGGTGTGCGCGCTCCGCCAACGATGACTGACATGTAAGGGCCTTTCGTACAGGAATTGCGCTCAGACCGCGCATTCGCCTACATTCACAATAGCGCGACCAACATCAGGAGATTAAATGTCCACGCTGCACCAGGCACTTGGCGGAACACTTGTGGGCATTGACCATGTCGGTTTTGCGGTTGCTGACTTGGATCAGGCGATTTCTCGCTGGCAGGATAATTTTGGATTTACCGTTGACCACCGCGAAATCAACGTGGAACAAGGTGTTGAAGAAGTCATGCTCGCCGTCCCCGGCGGTCAACACATTCAGCTGCTTGCCTCAATCGATCCTGAATCCACCATCGCAAAATTTATTGCCAAGCACGGTGAAGGTATGCAGCAACTTGCTTTTCGCGTCACAAGCATCGACGAGGCAATGACCAAAGTAGCTGCTGCGGGCATGCGCCTTGTGTATTCCGAACCACGTCGTGGCACCGCAGATTCGCGCATCAACTTTATTCATCCGAAAGACACCGGCGGCATCCTTGTTGAACTTGTGGAACCTGCCTAGTTTTTCCGAACTGCTAGTTTTTCCGAACTAAGAGGTCGTCCCACTTGTCCATCGGGCCAGCCCAGGTCCAGGTCAATGCAGGCATTTCTGGTCGAATTCTTTTAAGTGCTTCATTCCAGGCAATTCGCACAAACTTCTCGCCCACCCAGAGATGTTTGCACCCGTCAATACCAATCACTTCACATTGCGGGATTGCGGCGAATCGAATGCGCGCCTCGTCAGGTGTGAGGTACTCATCCAACTCAGGTACCAGCGCAGTCAATGGGCGACCGCTTTCAGCCCAGGTCTGCAAAGTTTCTGGGGTACTCCATTTGAGTGGCGGACTAAAAAGCACCGCACCTTGAATTGGATCGATGTTTCCATGCTGAAGTACTACATCTGTTCCAAATGACCAACCAACCAGCCACAGGTTTGCCAAGCCATGCGCAGTTGCGAACTCCACTGCAGCCAACAAATCAAGTTTTTCTGAACGTCCTTGGTCGTAAGCACCTTCACTTGTCCCGGCAGCACTCGTTGCTCCACGCGTGTTGAACCGCAGGATGGCCACATCAGCTAGCGCAGGCAATCGCCACGATGCTTTGCGATACAGGTGGCTGTCCATCATGCCGCCACCGTCAGGATTGGGATGCAACGTAATGATGGTCGCAACAGGTTCACGATCGAGCGGCAGCGCAAGCTCGCCAATCAAGGTCAGGCCATCCTGAGTATGCAACTCAATAGCCTCTCGGCGCGCAGGCAACACACTGTTAGCGACGATGTCGCTTAGTTCATTCATGTAAGTTCACACATCTAGAGTCGCTTTCCTGGACGTGTGGTGCGCTTTTCCCAACAGTTGGTGTGCCAATGACGTCGTTCATCCAATGACCCTTCAGCTGTTCCATAGTCAGGCCAGGCAACAACGTGTGGGGTTGCTGGACGGATCTCCATGTCGCATCCTGGACAACGGTAGGTCTTTGTTGATGCCGAACCGGTAACCCGCTGCACGATCCAGTCCCCATCTGAATGCGACTCCGCGCGACGCATTCCACCCAGTCGAGGTTCGACGGGCTCAGGGTCAGGTGTTCGACGATTACGACGTGCCACGACTGGCCATCACTTCAAAGGGGCCTTCAGGCAAACCACAGCCCAGTTTCATGCCATTGTCGATGTCGAGTTCACTGGCATAGCCAGAGTCACGCATTGCCCGAGCATCCGCTAGGTATGCGGATTCAAGCTCTTCATAAATACGTGCTTCAACATCTGGGTTGGTAGATTCCACAGGCACATGTTTTCCGGCGTAATCATAAAATCCCTGAGCGCTCTTTCGACCCTTGTGACCTTGCGCCAACAACTCGACCATGCCTGCTGCAGGCGCGAATCGCGCACTACCCATAGATGCATGAATCGTTTTTAAAATCTCAACACAGGTATCTAAGCCGATCAGGTCGGCAAGTTCGAGCGGCCCCATTGGATAGCTCGCACGTGTGCGCATTGCTGTATCAATTTCTTCCCGCGTTGCGATTCCTTCATCAAGCAACGTCACCGCATGATTGATATACGCCAACAGCAAATGATTTACGATAAAACCTGGTGCATCCGTTAAGCGCGCCACGTATTTGCCAACCGACTCTGCCAACTGGGCAACTTCTGCAACAACCCCGGGATTACTGTCTGCTGTGGAAATTACTTCAACAAACTTTTGCACGGGTGCTGGATTAAAGAAATGCATTCCGACCACACGGTCGCGACGATTAGTAGCAGTGGCAATGTCAGTCACTGACAGCGAAGACGTGTTCGTTGCAAGAATGCCACTTGGCTTTACCTGTCGATCAAGTTCTGTAAAAATTTGGTGCTTCAATGCCATGAACTCAGGGGCGGCTTCGATGACCAAATCGCAGTCATGCAAGTCAGCAAAATCCTGACTCCAGGTCACTGCCGCATTAATGTCATCAGCCGCACTTTGATTAATGCGCCCCTTCGCAACAGATCGCTGAACTGATGCAACAAACTTTGCGCGACCCATCTCGACTGCTTCAGCACTTTCGGCCACTGCGACTACCGGATAGCCACTACGCGCCCACACTTCGGCAATACCAGCGCCCATAATGCCGAGCCCGACTACGCCAATTCGCTGTACCGCCATGCCATAAGTTTGTCAGACCCGATAACGTACCGTTGTGCGCCTTGTCATTGCTACGTGTTCAGTGGATTACGCAGGTCGGCTCAGCGCCCACTTGCCCCAGGCCACTCGGCTTTTGTTGGTGAAATCTGATGGCAGTGTCTCAATTCATGCCGATGATCGTGCCTATAAGCCCCTCAATTGGATGAGTCCCCCGTGCACGCTGACAACCGAAACTGACGAATCGGGAGCCGGCACCTGGACTGTCATCAACAAAGCAGGCGAAAAACTGATCATCACTATTGACGAGGTTCACCACGACAGTTCACATGAACTTGGCGTGGACCCTGGCCTGGTCAAAGACGGGGTTGAATCGCACCTTCAGGAATTGCTTGCCTTACACATCGACACATTCGGGGCCAACTGGTCGCTAGTTCGGCGCGAGTATCCAACACCAATTGGCCCAGTCGACATCGTCTTGCGAGACGAGACCGGCGCGCATGTCGCTGTTGAAATTAAACGACGTGGCGATATTGATGGTGTCGAGCAACTCACTCGCTACCTCGAATTGTTGAATCGTGATCCCCTGTTGAATCCAATCCGCGGAATCTTCGCAGCCCAAGAAATTAAGCCGCAAGCTCGCACACTAGCCGAAGACCGCGGAATTCAATGTGTTGTTGTGGACTACGACGAGCTGCGCGGCATTGATGACCCCGGTTTGCGCCTGTTCTAGTCCTGCGCATCAACGCATTTTCCGCCAGACTAAATCCATGCCGCAATGGAACGCCTTCTCATATGCCTTTGGACCAGTTGTTGCCTTTCTTGGCCTGGGGCTCATGGTGTTGATGCTTCGTTGGGCATTCAAGTCCGGTCAGTCAGTTATAGCTCGACCTGCAAAGTCAGGCACTCCTTCTGAATACGGCATGCTCGTTCCAGTTGCCAGTCCACCGTCCTACATCGAAGGCGAAGTGTTGCGCCGCACACTCGTTGATGCTGGAATACGCGCGAACCTGGCAACTACAACGGAAGGTCCACGAGTTTTAGTGTGGCCTGCAGATGTTGATAAAGCCAGTGCAATCTTGCGACGTGGAGTGACTAGTTAATTTCCTGAACGTGCTCGCGCACAATATGCGCGCCAAGTCGGGTAAGTGTTTCTTCAAATTTCACATACCCACGATCAATGTGGTCAACACAATGCACAACACTTTCACCCTCGGCAACCAGCCCGGCAAGAACTAAACCTGCTCCGGCACGAATATCGGTTGCCTCAACCGGCGCCCCTGATAATTGGTTTCGACCTCGAACAAGTGCGTGATGACCATCAGTACGAACATCGGCACCGAGTCGTGAAAGCTCTTGCACAAACCGGAAGCGCGCTTCAAACAAGTTCTCGGTAATCATCGCTGAACCATCCGAGATGGAGTTCATTGCGATGAACTGAGGCTGCAAGTCTGTGGGGAAACCTGGGTAAGGCAAAGTGATGACGTCGACTGCATGCGGACGCTTATCCATAGTGACTCGTACTGTGGTGTCAGTCGTTTCCACATGCGCACCAGCCACAGTTAATTTCTCGAGCACCAAACTCATGTGTTCAGGACGCGCATTATGAATCGTGATGTCACCTTGAGACATCACCGCGGCTACTGCCCACGTTCCACCCACAATTCGATCCGGGATTGTGTGATGATCGGTCGGATGTAACTTGTCGACACCAGTAACCGTCAACATTGCCGAACCGATGCCTTCAATCTGGGCACCCATCTTGACCAACATCTGGCAGATGTCCACAATTTCAGGTTCGCGCGCAACGTTGTCAATCACTGTGGTGCCATTTGCGAGCACTGCGGCCATCACTAACGTTTCAGTTGCGCCAACGCTTGGGAAATCTAAATACACGTGTGTTCCGACGAGCCCACCCTCGGGTGCTTCCACAACCAGGTACCCATGCTCACTGGTTACCTTGGCACCCATGCGCTCTAGACCGGCGATATGCATGTCCAAGCCACGCGAGCCAATCGCATCGCCACCAGGCAGCGCTACATCTGCCGCACCTGCGCGGGCCACTAATGGGCCTAGGACTGCGATAGACGCACGCATCCGACGAACTAGGTCGTAGTCAGCGCGATGCTCAATTTCATGTGGCACATCAATGGTGACGATTTCAGTCTCAGGTGAATATTCAACTGCGCAGCCAAGCCGGCGCAATAGCTCAGCCATGATGGTGACATCCACAATTGCCGGGACGCCACGGATGGTGGTCTTCCCATCAGCCAGTAGCGCTACTGCCATCAACTTCAAACTGCTGTTTTTCGCACCTGTGAGATGGACGTCTCCTACGAGTCGCCCACTACCTTGAATCCGAAAAACGTCCACGATAGAGCAGAATAACGTGTTCCCGCGTAGGCTTTGGCTTATGGTCAATTTAACCCGCATTTACACGCGTACCGGCGACGATGGCACTACCAATCTGGGCGATATGAGTCGCACTGGTAAGAACGATCCTCGTCTCAAAGCCTACGCAGATGTTGACGAAGCCAACTGTGTGATTGGTGTGGCTATTGCCATCGGGGAACTCCGTGCGGACGTTTCAGAGTTGCTCGTGGCCATTCAAAACGAACTCTTTGATGTCGGTGCTGACCTTTGCACACCCGTAATCGACAACCCCGCGCACGAACCACTTCGTGTAACAGCCGACTACATTGAGCGCCTCGAAACTGCGTGCGACAAATACAACGAAGAACTCGAGACACTTCGCTCGTTCATTTTGCCTGGCGGAACACTTGGCGCAGCGCAACTACACGTAGCTCGCACTGTGTCGCGCCGCGCAGAACGCAGCACCTGGGCAGCGATCGACATGTATCACGGTGGTGTCAATGCGTTGGCTGCCACGTATCTCAATCGTCTTTCAGATTTGCTCTTTATTCTTGCTCGTGTCGCGAACAAGGAACAGGGCGATGTCCTGTGGGTTCCAGGAAGCAACCGCTAATAACCTAGATCAGTTGCTAGTTTCAACATTGCACCCATAAGACGATCGTGGAAGTCATCACCGTCTATAGTCCAGGTGACAAATCCATTAGGTAGTTGGCCTTTGCGCATATTCAAATCAACAACGGTCATGCCATCAGTGAGTTCACCTTTGGTTTCCACATCAATTAGTGCGGGCTGACTTGTCATGAGCCCGGGCCAAATGGCTTCGGCCATTGCCATCGCATCATGTTGATGTGTCATGCGTTCGCCGTAAAACGATGAATAGAAATCGGTGTATGGACCGATAAGTCCGTTGAATACTTCACCAAATCGCCCCTTGCCGTTCAGCCATTCCCATAACGGCTCGCGGGTCCGCACTGAATGCGTCACATCAAGGCCAACCATCACAGTCTGCAAGCCACTTGCGAACACACGCTTTGCTGCTTCGGGATCATGCCAGATGTTGAACTCTGCAACTGGCGTGACGTTTCCAGTTTTAGCTGCTCCACCCATGATCACGAACCGATCAATCAATGAAATCACGTCAGGATAAGCATCAACAAGGTGCGCAATGTTTGTAAGTGGACCAATGGCAATGAGAGTTACTGGGTTTTGTGCCCCACGAATTTTTTCGGCAAGGAAAGCACTCGAATCTGTAGACACCACAGCCGAGGATGGTTCGGGCAAATCTACGCCGGCAAAACCATCGTGACCATGCACGGGTTCGTATCCAGTCTCTTGCTTGTCGCGACCATATGGTTGGTCGTACCCACTTGCTACGGGAATGTCTGCCCGCCCAAGAAATTCCAGTAACCGCAAGGCATTACGAGTTGTATGTGTAAGACCTGAATTACCACCGACCGTTGTAACTCCTATGACGTTGATGTCTGGAACACCCAACGCCAATGCAATGGCCACCGCATCATCAATGCCTGGATCGGTGTCAATTATCAGATCAATCATCAACGTTCTCCTACTTGTGTTCTTGCATAAATACATCAACTGCATCAGCAGAGGGCATCCCAGTCTGTGCACCTTGCGCCAGTGTCGACAACGAACCGGCCGCGCAGGCCCGTTCGAGTGCGGTTTGCACATCCATGCCTTCAGCCAGCGACACTACAAATGCTCCAACAAATGTGTCACCTGCGCCGACGGTATCAACGGCCTGTACTTGCGGTGGCTGGGCTTGCGCAACAACGTCACCATCACGGTAAACCGTTGCAATTCCAGATCCAGCCGTCACAACAACTAATCCATGTGTTGGGTTTCCATACTCTGCAAACTCATGTTCATTCACTATCAATACATCAATGAGTTCTGCCAGCTCTTCAGAGATCTCTCGTACCGGGGCTGCATTCACACAAAACAAACCCTTGGCAGCGCGCGCAGTTGCTAGTACAACTTCGTTGGAAACTTCAAACTGACATATCACTGCGTCGGCTTGCGCAATTGATTCAGAAACATCCGCAATGTTGACGTTCACTGTGCCATTAGCACCATCGGCTACCACAATTTGGTTTTCACCGGATTCTTCAACCATGACAAGGGCAATACTCGTCGGAGTGGATCCTGCAATGACATGTGCAACGTCAACGCCGCTATCTCGCAACGAATCCAGACACATCTGCCCAGGAGCATCAGCACCGACTGCGCCAATCATTGTCACTGCCCCACCCATGCGTGCAGCAGCTACCGCTTGATTCGCACCTTTGCCACCTGGGAACCAGGCAGGTTCGCCACTGGATACTGTTTCCCCACGGCCTGGAAGTTTAGGCATTCGCACAAACAGATCGGCATTAATACTGCCGACAACAACAATGTTTGTGCTCATCACACCAGACTAGACGGTCAAATAGACCGACGCGTTTTTTACCGACGCCTTATCTGCTGTCACTTGAATTGCAGGTACGGCAGACAAATTTGGTAGCAGCTCTTGCGGATGATTCAGCGTTCCT
>Ga0114964_10000971_pt1 | contig 21305 bp, 21 predicted proteins | sample C_131016_MF_Meta_FD_92638 | JGI IMG/M metagenome (GOLD analysis project Ga0114964, IMG submission 92638) | Freshwater microbial communities from Lake Croche, Canada to study carbon cycling - C_131016_MF_MetaG | ecosystem: Environmental > Aquatic > Freshwater > Lake | place: Lake Croche, Canada...
ATGTGTATGTCCCAGGATGTCCTCCGACAGCTGAAGCACTACTCTACGGCATCATTCAATTGCAAAACAAGATCAAACGCACCAATACGATCGCTCGCTAAGGCAGACAACATGACGACGCGATTAGAAACGCTTACCCAAAACATACAATCCGTGCTTGCTGATCAAGTGACCAAGCTGACAGTGGCTTTAAACGAGTTAACCATTGAGTGCGACGCAAAAGATATGCTCAAGCTGGTCAAGAAATTGCGTGACCACAAGACCTTGAAGTTTGAACAGCTGATTGATTTATGCGGCGTGGACTATCAAGGTTATGCCGACGGGGCATGGGAAGGTTTGCGTTTTGCGACCGTTTACCACTTTCTGTCAGTGACGATGAATCACCGGATTCGCTTAAAAGTGTTTGCAGCCGATAACGACTTCCCGGTATTGCCAACACTAGTTGATTTATACCCTGCCGCGAATTGGTTTGAGCGGGAGTCCTTTGACCTCTATGGCATGATGTATGACGGGCATCCTGACTTGCGTCGAATACTGACTGACTATGGTTTTGTGGGTCATCCGTTCAGAAAAGACTTCCCAATGATTGGTAACGTAGAGATGCGTTACGATCCAGAACAGCAGCGTGTGGTGTATCAGCCGGTTTCTATTGAATTGCGCAATAACGTACCACGTGTCATTCGTGATGAGGGCTTCCACAATGGCTGAGATTAGAAATTACACCATGAACTTTGGGCCGCAGCACCCTGCAGCCCACGGTGTATTGCGTCTGGTGTTGGAACTTGACGGTGAGGTGATTCAGCGTGCAGACCCCCATATTGGTTTGCTTCATCGGGGCACTGAAAAGTTAGCCGAGAATCGCACCTACTTGCAGTCCGTGCCGTATATGGATCGTCTAGATTATGTGTCTATGATGTCTAACGAGCATGCCTATGTCATGGCGATTGAAAAGATGATGGGTGTGGACGTGCCTATTCGCGCGCAATACATCCGGGTCATGTTTGACGAAATCACCCGCATCTTAAATCACCTCTTATGGCTAGGCGCCCACGCGCTCGATGTCGGGGCGATGAGTGTGTTCTTGTACGCATTTCGTGAGCGTGAAGACTTGTTTGATATCTATGAGGCGGTTTCTGGCGCCCGGATGCATGCGGCCTATTACCGTCCAGGCGGCGTCTATCGTGACTTGCCAGATCGTATGCCACAACATTTGGACTCAAAATTCCGCAGTCAAAAAGAGATTGCCAAGTTAAACGAGACGCGCCAGGGTTCAGTTTTAGACTTTATTGAAGACTTTGCCAATCGATTCCCAGGGCTTGTAGATGAGTATGAAACCTTGCTCACTAATAACCGGATTTGGAAGCAGCGTACCGTAGGGATCGGTGTGGTCACGCCAGAGCGAGCATTAGCCCTTGGCATGACTGGGCCAATGCTTCGTGGCTCAGGCATCGCTTGGGACTTGCGTAAAAAACAACCTTACGAAGTCTACGACAAGTTAGATTTTGATATTCCAGTGGGCGTGAATGGCGATTGTTATGACCGTTACTTGGTCCGCATTGAAGAATTCAGACAGTCCAATCGCATCATTAAGCAGTGTATTGAATGGTTGCGCCAGAACCCTGGCCCTGTGATTAGTAGCGACAACAAGGTTGCTCCCCCAGGCCGTGAGGGGATGAAGACCAACATGGAAGATTTAATTCATCATTTCAAACTCTTTACTGAAGGGTTCCACGTGCCGGCAGGCGAGGCCTATGCGGCCGTAGAACATCCTAAGGGTGAGTTTGGAATTTATATGGTCTCTGACGGGGCAAATAAGCCATTTCGCTTAAAGATCCGCGCGCCAGGCTTTCCGCATTTGGCAGCCTTAGATGAAATGACGAAGGGTCACATGATTGCTGACTTGGTGGCGATCATTGGGACGCAAGATATTGTGTTTGGGGAGATCGATCGATAATGTTGTCTCAAGCGTCTCTCGATAAAATCGAATACGAATTAACCAAGTATCCGAAAGAAAACCGCCAGGGTGCAGTGATGTCTGCCCTGCGGATTGCGCAGACTGAAAAAGGTTGGCTCTCTCAAGAGACGATCGCTTTTGTCGCGGATTATCTTGGCATCCCCGCCATTGCAGCCTTAGAGGTGGCGACCTTTTACAACATGTACGACTTAAAGCCTGTGGGTGAGTACAAGATTACGATCTGTACCAACATCTCCTGCATGTTGCGCGACGCGGACACGATTGTGGATCATTTGCAAAGCAAACTTGGGGTTGGCTTTAATGAAGTCACCCCGGACGGAAAGTTCTGTCTTAAAGAAGGTGAGTGCATGGGCTGCTGTGGCGGCGCGCCCTTGATGCATATTAATAATACGCAGATGCATGAGTTCCTCACGGTCGCTAAGGTCGATGAGATTCTTGGGGAGCTTAAGTAATGTCTTTGCATAAAACCCCAATAACCACAGATCTCAGCAAACAAACCTTGGTGACTTTACGTACCCTTAGTGCCTCACAGGATGCGAACCCCGGTAGCCTTAAAAACTATGAGGCGCTAGGTGGTTATGCCCAATTAAAACGCATTGTCACTGGAAAAGTGAAGGCGACCGACATCATTACTGAAGTCAAAGTCTCTGGTTTGCGTGGACGTGGCGGCGCCGGATTCCCAACAGGGTTGAAGTGGAGTTTTATGCCACGGTATTACGATGGTACCAAGTACCTCGTTTGTAATACTGACGAAGGCGAGCCCGGCACATTTAAAGACCGCGATATCATCCGTTATAACCCACACCAATTGATCGAGGGGATGGCGATTGCAGCCTATACCTTGGGGGCGCGTGTTGGTTACAACTATATCCATGGCGAGATTTGGGAAGACTACGAAATCTTTGAAGCTGCCTTGGCTGAAGCACGACAAGCCGGGTATTTGGGCGAGCATTTATTTGGCACCAACTTTAGTTTTGACCTCTATGCAGTGCATGGCTATGGCGCTTATATTTGCGGCGAAGAAACTGCACTCATTGAATCAATTGAGGGTAAAAAAGGCCAGCCACGCTTTAAGCCGCCATTCCCAGCCAGTTATGGCGTCTTTGGCAAGCCCACCAATGTGAATAACACCGAGTCTTATGCATCGATCCCATGGATTTTGCAGCACGGCGGCCAAGCCTTCCAAGACTTAGGGGTGGCTAATTCAGGCGGTCCGAAACTATTTTCGGTTTCTGGACATGTGGAAAAGCCTGGTAATTATGAAGTGAACATGGGCATCCCATTTACTGAACTTCTTGAGATGGCCGGAGGCATTTGGAAGGGTCGTACGCTGAAGGCGGTCATTCCTGGTGGGCCATCGACCGCAGTGATGCCAGCATCTGCCATCCTGGGTACGACCATGGATTATGATGGCCTCTCTAAGGCCGGCTCAAGTCTAGGCGCCGGTTCCATGATCGTCATGGATGAAACCACCTGCATGGTCAAAACCCTGAAACGTTTATCTTATTTCTTCTATGAAGAGTCTTGTGGTCAATGCACGCCTTGTCGTGAAGGGACGGGCTGGGTGTATCGGATTATCAAACGCATCGTGGATGGCCAAGGCAAGATGGAAGATTTAGATTTGCTCACCGACCTGAGCGCTAATATTTCAGGGCGCACGATTTGCGCCTTGGGTGATGCCGCTGCGACCCCGGTATTAAGTTTTATCAAACACTTTAGACCAGAATTCGAATATTACATTCAGCATGGTAAATCCATGGTGACAGGCAAATAATATGTTAAACATTGAAATAGACGGCAAACAAGTCGAAGTCGAAGATGGCACGACGATTATTGACGCTGCCGACCAGCTCGGGGTAGAAATTCCCCGTTTCTGCTATCACAAGAAATTGTCGGTCGCAGCAAACTGCCGGATGTGTTTGGTCCAGGTGGAGAAGTTCAACAAACCATTGCCTGCCTGTGCCACTCCAGTGGCTGATGGGATGAAGATTTTTACGCGCTCTAAATCTGCGATCGAAGCCCAGAAGAGTGTCATGGAATTCCTGCTCATTAATCACCCGCTCGATTGTCCGATTTGCGACCAAGGGGGAGAGTGTGAGTTGCAAGACATTGCGGTGGCCTATGGTGGCAGTGGGTCACGTTACACCGAAGAAAAGCGCGTCGTATTTAATAAGAATATTGGCCCGCTCGTCAGTACCGACATGACCCGTTGTATTCAATGCACTCGCTGTGTCCGCTTCTTAAAGGAAGTAGGCGGCATGCAAGAGCTGGGCCTCGTTGGTCGCGGCGAACATGCTGAAATTACCGCGTATGTCGACAAGAGTGTCGACTCAGAATTGTCAGGCAACATTATTGATTTGTGCCCAGTAGGCGCGCTCACCAGCAAACCATTCCGTTACTCAGCACGTAGCTGGGAACTCACCCGTCGTCCAACGATTGCAGCGCACGATGGCTTAGGTTCACATATTGAAGTGCACGTTAAAAACGATCGCGTGATGCGCGTTGTGCCGCGTGAGAAAGAAAGCATTAACGAGTGTTGGTTATCTGACCGTGATCGCTATTCTTACGATGGACTTAATAGTCCAGAACGCTTAACCAAGCCCATGATTAAACATCATGGTGAATGGCATGAGGTTGATTGGAAAACGGCATTAGAATTTGCAGCGCGCCAGATCAAAGAGACCGTAGAAGAAGATCCAGCTGGCCTTGGTTTCTTGGTGTCTCCAAATGCCACCATGGAAGAAGGTTACCTGGCGAAGAAAATGGCAAGAGCGCTTGCCTGTGGCAACATCGATCACCGTTTACGTCGTAGTGACTTCAGATTAGATGGTCGCTTCCACGGCACCCCTTGGATGGGTTGCAATATTCATGATGTTCAGCACATGGATCGTATCTTGGTGGTGGGCAGTAATTTACGTAATGAGCACCCTTTACTGACGCAGCGTGTGCGTCAGGCAGTGGCGAATGGTGCGGAGTTATCCCTGGTTAATCCCATGGATGATGATCAGCTCATCAAAGTGAGTCATAAGGCAATATGTTCACCGAACGACATTGTGAACGTGCTAGCTCAGATCTTAAAAGCGATGTCTGGTCTGCAACGACTTTCACTGTGTTTGCCTAAATCGATTAACGATTTGTTAGAGGGTGTGGTGGTGCGTGAGAATACTCAAGCCATTGCTGAAAGCTTGGCAGGGCATGGGAAAGAATATGATTTAGTGAATCCGAAGAGCGCATTATTCTTAGGTAATATCGCGCAATATCACCCACGTTATGCAGAGATTTATACGCTAGCGGAGGCGGTTTCATCGCTATGCGGCGCAACCTTTGGCGTCCTGTTTGAGTCTTCGGATCGCGTTGGTTTAGATATGGTGCGCGTGATTCCAGGTCAAGGGGGGTTAAATGCGAGAACCATGCTTGAGCAGCCAAGAAAGACTTATGTACTCTTAAACGTAGAGCCCGAATTTGATTGTGCGAACCCAGCGGTCGCTTCCCACGCGATGGAACAAGCGGAGTGTGTGATTGCCCTCACCTCATTTAAATCGGCTTCGCTTGAACATGCAGATGTGTTGCTTCCGATTGCGCCATTTACTGAGACGTCCGGGACCCGCATGAGCATGGAAGGCCGTGTGCAAAGCTTCACGGCGGCAGTGAAGCCTCTTGGTGAAAGCCGGCCTGCTTGGAAGGTGCTACGTGTATTAGCCAATACCTTAGCGCTGGAAGGCTTTAATCATGAAAGCAGTGAACAGATCAAAACGGAAATCTTTGGCGGTGAAAAGCCATCGACTATGGTCTGGAATCGTTTAAATAACAACCTGCGTATTTTGTTTGATGTGAAGGTGCAAGAAAAGTCTAATGTGCTTCAGCGCTTAGGTGAAGTGCCGCAATACCTCATGGATTCAGTGGTGCGTCGCTCAAGCCCGCTCCAAAAAACAAAATTAGTGAGTGATCCAGTGGCTGGTATGAATGCCAAATTGATGGCTCAATTAGGCGTGCAAGAGGGTGACTTGGTGATCGTGAAACAAGGCATCGGTTCTGCGCAGCTTAAAGTGAAATTAGATGCAGGGCTCGCCAAAGGCACCGTGCGCGTGCCAACTGGCTATGACATCACCGCCTCATTAGGTGAGCTCATGGGTGAGATTGAGGTGCAAAAAGTATGACCGCACTCATTCAATCTATATTAACCCTGGGCGCTTCCACCTTTGGCGCATATTGGCCTGCCGTTTCGATCACGGTCTGGACAATTGTTAAAATCGTTGCGATTGTGTTGCCGTTGATGGGCGCCGTGGCTTATCTCACGCTCGCTGAACGTAAGGTGATTGGCTACATGCAAGTGCGAATTGGTCCTAACCGTGTGGGTTATTTTGGTTTGTTACAACCTTTAGCGGACGGCATTAAGCTCCTCATGAAGGAAATTATTATCCCTTCAGAGTCTAGTAAAACCTTGTTCCTGATTGGGCCAGTGCTTGCGATAGCACCAGCTTTTGCTGCTTGGGCAGTGATCCCATTTGACCCTGATCTGGTGCTCGCGAATATTGATGCAGGCTTACTTTATATTTTGGCGATGACATCGGTTGCGGTGTATGGCGTCATTATTGCTGGCTGGGCTTCTAACTCTAAGTATGCATTCTTAGGCGCACTGCGTTCTGCTGCGCAAATCGTTTCTTATGAAATTGCCATGGGGTTTGCTTTAGTGGGCGTGCTGATGTGCGCGAATTCCCTCAACCTAGGCAAGATTGTGATGGCACAAGCGGGCGGTGTTTTTGAGTGGTATTGGCTGCCATTATTTCCACTGTTTGTGGTTTACTTTATTAGCGCGGTGGCCGAAACCAACCGTGCCCCATTTGATGTGGCCGAAGGCGAGTCAGAAATTGTGGCTGGCTTTCATGTGGAATATTCAGGCATGACTTTCGCCGTCTTCTTCTTGGCTGAATACGCGAATATGATCTTGGTATCGATGTTGGCTGCGATTATGTTCTTGGGGGGGTGGTTGTCGCCAGTGCCATCATTGATCCCTGATAGTTTCTTATGGTTGCTCGCTAAAGTGGGCTTCTTGCTATTCTTCTTCTTGTGGTTCCGTGCGACCTTCCCACGTTACCGTTATGACCAAATCATGCGCCTAGGTTGGAAAGTTTTTATTCCAATCACTTTGGTGTGGATCGTGGTGGTGGGTGGTTTGATGCAAACCCCTTGGGGCTATTTGTTCCACTAAGGGCGACTAAGAGCTAAAAATGTTTAAGAAAATTAAAGAAATTATTTTAAGTTTAATGCTGATCGAGTTGCTGCGAGGCATGCTAATCACTGGGCGTTATTTCTTTGCACGCAAAATCACCGTGCAATATCCAGAGGAACGCACGCCGATTTCCTCACGCTTTAGAGGATTGCATGCGCTACGTCGATATGAAAATGGCGAAGAGCGTTGTATCGCCTGTAAGCTTTGCGAGGCGGTATGTCCAGCGATGGCGATCACCATTGAATCAGAGCAGCGTGAAGATAATACCCGTCGCACCACCCGTTATGACATTGATCTGACCAAATGTATTTTCTGCGGCATGTGTGAAGAATCTTGCCCGGTGGATTCCATTGTTGAAACCCGTATTTTCGAGTACCACGGCGAAGAACGTGGTGATTTGCTTTACACCAAAGAGATGCTGCTGGCTGTTGGCGACAAGTATGAAGCGCAAATCGCTTCTGACCGTGCGGCCGACGCTAAATTTAGATAAGGCAATTTTAGAATGATATTTCAAGATTACGTTTTTTACGCTTTAGCCATCATTCTACTGATGGCTGGGTTGCGCGTGATTACTGCCCGTAACCCGGTGCATGCCGCCTTGTTCTTGGTGTTGGCGTTCTTTACTGCGGCAGGTATTTGGTTGTTGCTAGAAGCAGAATTTCTTGCGATCGCCTTAGTGCTGGTTTATGTGGGCGCGGTCATGGTGCTCTTCTTGTTTGTGGTGATGATGCTAGACATTAATTTGGATAAGCTGCGTGAAGGGTTTTGGGATTACTTGCCGATGGCAGGCTTCATTGGCGTCCTCATGGCCGCCGAGATGGTAATGATTTTAGGGACCAAACACTTTGGGTTGGCCCGCGTGAGCGCGCCTCCTCCTCATCTTGCAGGCTATAGCAATACCGCTGAATTGGGCCGCCAGCTTTATACCGATTATTTGATGCCATTTGAATTGGCGGCTGTGGTGCTGCTGGTGGCGATTGTGGCGGCGATTGCGTTAACGCTACGTGATCGAAAAGATTCGAAATTTATTAATCCAGCTGAGCAGGTGCGAGTGAAACGTGCGGATCGTATCCGTATGGTGAGCATGCCAGCTGAAGTTGAAGTGGCAGACACAGAAAAGGCAAAATCATAATGGTCAGCTTGTCACATTATTTGATTTTAGGTTCCCTGTTATTTGCGATTAGTGTGGTGGGGATTTTCCTGAATCGTAAGAACGTCATTATTTTATTGATGGCCATCGAGTTGATGCTGCTTGCGGTGAATTTGAATTTCATTGCCTTCTCTCACTATTTGAACGACATCGCTGGGCAAGTCTTTGTGTTTTTCATTCTGACAGTCGCTGCTGCTGAGTCTGCGATTGGCTTGGCGATTCTCGTGGTGCTGTTTAGAAACTTAAGAACGATTAACGTCGATGACCTCGATAGTCTAAAAGGTTAAGTAGACATCATGCACATGATTTCAATGCAACAAATTTACTTGGCGATCCCATTATTACCGCTGATTGCCGCTGTGATTGTGGGCGTGGCGAATAAAGCCTTGCCGCGCGGGCTTGCGCACATTTTGACCATTCTTGGGGTGGCTGGTGCTTTTGGCCTTTCCGTCGTGGTATTTCTGGATGTGTTGAAAGGAAACGTCTATAACGGCACGGTGTATACCTGGATGACCACAGGCGCTTATAGTTTTCAGGTGGGCTTCTTGATCGACAAATTAACCGCCATGATGATGCTGGTGGTGACCTTTGTGTCCTTGATGGTGCATATCTATACCATTGGTTATATGCATGAAGATGCTGGCTATCGTCGCTTTTTTAGCTACATTTCCCTCTTTACCTTCTCGATGTTGATGCTGGTGATGGCCAATAACTTTATGCAGTTATTTTTTGGCTGGGAAGCGGTGGGGTTGGTTTCTTATCTATTAATTGGCTTCTGGTATACCAAGCCAACAGCCATTTATGCCAACCTCAAAGCGTTCTTAGTCAACCGTGTGGGTGACTTTGGTTTCTTGCTTGGGATTGGGATGGTCTTGTGGTGTTTTGGGAGCCTAGATTATGTGGCGGCCTTCCATGAAGCCCCGCGATATGCGCATGCCACGGTCGATATTATCCCAGGCGTCCATTGGTCAACCATGACCGTCATTTGTATTTTGCTCTTCATTGGCGCGATGGGTAAGTCAGCGCAAGTGCCTCTCCATGTGTGGCTTCCTGATTCGATGGAAGGGCCAACACCAATTTCTGCATTGATTCACGCAGCGACCATGGTCACGGCAGGCATCTTTATGGTGGCACGAATGTCCCCATTATTCGAACTCTCAACCACCGCCCTTTCATTTGTGATGGTGATCGGCGCCATTACCGCATTGTTCATGGGCTTTTTAGGCATCATCCAAAACGATATCAAACGGGTGGTGGCTTATTCAACGCTATCCCAGTTGGGTTATATGACGGTAGCGCTCGGCGCATCAGCTTACTCCGTGGCGATTTTCCATCTGATGACGCATGCCTTCTTTAAAGCCCTGCTGTTCTTAGGTGCGGGCTCTGTCATCATGGGCATGCATCATGATCAAGATATCCGTAATATGGGCGGCTTACGTAAGTACATGAAGATTACCTGGATCACTTCATTAATTGGCTCGCTCGCTTTGATCGGTACGCCTTTCTTCTCAGGTTTCTATTCTAAAGATTCAATTATTGAAGCCGCTAAGTTATCGCACATTCCAGGCAGTGACTTTGCGTACTTCGCAGTATTGGCAGGCGTCTTTGTGACGGCGTTTTATTCATTCCGGATGTACTTCTTAGTCTTCCATGGCAAAGAGCGCTGGATGGAAGCTAAAGATGATCATCACGATCATGCGCATGACGATCACGACCATCATCATGGCCTAGGCCCCAAGGATGTCCCACATGAACAAGCCTGGGTTGTGACCTTGCCACTCATTTTATTGGCGATCCCATCAGTCGTGATTGGTTATATCGCCATTGATCCAATGCTATTCAACGGTTTCTTTAATGGCGTAATCTTTGTTGATAGCGCTGCCCATCCGGTGATGCAGGAGCTTGCAAAAGATTTTCATGGCGCCACAGAGATGGCGATTGACAGTCTTACCTCATTGCCATTTATATTGGCATTGTCTGGGGTAGTGCTTTCATGGTTCTTCTATATGAAACGTCCTGATATCCCAGCAGCGATTCAATCCAAATGCGGTTTGATTCTCTACGTGCTTGAAAATAAATACGGCTTTGATCGTTTTAATGAAAAAGTATTTGCAGCGGGCTCTCGCTTCATTGGAGGTAAATTATGGACAATTGGGGATGTGCAGCTCATTGATGGAATCATGGTAAATGGGACCGCTAACTTAATTGGACGCCTCTCAAAAGTGATTCGAGGACTGCAATCCGGTTTGATTTACCACTATGCGTTTGCCATGATTATTGGCGTATTTTTATTACTTACCTTATTCATGAAGGTTTAAATGTCAAGCCTGCCAATTCTTAGTCTCGCTATTTGGGTGCCAGTTTTTGCTGGGGTCCTTGTTTTATTGACAGGGGACGACAAGCACGCCTCATCAGCACGTTGGATTGCTTTGCTGGGAAGTTTAATTGCGTTTGCGGTGACGATTCCGCTCTACACAGGCTTTAATTTTGCTGATGGTGGCTTTCAGTTCCAAGAAGGCTACAACTGGATTCCTACCTTTAACATTCATTACCATTTAGGAGTGGATGGGATTGCCGTTCCGCTGATTTTGCTGACCAGCTTTACGACCGTTTTAGTGGTGATTGCGGCTTGGGAAGTGATTCAAAAACGCGTTGCCCAATACATGGCGGCTTTCCTCATTATGTCTGGTTTGATGATTGGGGTGTTTAGCGCGCTGGACGCAATTTTATATTACGTTTATTGGGAAGCGATGCTGATCCCGATGTTCTTGGTGATTGGGGTCTGGGGTGGACCAAACCGCGTCTATGCCACCATTAAATTCTTCCTCTATACCTTGCTTGGCTCACTTCTCATGTTGGTGGCCTTTATTTACCTCTTCTACCAAACCAATAGTTTTGAGGTGGTTGATTACTACCGACTACCTATGACCTTGCCGGTCCAGATACTGGTTTTCCTGGCCTTTTTTATGGCCTTTGCGGTCAAGATTCCAATGTGGCCAGTACACACATGGTTACCAGATGCCCACGTGGAGGCGCCAACGGGCGGGTCTGTTGTGTTGGCAGCGATTGCCCTCAAGTTAGGAGGCTATAGTTTCTTAAGGTTTGCGATGCCTATCGCTCCTGATGCCGCGCATTACTTGTCTGGTTTCATGATTACTTTATCCTTGATTGCGGTGGTTTATATTGCTCTCGTGGCCCTCGTTCAGCAGGACATGAAAAAGTTGATTGCCTACTCATCGATCTCGCACATGGGGTTTGTGACCTTAGGGTTCTTTATTTTCAACAGCATTGGCCTTGAAGGTGCGGTCGTGCAAATGATTTCACATGGCTTTATTTCTAGCGCGATGTTTTTGAGTGTTGGCGTGCTCTATGACCGCATGCACTCTCGTCAGATTGCGGATTATGGTGGGGTGGTCAATACCATGCCTAAGTTCGCGGCATTTGCAGTTTTGTTTGCGATGGCCAATGCTGGCTTGCCAGGCACTTCTGGATTTGTGGGGGAGTTTATGGTGATTTTAGGGGCGCTTCAAAAGAACTTCTGGTTTGCTTTCCTAGCCTCCACGACCTTGATTCTTGGGGCGGCTTATACCTTGTGGATGGTAAAGCGTGTATTTTTTGGTGAGATTGCCAATGTACATGTGGCTGAACTCCTCGATATTAATCGGCGTGAACTGCTGATATTGGGAACACTGGCGATTCTCGTGATTGGTTTTGGGGTTTATCCGCAACCCATCACAGAAATGACACATGCAACAGTGGCGCAGTTCCTAGATCACATGGCCATAACGAAATTACCTGCAGGTATATAAGGCGAATTGATTCGCCGAATACGATCGGAAATGTAGAAATATGAATGGACTTCAAACGGATTTAATCGCAGCGCTTCCAGAGCTCTTTGTGCTCTCGATGGCGATGATTATTTTATTGGCCGATTTGTTTATCAAACCCGCCAATCGCATCATCCTATTCCTGCTCGCGCAAATCACCTTGCTTGGCGCGGCCTTCATCACCATTGCAACCCATACGCCAAGTGTGACTTATGCCTTTAGTGGCATGTTTGTGGATGATCCGTTCGCGGATGTCACCAAGCTCATGATTTACCTGAGTACCTCTTTGATGCTGGTTTATACGCGCCAATACATTACCTTGCGCGGCATGTACAGGGGCGAGTTCTATGCTTTGGTGCTTTTTGCCATGGCGGGGATGATGGTCATGGTATCTGGACAGCACTTTTTAACGCTCTATATGGGCTTGGAGCTTCTGTCATTGTGTCTTTATGCATTGGTGGCACTTGATCGTGATAATGCCCGCGCAACCGAAGCCGCGATGAAATATTTCGTCTTAGGCGCCCTAGCGTCAGGGATGCTCCTTTATGGGATCTCCATGATGTACGGCGCCACTGGTAGCCTTAATATTTCAGAAGTGGCGAGTGCTTTATTAAATGGCTCGCAAGATAAGCCGGTACTGGTCTTAGGTACGGTCTTTATTGTGGCAGGGTTAGCTTTTAAATTAGGTGCAGTGCCATTCCAGATGTGGGTGCCGGATGTCTATGAAGGTTCGCCAACGGCTATTACCTTATTTATTGGTTCGGTCACCAAACTCGCCGCCTTTGCCTTTGTGATCCGCATTTTGGCGCAAGGACTATTTGTGCTAGCCATTGATTGGCAGGGCATGCTCATGATCATGGCGGTGCTCTCGATTATCATAGGCAATATCACGGCGATTGCGCAGACTAATCTCAAGCGCATGTTCGCCTATTCGACTATCTCCCATGTGGGCTTTTTGTTGTTTGGGTTAATGAGCGCAAGCCTTAACGGTTATATCTCATCAATGTTCTATATCGTGGCTTATGCCTTGATGTCATTGGCTGGTTTTGGCATGATTTTATTACTCAGTCGCAAAGGCTTTGAAGCGGAAGAGCTGGTTGACCTGAAAGGCTTAAATCAACGTAGCCCATGGTTTGCATTTTTGATGCTCATCACGATGTTCTCGATGGCGGGCGTGCCGCCCACGTTGGGATTTTATGCCAAGTTTGCCGTGCTTCAAGCTGCTTTACAGGCTGGCTTCTTATGGTTGGTCGTCTTTGCGGTCTTAATGGCGGTCATCGGCGCCTTCTATTATTTACGCATCGTCAAACTCATGTATTTTGATGAGCCTGCAGACCATTCACCGATCATTAATCCGCCTGAAATGAATATGTTGCTGAGCGTGAATGCCTTGGGTTTGTTGTTTCTTGGTATCATGCCGCAAAGATTAATGGATATATGCGCATATGCGATCGCGCATAGCCTGCAATAGTCATGATCAATCATCGCTTATTAGTACTGGCTTTACCTGGATTTGTTTATAAATTTTTTTGAAAAATAATTAAGGAGCTACCCCCATGCAAACTCAGTTACTCAAAAAAGTATTTTTTCTCACGGCAATTCTTAGTCTAGCTTCGTGTGCGTATACCAGTAAGGTCACGGATGGACTATTTTCTGGGGCTGACTCTGAATATCAAGGGCTGGTCATGAAAGCCGATGCTGCCGTGGACGATGGAGACTTCACTAAAGCCGAAGCGCTATATGAAAAAGCGGTCATCATGAAACCGGACAACTTAACCCTGAAGCTTAAGCTCGCGCGTGCTTATCAACGCGATGGGAAGTTAGCAAAGGCTTACAATCGCTATCAAACGATTATTGAACAAGCGCCAGCTAACAAAAACGATGAGAGCGTGAAAGAGACCGCTAAAGCTGACCAAGCCCGACTCGGGTTTAAGCCTGAGGTTGCCGAGGCACAAGAGGCTCAGCAAGAAACTAAGGTGGAAGAACCAGCGCCAGCGCCGGCAGCACAAATCACCTTAGCACCTGAAGTTGCTCAACCAGTCGAGACTGCACCTGAGCCAATACAAGCTAATCCAGTAGTTGAAGTTGCGCCTACAAAAGTGGAGGCGCAAGCCCCTGAAGCTGACCAAAAAGTGGTCATGTTAGCGGTGTATAGTTGGTCAGATGCTTGGTCGAATAAAAATCTACCGCTTTACTTTTCCTCTTATGTGAGCGGATTCGCTGGTCAATTACCGAATGAGAAGGCTTGGCGTCATTTTAGAAAAAATAAAATCTCAAATGCCCAAAAAATCAAAATTGAATTATCTGATATGCAATTTGCGAATGCGAAGGATGGTAGTGTTGAAGTCTCATTCATCCAAAACTATCAAGCAGCCAATTACAAAGACAGTGGCCGTAAAGTGCTGAAGATGAAAAACATCAATGGTCGTTGGCTCATTAGCCAAGAGATTTCAAAATAAGTGGTATGCAACATTCCGATGACGGATTAACTGAAGTCTGTCTCACCTCTGAGCTTGTGTTAGAGGGTGGGATGTTGCGAGTTAAGCGCGATCAGGTGCGCTTGCCAAGCGGTAATCAAAGTCAGCGGGAATTCATCATGCACCCGGGCGCTGTGCTGGTGATCCCATTGCTTGATAATGGGAATCTCTTATTGGAGCGGCAGTTTCGCTACCCACTCAATCGTGTTTTTATTGAGCTGCCCGCAGGAAAGATTGATCCAGACGAAGCGATTCTAGTGACCGGCCAGCGCGAGCTACTTGAAGAAACTGGGTATACCGCACAAGAATGGGTCTATCTTGGATTGCAGCATCCTTGCATTGGTTATTCGGATGAGGTGATTTATATGTTTATTGCTAGGGGTCTTCTAGCAGGTGAAGCGATGCAAGATGAAGACGAGCAGCTGGAACTCTTCGAAGCAAGTCTAGAAGCGTGTCTTGAAATGGTAGCCATGCAGCAAATTACTGATGCGAAGACCATCCTAGCGTTGATGTATTTGGAAAAACATTTGCAAGGGATTTGGCCCGCACTTCCCCTCAATCCACTCCTCCAACACGGTTAACTCGTGATGCCTCAAGTGTTGATTGTCGGATGCGGCGATCTCGGTACTGAAATCGCACAACAGTTAACAACCCAGGGCTTCGCCCCCGTTGGTCTCAGGCGCACCTTAAATCCGCAAGCTATGTTTTCATGTCTGGCGGGAGATGTGACGAGTCCTGCCTCCCTTTCTGCCATCAAAGACCTCAATCCGGAATATCTCATTTATTGTGTGGCGGCCACTAGCCAAACCGATGAAAACTATCGTCAGCATTATGTAGAAGGTTTAAAAAACACACTTGCTGAGCTCGAGCACGCCACAGCGCTCAAACATGTTTTTTTCGTCTCAAGCACCCGTATGTATGGGCAAAGTGACGATGGACTGTTAGATGAGAAGAGCATACCTCAGGATTATGATTTTGGCGGTAGCCGCTTATTGGAAGCAGAAGCTTTGCTGCAAGGGACAGATAAGTCGTGGACATCCACAGCGCTTAGACTCACCGGTATCTATGGGCCAGGGCGAAGGAGAATGCTGGATTTAGCGGCTCATCCATCCCATTGGCCAGCCAGTAATCATTGGACCAATCGCATTCATCGGGATGATGCGGCTGCATTTATCGTCTATTTGATCAATATGCATCAAAGCGGAGGACTAATTGATCCACTGTATGTTGTGACCGATAGTAGACCAGTATCGCAGTACGAAGTCTTGCACTGGTTGGCCGTTAAGATGGGATTAGAGGTCGTTAAAGTCAGCCCTGAAGTCGACGGGGGTAAGCGTATGACTAACCAAAAACTACTGTCGACAGGCTTTCAGTTGAGCTATCCAGATTATCAATCAGGCTATCTTAGCTTGCTAGATTAGTTTGCTAGGCTAGCTTGGGATGCATCAGTGACGGCCTTAAGCAAATCATCTAAATCTTGCGCAGTCGAAAAAGGATTCATCAGAGTGGTGCGTAACCAAGTGAGCCCATGCAGGTCCACTTGGGTGAGGTGAAACTCTCCACTTTGAATAATATGCTGCCTGATCTTTGATTGATGCTGGTTGAGCAGATCAGGGATGAGCCCAACTTCTAAATATCTAAAACAAACAATGTTCGTCTCAGGCCACATAAGCAGTTCAAATTGAGGCAATGCTTTTATTTTTTCTGCGAACAATTGCGCTTTTACATAAGCTTCATCGACGAGTGACCCCATGCCATCGATGCCATACATCGAAAATGCGGCCCATAGTTTGAGGGCCATCATGCGTTTGGTACATTCTAGGGTGCGGTAACTCGTATTAAAGGTCTCATCTTGATGGCTTTTTCCTTGGAAGAGGTAGGAGGCCTCTTGGTTAAATGCCTCAAAACTATGTTGCTCTTCTTTAAATAGTACCGCCGAGATGGCTGCTGGCATATACATTAACTTGTGCCCATCCCACACCACAGAATCGGCGAGCGAGATTCCTTTGACGCGATCCCGGTGCAAAGCTGAAAGCAGGGTGGAGGCACCATGCGCGCCATCGACATGAAACCACAGTCCATGGGCTTGGGTATATTCACCAATGGATATTAAGGGATCAATACTTCCGCTTGGCGTGCAACCAGCATTTGCGACAACCGCCATGACGATGGCTCCATTTTTAACACAGGCTTGATGGGCTTTAATGAGGGCATTAACATCCAGTTGCCCTTGCTTATTTGTCGCGACTTTAATGACGCTATCCGTGCCCATGCCCATAATGCCCGCAGCACGGGAGATTGAATAATGGGCATGTTCGGAAGCTAAAATACAAAGCTTTAATGCATCCGTCATCCCTTCCTTCCAGATATTGTGGGACTTAGGGTGGTGGCTAAGGGTGACCTGTCTTGCCACAAGCAAGGCCGTTAGGTTGGCTTGCGCCCCGCCAGAAGTCAGCACCCCGCCAGCATTTCCCCATGTTTGTTCGTTAATGAGTGCACATAACCAGCGTATGACTTGGCGTTCAAGCATGGTGGCGCTTGGGCCAGTTTCATACACCGCCATGGCTTGGTTGGTGAGCGCTGCCACCATATCACACAAGGCGGCTAATGGGAGCGGGCTTGATACCTGATGCCCCATGTTATGCGGGTGATGGATGGCAAGGTTGTGTTTGAGAATGCTTTCAAGTTTGGTGAATAGGGCGTTCTGATCAAGCGTTGGTCTATGAGGGAGTGGGGCTTGCCAATGAAGATCTTCACTTGCCGGATCCTGCCAATCAAGCACTTTACTCGCGCCGCTCAAATTCGCTTCTAAATGCTGTACTAATGTATCTATGAGGGCATGGCCCAATGTTGCAAATTGAGCTGGATCAAACATGGCCTGGATGGTTAGGTTAGGATGTTTCATGATGCGTTTTTGATGCTTCTCGTTTTAAACCAGCCGGTGATGCTGATCCGTTCACGTTTTGCTGGTAATACTTCATGTAAGAAATCACTAGAGAGAAAAACAACGAGGGTTCCAGCTTGAGGGGGGATGTCGATCGTGGGTTGATCACGACTTTTATCTAAGTAAATCCTAAGCGCGCCACCATCCTCAACCAGCCACTCTTGGTTAAGGTATAAAATACAACTGATTTTGCGTTCTGCTTTGTCAATAAATTGGTCTAGATGTTTTTGATAACTCGTGCCAGGCGGATATATCGCAAAGTGGCTTTCCAATTCAAATAGGCCAAGAAAAAAGGCTTGGTTGAGGGCGGTTTGAAGCGGTGCCATGTGATCAAGATAGATTTGCTCAATATCACTTGCTTCGGCTTCTTCTATCCAATCAATAAAGTCGCCGCGTAATGAGGTGGCAGTGCTATTAAGGCCAGTTGTGGCCTTGTGCATGACGCAATGTTTTTTTAAATGCAGTGCATGGCCTGCTAATGCAAAGATGGTTTCTGGATTCAGAAAATGCTCAACCACCGCATAACCTTGAGCTGCGACATCTCTAACAATGCTAGAGGTTATTTCTTCTGTGGATTCTGAAAGCGCCATGTCTGAACGTGCTGAATTTTTAGATTTCCATTATAGCGCGAGCGGCTCACGCTTCATTTGCTTAATGAAGGTCAATGCGCTAGAATTCGCACCTCTTTTTGAGAAGACATATAGGCGGTTAGCTCAGTTGGTTAGAGCGCTTGGTCGACATCCAAGAGGTCAGCAGTTCAAATCTGCTACTGCCTACCATATTATCAATAATTTAAATCCAAAATTCTGGTAATTGTTGGCGCCTGCCTATAATCGGGTTACACTGGGGTTACATTGCAAGATAAAACTCCTGCCTTAGCACCCCCCTTAATTATAAAGTGACACCCCGAATTTAATTGTCGAGCGAAGGAGTCCCTGTGGGGCCCCTTAGAGTCCAAGCCCTTTTGATATTGAGTGGTTTGGGGGTGTAAATAATTTTGTGTAAACGTCATTTTGCAGGAAACTGCTATTTTCAGAAATGGATTCAAAATGACGACACAAAAAGCCTTACTAAACCATTTAATTGATAGCCTGCTATCGAATTACAAGAAGCCAGAAGAACGGTCTTCTCAAACAACTCACCAAAGCTTTGGTGGAACGGGCACTCCAGGCTGAGATGATTTACACCACTAATGCGATTGAGTCTGTGAACATGAGTTTACGTAAAGTAACTAAGAGCCGCGGCTCATTCCCCAACGATGAGTCTGTGATGAAATTGTTCTATTTGGCGCTGCAAAACATCAGCAAGAAATGGACGATGCCACTGCGTGATTGGAAACCTGCGTTAAATAGGTTTACTATTCAGCTTGAGGAAAAAATGCCTCAGCATTGATTAACCGACGTTTACACAAAGTACGGGATACCCTCGTTGCTGAAGGATATATCAACAAGCAGATCGCAAGCGTGATGTTTATCAGTATTAAAAAAGTTGAGAAGCATCGATCAAATTTGATGCTGAAACTCAACCTGCATAACTCATCTTCATTAACTGCCTATGCGATTGAAAATAAACTGGTGACGATTAAGTCCAGCATTTAGTCAGATCTTTGAGGTTAGGTTGTAAACTAAAAAATCAATTTTTGGATGGAATTAAAATGAATAGTTTAAAAGCGAAATGTTTTCAGTCCAAGGTAGCGAAAAACGCGTATTCACGCGGGTTTACCTTGCTAGAGTTATTGGTGGTTATGGTGATTATTGGGCTGCTCGTGGGTTATGTTGGTCCAAAATATTTTGCGCAGGTTGGTAAGTCTGAGGTGAAGGTTGCTAAGGCGCAGATTGAGTCTCTAACAAAGGCGCTTGATATGTATCGCCTAGATGTTGGGCATTACCCAGCGGGGGATTTGGGATTGCAAGCGTTAGTTGTGAAGCCTAGTAGCGAAGCTAGATGGGCAGGACCTTATCTATCTAAAGGGGTTCCATTAGACCCTTGGGGCACACCCTATCAATATCGCATTCCTGGGGCAGCTGGAGATGAATACGATCTTATTACTTATGGCAAGGATGCTAAGGCTGGTGGTGTTGGTGAGGATGCTGACCTAAGTAATCATTAATTTGATTTGATTAATTTTCTAATGTCATTCGTTAACTCTTCGCTTGAAATTAAACCACCAATTCGGATCCACTTCACATCCTTAGGTCACTAAATAAAAAACACCGGGATGTGATTCATTTTGTCACCTTTGTAGATGTCAAAAGCGCGTTGAATCGAAATGCTGTCATTCTCAGAATACATACTATAGTGTTGCCATGCCTCCTTTGCATGAAAGATCTGGGTGGAGGTTCTCATTCTCTCGGGGGTGTCGTATTCAGGATCTATTGATCATAAAGAAATGACCATCCCAGAGTCCGATTTAAGACAAATTCTGACAGACTTCCAAAACGAATTAAGGCGGGAAATGAAGAACAAGCACGCCCTCCTGTCTGTCGAGAATGGCAAGAAAGGCGAAGTTTTCTCAAAAGAAAACAAAGCCAAGTCTGGGGTTGTGACGCTGCCTAGTGGATTGCAATACAGTGTCGTTAAATTCACTAATGGGGACCGACCGACGGGGATAACGTTTCAGTGATTTACAAGGGGACGCTGATTGATGGTAAGGTATTTGATGCGACCAATGAAGGTGAGCCGATTTCGATGAATGTTGATCAAGTGATTCCTAGATTCAAGGAAGGCTTGAAGTTAATGACGGTTGGGTCGCAATATAAGTTTTTTATCCCAAGTAGCTTAGCCTTCGGTCCTCGCTCTGTTGATTCAGATATTGTGCCTGACGAGACGCTGGTCTTCGAGGTGGAGCTGTTCGGCATTACAAAAGCAAAACCTGCGCAATAAGTATTGATTCAGGGCAGTTTCTATTAAAAAACACTATGGCCCATCAACGGCCCATGATGTTTTTTATGGCTTGATACGGGATTTGTTTTTTAATGACTTGATGTTTGTTAAAATAAGAATTGTGAACGTCAGTTTACAAATATACATTTTTGCCAATCTTGGTGAGACCTAATTAAACGAGTTTGATGGCTTCAGATGGCGATAAAACAACAATCTAAAAACCTAAAATACGGGACACCCTCCCCCCTCATGTTTGATGATGATGAGTTCGATCGTGCGGAGCAATTTAAGGTCAAGAAACTACTTCGGCATTTTCTGTTTGGCCTCTTGACCACATTTGTCCTAACTGAGGCCTTAATTTTTGGCTTGCACTACACCCCATTCTTTCATGCACTCCCATACTTTGGCGTTGCGGCCCTGATGATCTCTATTTTTATCAGCATGCCGGTGCTTTATTTCTTTGTGGTTTACCCTGTCGGACTTTACCAATCAGAACTGGAAAAGATTCATGAGACCTTAAAGGTCACATCGATTGCCTTTCAGTCACATGATGCGATCGCCATTTTAGATAATGATTACATCATCATCCGCGCCAATCATGCCTTTGTGGAGATTACCGGCTTTTTAGAGAGTGAGGTCATTGGGCGCTCTATTTTCTCATTAATCGAAGATCGGCCGACCTTGCATATCGTTGAGGATGAGCTATTTAATGTCGGTTGCTGGGATGGGGAGCTAGTGAATATCCGTAAGACCGGTGAGCGCTATCTTATTGAGATGTCCATCACTCGGGTGGGTGGGGTGCATAAGCGCATTGCCAAG
>Ga0114964_10000974_pt1 | contig 21273 bp, 19 predicted proteins | sample C_131016_MF_Meta_FD_92638 | JGI IMG/M metagenome (GOLD analysis project Ga0114964, IMG submission 92638) | Freshwater microbial communities from Lake Croche, Canada to study carbon cycling - C_131016_MF_MetaG | ecosystem: Environmental > Aquatic > Freshwater > Lake | place: Lake Croche, Canada...
AACGATCAAGAGCAGGCGCCATCGAGAGAGACTCATGGCCAACAAAATGCTGATCGATGCGTCGCATCCGGAAGAAACCCGGGTCGTCGTCGTCAGAGGTAACCGCGTCGAAGAATTCGATTTTGAAGCGGCGAATAGAAAACAACTTCGCGGCAATATTTATCTTGCAAAAGTGACTCGTGTGGAGCCTTCGCTCCAGGCGGCTTTCGTTGAATATGGTGGAAACCGCCATGGCTTCTTGGCTTTCAGCGAAATTCATCCCGACTATTATCAAATTCCGGTTGCCGACCGCGAGGCGCTTCTAGCCGAAGATTTGCGGGCGGATCGCGATGCCGATTTTGGCGATGACGACAAACCTGCCAAAACAGCTAAGCCGCAACGCGGCAGGGGGCGCGGCAAGGCGAAGGATGCGGACAATTCCGAGACCGTCAGTGGCGAAGCTACTGAAGGATCGGAACCCGAGACCGAGGCTTCTGCCTCTGAAGCCGAAGGTGAGAACGGAGAGGGCCCAATCGAGGTCGGTTCGGACGAGGATCAGACCATCGAGCATGTCGGCGGTGGCGATGCGTTAGAAGATGTGCATGACCGGCCCCGTCAATCGCGCCGCCAATATAAAATTCAAGAAGTAATCAAGCGCCGCCAGATATTGTTGGTGCAGGTCGTGAAGGAAGAACGGGGCAACAAAGGTGCCGCGCTCACGACATACCTATCGCTCGCTGGGCGCTACTCGGTGCTGATGCCCAATACGGGTCGTGGCGGCGGTATTTCGCGGAAAATCACGAATATCGCGGACCGCAAGCGGTTGAAGACCATCGCGCAGGAGCTTGAGGTTCCGGACGGCATGGGGGTTATTCTGCGCACCGCGGGTGCGGCGAGGACTAAGCCAGAAATCAAGCGCGATTTTGAATATTTGATGCGGGCTTGGGAGACGGTGCGGGAGACGACGCTGCAATCAACCGCTCCAATGCTGGTCTATGAAGAAGGCTCGCTCGTCAAACGCGCGATCCGCGATCTGTATAACAAAGACATCGACGAAGTCATCGTTGCTGGCGAAGAATCCTACAAGGACGCCAAAGACTTCATGCGCATGCTGATGCCGAGCCATGCCAAGAATGTTAAGCCCTATCGGGAGGCAACGCCGATTTTTGCCAAATTTGGTGTTGAAGCGCAGCTTGATGCGATGTTCTCATCGCAGGTCACGTTAAAGTCAGGTGGCTATATCGTCATTAACCAGACCGAGGCTTTGGTTGCGATTGACGTTAACTCTGGGCGCTCGACGCGCGAGCACAATATCGAGGATACGGCGGCGCGGACCAACCTAGAGGCAGCCGACGAAGTTGCACGGCAATTAAGGTTGCGCGATCTCGCCGGTCTGATCGTGATCGATTTCATCGACATGGAAGAAAACCGCAACAATCGCGCGGTGGAACGCCGGTTGAAAGACGCGCTAAAGAATGATCGGGCGCGGATTCAAGTGGGACGGATTTCCCCGTTTGGTTTGATGGAAATGTCCCGCCAGCGCATTCGCACCGGCGTGCTTGAAGGCTCGACCGTCCTTTGCCCGCATTGCGCGGGTGCAGGAATGGTGCGTGCCACGCCATCGGTTGCGCTGCATGTGCTGCGTTCGGTTGAGGAGTTGTTGCTGAAAAGCGCCACGCACCATGTGACGGTGAAGGCGCGGAGCGATATTGCGCTTTATGTGCTCAACCAAAAGCGCATGCATTTGCGGAGCCTTGAGGAAACTTTCCTCGTTAATATTACGGTGATGGCGGATGATGGCTTGGCGGGTACGCACCCGTTCAGCGTCGAGCGTGGCGAAATCGTGATGCCGGGCGATGTACAAATTGCGCGTCCGGTTAATCCGGCTGGGTTTATTCCAGTTGAAGAGCCGGAAATCGACGAAGTCGAAGACGAGATCGAGGATGAGGAAGAAACATCCGAAGTCGAGCGTTCAGGTGACGAGGAAGAGGATCGCACAGAGCGTAATGGCGAGGCACGCGGCGAAGGTGAGGGCGGAGAAGGTGGTCGCCGCAGGCGTCGCCGTCGCCGGCGGCGGGGCGGGCAGGGAGGCGAGCGTCCACTGGATGGATCTGCACCGATGCCGCTTGATGCGCCGCAACCTTCTGTCTCGGGCGCTCCGTTTACCGGCACTCATGTGATTGGTGAAGATGGCGAAATCGTCACGGAACACGAGGTAACTGATAAGCCCAATGGCGAAGGCGAGGCGGGTCGTAGGCGGCGTGGCCGCCGAGGCGGCCGTCGCAATGGCCGCAGGGATCGTCCGGAGGGTGAGGCCGTTCTTGGCGAAGCAGGCGAGGCAACGGAAGCAGGCGAGAGTGCCGCAACCTCCGAAGCGCCGTCTTCGGTCACGCCAATGGGCGAGTCTATGACGGTGGTTGAAGCCGTCACCGAACCTGAAGCCGTAGTCGTCCCCGTCAAGAAGGCCCGTGCGCCTCGTAAGCCCAAGGTCGTGGCCGTTGACGCCTCCGCTGTTGAAACGGCGACGGTGCCGGCTTCTGCTCCTGAACCCGTGAAGGCCACCGCACCAGAACCGGTGCCGGCACCTCTTCCGGAAGCGATTACGACGGAGCCAGTGGTGATCGCCGATCCCAACAAGCCTAAAAAAGGCGGTTGGTGGGCTAAGGCGAAAGCGACACTTGGCGGCTAATACGGTTTTTTACGCCAATCAAAAAAAAGGCTGCATGGAGCGATCCATGCAGCCTTTTTTATATATGGTAAATCCAGGTGGGTTGCCGCGCCTTGATCAGGCGGAGATTTGGATGCCCTTCCAGAAGGCTACATAGCCAGTGATGTTTTTGGCTGCTTCTTTCGGAGCCGGATAGGACCAAGCCGCGTCTTTGTTCACTTGGCCGTCGACCAAGACATCAAAATAGCTGGCCTCGCCCTTCCAATGGCAGGTGCTCCGTTTTGCGCTTGGTTGAAGAAACCGGGCATCGACCGAATTTACCGGAAAATATTGGTTGCCCTCGACCTCGATCGCCTGATCGGTTTGAGCAATGATCGTGCCGTTCCAGATGGCCTTTGTCATCGGAAAACCTCTTGATTATGGTTGGAGCAATTAGCGGGTCATTTCCTTTGGTCCCAAGCGCTTGTCGAGATAGGTATCAACAACAACCATGAGTTCATCAACTTTGTTCTCGAAGAAATGATTGGCGCCTTCGACCATTTGGTGCTCGAGTTGGATGCCCTTTTGGGTTTTTACCTTCTCGATGATCGGGATCACTTCTTTCGACGGTGCAACTCGGTCGAGCGTGCCGTGGACGAACAGGCCCGAGGACGGACACGGGGCAAGGAACGAGAAATCGAACCGGTTGGCCGGAGCAGCAATCGAGATAAAGCCCTCGATCTCCGGACGGCGCATCAGCAATTGCATCCCAATCCACGCGCCGAACGAGATGCCGGTAATCCAGCATGCGCGCGCATCCGGATTGATCGCCTGGGCCCAATCGAGTGCTGAGGCCGCGTCCGATAGTTCGCCCGAACCATGGTCAAACGAGCCTTGGCTGCGACCGACACCGCGGAAATTGAACCTTAACGTCGAAAAGCCACGCTCTAAAAACGAGTAATAGAGCGAATAAACCAACGGATTGTTCATCGTGCCGCCAAATTGCGGGTGGGGATGAAGAATGATCGCGATGGGCGCGCCCTTCGTTTTTGACTGGTTATAGCGTCCCTCAATTCGACCGGCCGGTCCGGTAAAAATCACCTCTGGCATTCGTGTCTCACCCTTCGCACCGCGACGCGGTTGTAATATCACTTCAAAAGCGGGCAATGTGCTTGACTTCGATCCGTCGCAGCGCCAAAACCCTTAGAATAATTCTAACAGTTTACCCGTGGGGCAAAACTACCTGAGGGTGGCTCTTAGCACGGCGGCAGGGGTCGATTGCAAGCTTTTCCGGTGTTGGCCGAAGGGTTTGTTAAAATCGCCGGCTTTTGACGCGACCGGGATGACGAAGGTGCCAGCATGACACGGGATCAAAGGCTCTATCTTGATCATAATGCGACCTCGCCTTTAAGGCCCGAGGCGCGTGCGGCCATGATTGCGGCGTTTGATCAGATCGGCAATCCATCCTCTGTTCATCAGGAAGGGCGGAAAGCCCGGGCTATATTGGATGCGGCGCGGGATGCGGTAGCGGATCTGTGTGGCGGATCGGCGCGCGATGTGATTTTCACCAGCGGTGGAACGGAAGCGATCAGTCTCGGCCTAACGCCAAGCCTATTGATCGAGGGGGATCGGCGCCCCTTTACTCATTGTCTGATCACTCGGGTTGAGCATGCCTGCGTGCTCCAAGGGCACCGTTTTGGAGCCGATCATGTCAGATTGCTCGAGGTTGACGGATCGGGCCTCGTGCAGATGGACGGATTATCGGCACAACTCGAGGCTATTTCAGCCCAAAATGGTCGCGCGTTGGTAGCCCTTCAAGCGGCCAATAGTGAAACCGGCGTTCTTCAACCCATTGGTGAAGCGTCGCAGATCGTGCATGCGCATGGCGGTATTGTGCTGTGTGATGCGGTGCAAGTGGCAGGTAAATTGCCGCTGGATCAGGTGACCGCCGGCGCGGATATGGTAGCGCTGTCGGCGCACAAAATTGGCGGACCGCAAGGTGTTGGCGCTTTGGTTCTTCGTTCTGGCGGGATTTCAATTGGCGACAAGATGCTGCGTGGCGGCGGCCAAGAACGCGGTGCCCGCGCGGGCACCGAAAATGTTGCCGGCATTGCAGGGTTTGGGGCGGCGGCAAGGGCCGTTTTGGTCTCGCTTGTCGATCATATCGCTGGATATAAGGCGTTACAGGAAGCGACTGAGGAGGCCGTTCTCGCGATCGCGCCCGATGCAATGATTTTTGGCAAGAATGTTCCGCGGTTGCCCAACACGTTGGCCTTTGCCGTGCGAGGATTGACGGCTGAGACGGCCTTGATGGGGTTTGACCTAGGCGGCATTGCTTTATCGTCAGGATCCGCCTGTTCGTCGGGTAAAGTAAAGGCATCGCATGTTCTTGAAGCTATGGCGGTTGCGCCCGATATGGTAGCAGGGGCGCTGAGGGTTAGTTTTGGTTGGACAAACACGGCGGAAGATGTGATCCGCTTTGCTTCGGTTTTCGAAACAGTTATGCAGCGTTTTAAGGTACGGTCGCGCGCCGCGTAATTGGATGCTAAGAGATAAGTTTGACCTTTAAGACGCTTGGCCCTTGAAGCCAGTTTGTCGGGAGAGTGTGATGGTTGCGGTTAAAGAGACGGTCGAGCAGGTCAAAGGGCTCGATGTCGATCAATACAAGTACGGATTTTCGACCGATTTGGAGGTCGATAAGGCCCCTAAGGGGTTATCCGAGGACATTGTCCGCTTTATCTCGGCGAAAAAGGGCGAACCCGAATGGATGCTCGAATGGCGGCTTGATGCTTATAAGCGCTGGCTGACCATGACGGAGCCGACATGGGCGCGGGTGCATTACCCGCAAATTGATTTCAACGAGTCCTATTATTATGCGGCGCCGAAACTCAATGCGGCACCGAAGACGCTGGATGAGGTCGATCCGGCTATTCTGGATGCCTACAAAAAACTAGGCATTCCGCTTCGCGAGCAGGAAATTCTGGCTGGTGTGACCACTTCAAAAGTTGCCGTTGATGCCGTGTTTGACAGCGTCTCGGTCGTTACGACGTTTAAGGAAGAATTGAAAAAGGCGGGCGTGATCTTTTGCTCGATTTCGGAAGCTATCAAAGAGCATCCGGAACTGGTGCGGAAATATCTCGGCACCGTTGTTCCGGTGACCGATAATTACTACGCGACGTTGAACTGCGCCGTGTTTACCGATGGTTCGTTCGTTTACATTCCCGAGGGCGTGCGCTGCCCGATGGAGTTGTCGACTTATTTCCGGATCAATGAGAAGAATACGGGCCAGTTCGAGCGCACGCTGATCATCGCCGAGAAGGGCTCTTATGTGAGCTACCTCGAAGGCTGCACTGCGCCACAGCGCGATGAGAACCAGCTTCATGCGGCTGTCGTCGAACTCGTCACAATGGATGATGCTGAAATCAAGTACTCCACCGTGCAGAATTGGTATCCGGGCGATGCCGATGGCAAAGGTGGTATTTATAATTTTGTGACTAAACGGGGCGATTGCCGCGGGGCCAATTCCAAGATCAGCTGGACACAGGTTGAAACCGGCTCGGCCATCACCTGGAAATATCCAAGCTGCATTTTGCGCGGCGATAATTCACGCGGCGAGTTCTACTCCATTGCAGTATCGAATGGCATGCAGCAGGTCGATAGCGGCACCAAGATGATCCATCTCGGTAAAAACACGACAAGCCGGATTATCTCGAAGGGCATCTCAGCAGGACGCTCGCAAAACACCTATCGCGGGCAAGTATCCGCTCACCGGAAAGCAACCAACGCGCGTAACTTTACCAATTGCGACAGTCTGCTGATCGGCGAGCAATGCGGTGCGCATACGGTGCCGTATCTCGAGAGCAAGAATGCCAGTGCGGTGTTTGAACACGAGGCAACGACCTCTAAAATTTCGGAAGAGCAGATGTTTTATTGCCGCCAACGCGGGCTATCAGCGGAGGAGGCCACGGCCTTGATCGTCAATGGCTTCGTAAAGGACGTGCTGCAACAACTGCCGATGGAATTCGCGGTAGAGGCACAAAAGCTCATTTCGATCAGCCTTGAAGGCTCGGTCGGCTAACCCCATCAGCGTCATCGGCAAACGCCGATGTGATGTGACACGACATATCAATCAGGACAGTTTCAATGTTAGAAATTCGCAATCTCCATGTCGCCATTGAAGACGGATCGAAGAAGATCCTTAATGGCCTTGATCTGACCATTCATAATGGTGAAGTGGCGGCCATTATGGGACCCAACGGCTCGGGCAAATCCACGCTTTCTTATGTGATCGCGGGCAAGCCGGATTATGAAATTCTGGACGGCGAGATTTTGCTGAATGGTCAAAACTTGCTCGACATGGAACCGGACGCGCGCGCTGCGGCGGGGGTTTTTTTGGCATTCCAATATCCGCTGGAAATTCCGGGTGTCGCGACCATGACCTTTCTTAAAGCTGCCATGAACGCCCAGTCGCGCGCGCGCGGCGAGGGCGAATTGAAGACCCCAGACTTCATGCGCCGTGTTAAAATAGGAGCAGAGAAGCTTGGTATTCCACAGGAAATGTTGCGGCGTGGTTTGAATGTGGGCTTTTCCGGTGGCGAGAAGAAGCGGATGGAAATTTTGCAGATGGCACTTCTGGAGCCTTCCATCGGCATTCTGGATGAAACCGACTCTGGCCTCGATATCGACGCCTTGAAGATCGTGTCGGAAGGTGTGAACGCACTCCGCTCGGCAGATCGCGCCTTTCTTGTCATCACGCATTATCAGAGGCTGTTGAATTATATCGTGCCGGACACGGTGCATGTAATGTCGAAAGGCAGAATTGTGAAAACGGGCGGTAAGGAATTGGCGCTTGAGTTGGAGGCCAATGGCTATGCCGATTACGTCTCTGACGTGGCGGCGTGAGGATCAGCTGATGGCCAGTGTTACGCCTCTTAAAACATCCGCCGAACTCGCGCTGATCGCGCAAGGTGCGGGCTTGTCGCCTGATCGCGAGCCGGCCTTTGCTCGGTTTGAATCAGCGGGTCTGCCGCATCGTCGCGTGGAGGCCTATCATTATACGGACCTGCGAGCCTTGTTGAAGGATGCGCCCACGCTTGCCAAAGCAGGCGGTGTAGCGCCTGGCGGTTTCGCTTTTGATGGAATTGATGCGTTTTGCGTTTCCATTTTGAATGGCTTTCCCAATTTGGATGGCCTTCGTGATGTTTCTGGCGTCACATTGAGCCTGAGCCGTGATGCGCCAGATGACGGGTTGGCGTCGAACAGCGTTTTTCCGACGGCCGGCGACCCTATCGTTTCGCTAAATGCTGCGTTTGTTGACCAAACGCTCCGCATCGATGTTGCATCGGGCCAAGCAGTTGAACAACCCGTGTTGCTAAGATTTGTAACGACGGCTGCCGTATCGGCTTATGGGCGGGTCATCGTGACCGTGCCGGATGGGGCCAGGCTAACGCTGATTGAAGCGCATGAGGGTGTTGCGGGTGCTTTTGCCAATAGCGCGGTTCAAGTGTCCATCGGTGATGATGCGCAACTGGACCATATTCGCGTCAATCTGGCCGATCCTCAGGCAACCGTGCTTACCACTTTTGGTGGACGCATGGGTGCGCGGAGTTCGCTTTCCAGCGGTAATTTTGTAACGGGTGGTGGCTTGTCGCGCCACCAAGTGTTTTTCCGGCTGGAAGGCGAAGGCTCGACGGCCACGATTTCGGGCGCCTCTATGCTGAATGGTCGCCAATTGGCCGATACGACATTGGTTGTCGATCATGCGGTTCCCGAATGCGTCAGTCGTGAACATTTTGCCTATGTTCTCGATGGTGAGGCAACGGGCGTTTTCCAGGGCAAGATTATTGTTCGCCCCCATGCCCAGCAAACCGACGGCAAGATGATGAGCCGCGCCGTGCTGCTGCAAGATGGCGCGACGATGAACAACAAGCCGGAACTCGAAATCTTTGCCGATGACGTGCAATGCGGCCATGGCGCTACCGTCGGCGCGTTGGATGATGATTTGCTGTTTTATCTTCGCGCACGTGGCCTGCCTAAGCCGGAAGCGGAAGCCTTAATGTTACAAGCTTTTGTCGGCGAAGCTTTAGAAATGATTGCCCATGACGGGATGCGCGAGCGGCTTGAAGCTTTGTCTGAAGCTTGGCTGAAGGCGCGGAGTTAAGGATCGACATGAATACGACCAACGCGGCCCCGTTTGACGTTCACAAAATCAGAGCGGATTTTCCGATTCTGGCGAAAACCGTCTATGGCAAACCGTTGGTTTATCTTGATAATGCCGCCTCAGCGCAGAAGCCGAAGGTTGTGCTCGACCGTATGGTATATGCCTATGAGAATGAATACGCGAATGTGCATCGCGGATTGCATTACATGGCCAATGCCGCGACAGAAGCGTTTGAGCACGCGCGCGAAACCGTACGGGCATTCATCAATGCGGCCTCAACCGACGAGATCATCTTCACCCGCAACGCCACCGAGGCGATGAATTTGGTGGCTGCCAGCCTTGGGCAAATGGTGATTAAACCGGGGGACGAGATCATCCTCTCGATCATGGAGCATCACTCCAACATCGTGCCTTGGCATTTTTTGCGCGAGCGGCACGGCGCGGTAATCAAATGGATCCCGTGTGACGATGACGGCAATCTTGATATGGACGCATATGAGAAACTTCTCACGCCGCGCACCAAAATTGTCGCCATTACGCAAATGTCGAATGCACTGGGCACGATTAATCCGATTGCGGATATGATCCGCATTGCGCATGCGCAGGGCGCTTTGGTGATGGTAGATGGTTGCCAAGGCTCAGTGCATCTGAATACCGATGTGCAAGCATTGGACGCTGATTTCTACTGCTTCACGGGCCACAAGCTCTATGGGCCTACCGGCATCGGCGTTGCCTACGGCAAGCGCGATCTTCTGGCCAAAATGCCGCCTTTCAATGGCGGGGGCGAGATGATCAATCTCGTGACCACCGAGACGGTGACCTATAACGAGCCGCCGCATCGCTTTGAGGCCGGAACGCCGCCGATTGTGCAAGCCATCGGGCTCGGTGCGGCGCTTGATTATATGAACAGTATTGGTCGCGAGGCGATTGCCGCGCAAGAAGATGTGCTGCGGGATTATGCGATGCAGCGTCTCGGCGAGATGAACTCGCTGCGCATCATCGGTAAGGCCCGCAACAAAGGTGCGATTGTCTCGTTCGAGATGAAGGGTGCGCACGCCCACGATGTGGCCACTGTGATTGATCGCTCCGGCGTGGCCGTTCGTGCAGGAACCCATTGCGCTCAACCTTTGTTGCAGCGTTTTGGCGTAACCTCGACCTGCCGCGCGTCTTTTGCGTTTTACAACACGGTCGAGGAGGTTGACGCGCTTGTCGATGCTCTGCGCAAGGCCGAAGAAATGTTTTCTTAAAAGGGCCGACCGATGAATGATGCTGTAACCCCGCTGGACGATATGCCCAACAAACCAGAGATCGGTGTTGCCAGCGCGCTTCCGCCGGAAGAAATCGACCGTTTGACGGACGATATTATTGCGGCACTCAAGACCGTGTATGATCCGGAAATTCCGTCCGATATTTATGAGTTGGGCCTGATCTATCGCATCGCGATTGATGATAGCCGCAAGGTCGATATTGATATGACGTTGACTGCGCCTGGTTGCCCGGTGGCAGGCGAAATGCCCGGTTGGGTCGAAACCGCTGTCAGCACGGTTGCAGGCGTTCAGTCGGTGGATGTTAAGATGGTGTTTGACCCGCCATGGGATCAATCGCGCATGTCGGACGAGGCCAAAGTAGCGCTTGATATGTGGTGAGGGGCCATGACGCATGACGACCTCTACGAGCTGTTTCGCCCTTTTGCTCCGGTGATGCTCAAGCGGATGTTCGGCGGCACGAGCGTTTATCTGGAGGGGCGCATCCTCGCGATTGAGATCGATGGTGTTTTGTATCTTAAGGCAGATGGTGAGACGCAGGCGCGTTTCGAGGAAGAGGGGCTGAAACCCTTTACCTATGAGGCCAAGGGTAAAACCATGACGATGCGCTATTATCAGACGCCGGACGAAGCGTATGAAGACCCCGATGCGTTCAGGCCTTGGTTCAGACTGGCGTTAGAAGCCTCTGCGCGTGCTCCTATACCGAAGAAGAAGGCTAAAGGCTAACGCCCCTTACAATCGGCGCAAACGGTGTTACATTAGCAATGAAATCAACTTCCGGGCCTTGAACCCGGCAGGGGAGTTAAGAGAGATGGCACTACCCAAGTTTCAGATGATGTCGTTGACGGACGCGGCGGCTGCCCGCATCCGCGATATAATGACCCACGCCGAAAAGCCGATCGCGGCGATTAAAGTCGGCGTGAAAAACGGCGGTTGCGCCGGAATGGCCTATACCATTGATTATGCCGAAAGCATCGCGCCAGGTGAGGATGTGGTCGAGGACAAGGGCGTCAAGGTCGTGATTGATCCGAAGGCGCTGATGTTCCTGATCGGGACCGAGATGGATTTCAAGACCGATCGTTTCGCCAGCCAGTTCGTTTTCAACAACCCGAATGAGACATCGGCCTGCGGTTGTGGTGAATCGGTTGCGATTACCCCGGTGGATTTAGACGCGGCGCATCACGCACATTAGTCAGCCTTCTTCTCCCTCGAGGGAGAAGGAGGTAATAAATGTTCACATTCCCATCTTCTTCTTCCGCATTCCCAAGGTCCGCAAACGCAGCGCGTTGAGCTTGATGAAGCCTGCAGCATCGCGGTGGTCATAGGCGACGGCGCCTTCCTCAAACGTCACAAGGTCCTGATCATAGAGCGAGTAAGGGCTCTCGCGGCCGATCACGATCACATTGCCCTTGTAGAGCTTTAACGTGACTCGGCCGGTGACGGCTTCTTGCGAGCGGTCGATGAGCGCTTGCAGCATTTCGCGCTCGGGCGAGAACCAGAAGCCGTTATAGATCAACTCGGCATATTTCGGCATCAGTTCGTCTTTAAGATGCGCCGCGCCACGGTCCAGCGTGATGGATTCGATGGAACGGTGGGCGACGAGCAAGATCGTACCACCGGGCGTTTCATACATGCCGCGCGATTTCATGCCGACAAAGCGGTTTTCGACCAAATCGAGACGGCCAATACCGTTCTCCTTGCCGAGCGCGTTGAGCTTGGCGAGCAAAGTGGCGGGCGAAAGTTTTTCGCCATTGATCGCCACCGCATCACCCTTGGCAAAGTCGATGGTGACGGTGGTAACTTTATCGGGGGCGGATTCGGGGCCGATGGTGCGTGAATAGACATAATCAGGCACCTCGACCGCCGGATCTTCCAGCACTTTGCCCTCAGAGGAAGCGTGCAGCAGATTGGCATCAACCGAGAAGGGGGCTTCGCCGCGCTTATCTTTGGCGATCGGAATTTGGTTGGCTTCGGCAAAGGCAATAAGCTGCTCGCGCGAGCGCAAATCCCATTCGCGCCATGGCGCGATAATGGTGATGTTGGGGTTCAACGCATAATACCCAAGCTCGAAACGGACCTGATCATTGCCCTTGCCGGTTGCGCCATGGGATACGGCATCGGCTCCGACCTTTTCAGCAATCTCGATTTGCTTCTTGGCAATCAGCGGGCGCGCAATCGAGGTGCCGAGCAGATAGACACCCTCATAGACGGCATTGGCGCGGAACATCGGGAACACATAATCGCGAACGAATTCTTCGCGAAGGTCTTCGATAAAGATGTTTTCGGGTTTGATGCCGAGAAGCAAAGCCTTGTCGCGCGCGGGGCCTAATTCTTCGCCTTGACCAAGATCGGCGGTGAAAGTTACGACTTCGCAACCATAGGTAGTTTGAAGCCATTTTAGAATGATTGAGGTATCAAGACCGCCCGAATAGGCTAGGACAACTTTTTTGACCGATTTTTTCGACATCGCAGGGACTCTTTGCTCAACGGATAGGGAATTGCGCCGGACTATAGGGATCGGTGCGGCGGGCGCAAGGGGGCCTTTTAAGCAGGATCCGAGATGGCGAGAAATAGGACGCTTGCGGCATGGTGGCATCGTCCGCGATAATGGACATTCGATCTGCAGTTTTTACCGAATTCAAGGATATTTTTAATGCACGCTGCACTTGCTGATAGCCTAACCCAGCCAACGCCGATTTATGTGGTTACTCGCGACAATTGGGAGGTAACTGCCGAGGAAATCGGATCTGAATCTTTGGCCTTTGCCAAAGCGAATGGGTTTGTAGCGAACGCAGGAAGTCATCTGGTTTTGCCCAGTGCGGAGGGAGAGGTGCGTGCTGTACTTTTCGGCATCGAGAAGGCGGATGCTAAAGAACGCGATCCTTTTTTGTACGGCAAGCTTGCAACCCTGTTGCCTGAGGGGATTTATCGGCTGAAGGGTGAAATCGGCGATGCAGAACTCGCAACCCTTGGCTTTATCCTCGGTAGCTATCGTTTTGAGCGCTACAAAGCCAATCCCAAGGGCGTGAAGGTTAAGCTCGCGCCGCCTCAAGGGGTGAACGCCATCCGCGTGTCGATGATAGCGGACGCGATCGGGCAGGGGCGTGATCTGATCAACACGCCGGCGAATGATCTTGGGCCCGCCGAGATTGAAGCCGCAATCCGCGCTGTAGCAACTCAATTTGGCGCGGAGGTCACTTCGATCATTGGTAACGATCTTTTGGCGAGAAATTTCCCGATGGTGCATGCGGTTGGCCGCGCTTCGCCGCGTGAACCTCGGATCATTGATCTGAAATGGGGCGATGAGAGCCATCCCAAAGTGACGTTGGTGGGCAAGGGCGTTGCGTTTGATACGGGTGGGCTCAATGTGAAGCCCGGCGATAGCATGACCCTGATGAAAAAGGACATGGGCGGAGCCGCCGTTGCTTTGGCTGCGGCGCAGATGGTGATGGCATCTGGAGCCAAGGTGCGGTTGCGGTTGATCGTCGCGGCGGTTGAGAATTCGATTTCGGGTTCGGCGTTTAGGCCCGGGGATGTGTTGCCGAGCCGCAAAGGGATTTCGGTAGAAATCGGCAATACGGATGCCGAAGGGCGCTTGATTTTGGGCGATGCGCTGGCGCTAGCCGATGAGGATTCTCCCGATTTACTAATGGATTTTGCCACGCTGACAGGCGCTGCGCGTGTGGCTCTTGGGCCCGATTTACCGCCGTTTTATACGGATGATGAGGCGCTCGCGGCCGATATTGGGAGGGCAGGGGGCACGGTTAACGATCCCGTCTGGCGTATGCCGCTGTGGAAGCCTTATGCCACGATGCTCGACTCTAAGGTTGCCGACATCAACCACATTTCCCCTGGCGGCTTTGCGGGTTCGGTGACGGCGGCTTTATTCCTTCAGCGCTTTGTGGAGAAGGCGAAAGCTTGGGTGCATTTTGATGTGTTTTGTTGGGTGCCGACGGCGAAGAATGGCAGGCCGCAGGGCGGTGACCCGCAGGCCGCGCGCTTGGTGTTTGAGGTGATTGAGAGGCGGTTTGGCCCAAAAGGGCAATCTACCAAAGGTTGATTTAAATGCCTAACCGTTAGATGTTCTTCCCTTCGGACTTTAGAATCTTCGAGGAAATGCCATGAAATCCCATGCCCGTGTTGTCGTCATTGGTGGCGGCGTTGTCGGTTGTTCGGTTCTCTACCATCTCACCAAAGCGGGCTGGAAGGATGTTGTGTTGCTCGAGCGCGAGCAACTGACGCATGGCTCGACCTGGCACGCTGCGGGTGGGTTTCATACGCTCAATGGCGATCCAAATGTCGCCAAGCTCCAAGGCTATACGATTGGGCTTTACGACGAGTTGGAGAAGATTTCTGGCGAATCATGCGGTCTGCATCGCTCCGGTGGATTAATGCTTGCCGATACGCATGACCGTATGGACTGGCTGAAAATGGCCCATGCGCGCGCGCGTTATCTGGGTCTTGAGACCGAAATTCTCTCCGCCAAAGAAGCCAAACAGATGATGCCGCTGTTGGAGGATAAATATTTTGTCGGCGCAATGCTCGATAAAGCCGATGGCAATCTTGATCCCTATGGTACCACACATGCTTACGCCAAATCGGCCAAGATCGGCGGCGCTGAAATCTATCTCAAAACCAAGGTCGAAGAGCTCAAACAGCGTGCTGACGGCGGTTGGGATGTTGTAACCAATCAGGGCACCATCGTGGCTGAGCATGTCGTCAATTGCGGCGGGCTTTGGGCGCGCGAAGTAGGCCGCATGGTGGGCCTTGAATTGCCGGTGCTGGCGATGGAGCATATGTATCTCGTGACCGACGAGATGCCGGAAGTGGTGGCGTTCAACAAAGAGCGCGGCCATGAGCTGCCGCACGCGATTGATTTTAAATCCGAGATTTATATGCGCCAAGAGCGGTCCGGTATGGTGCTGGGCACCTATGAGCGTGCGGGCGTGCCGTGGTCGCCCAAGCAAACCTCGTGGGATTTCGGAGCGGAATTACTCGAGCCCGATCTGGATCGCATCGCACCGTCTTTGGCGATTGGCTACAAGCATTTCCCGGCGATGGCGAAGGCGGGGATCAAGAAAATTATCAATGGGCCCTTTACCTTCTCGCCTGATGGTAATCCGCTTGTGGGGCCGGTGCAGGGGCTTTCTAACTATTGGGTGGCGTGCGCCGTGATGGCCGGCTTCTCCCAAGGCGGCGGCGTTGGCTTGGCGCTGTCGCAATGGATGGTCAATGGCGATCCGGGGTTTGACGTTTGGGGCATGGATGTGGCGCGTTACGGCGAGTGGGCGACGCGCTCTTATACCAACGAGAAGGTCCGTGAGAATTACTCGCGGCGTTTCCGCATCCGATTCCCGAATGAAGAGCTGCCAGCGGCGCGTCCGCAGCAGACGACTACCATCTATGATTTGATGGTCAAGAATGGTGCCGTTATGGGTGACTCGTGGGGGCTTGAAACGCCGCTCTGGTTCGCGCCCAAGGGCGTTAAGCGGAAGGATATCTTCTCGTTCCGCCGCTCGAATGATTTCGAGCATGTGAAAGCGGAGTGCGTCGGGGTTCGCAACGCCGTTGGTGTGACGGAGATTGCCAATTTCGCCAAATACGAGTTTACGGGCGCAGGCGCGGAGGCTTATCTAAACCGGTTGATGACCAATGTGATGCCGAAAATCGGCCGTTTGGTTTTGACCCCGATGTTGAATGAAGGCGGGAAGCTGATTGGCGATTTTACCATTGCGAAAGCGGCCGAGAACCGCTTTGTGATGTGGGGTTCCTCGCAAGCGCAAATCTACCATATGCGTTGGTTTGAACAGCACCTGCCGAAGGATGGATCGGTTACTATTCGACGCTATGACATGAACCTTGTGGGGCTTTCGATTGCTGGACCCAAGGCACGCGATGTGTTGCAAGCTTTGACCGACGAGGATGTGTCCAACGCCACGTTCAAATTCATGGATCACCGGTCGATGGACATTGCCAGTGTGCCGGCGATGGTGAACCGCGTGACCTATACGGGCGATTTGGGGTACGAAATTTGGGTGGCTCCTGAATATCAGCGGCGTCTGTATCTATCTCTTTTGGACGCGGGCAAGCCGCACGGTATGATCCATTTCGGCATGCGGGCGCTTTTAGCTCTTCGGCTGGAGAAAAACTTCCCCACCTGGTACCGCGAGTTGCGCCCGATCTATGGGCCATTCGAGGCAGGGATGGACCGGTTTATCCGGCTCGATAAGCCGGACTTTATCGGCAAGGCTCAAGCGGTTGAAGAGCACGCCTCAGGGGGCACTTTGCGTCGGGTCAGCTTCACGGTTCAGGCGAAAGATGCCGATGTGCTGGGGGATGAGCCGATTTCTTATAAAGGCAAAGTGGTGGGCTGGGTTACCTCGGGCGGCTATGGTCATTTCGTCGACCGCTCGCTGGCGCAAGGCTATGTGCCGAAGGAGTTCGCGGGTGATCTCGGCATGGGCGCGTTCGAGATTGAACTCATGGGCGAGCAGGTCAAGGCGACGATCATCCCTGAGCCGCTGTTTGATCCCGAAGGCAAAAAGATGCGGGGGTAGCGAGGGATACGGACGGATTACTCCGTCCACTCTACCTCTGTCAGATCATTGACTGGTATCGGCGTATTTTCCCACAATCCTTTAAGCTTGGCGTTCCAGACGCCGCTTTTGGGGAGGAGAAAGAGGAACACGTTGACGCTGTCATCCGCCAAGATTTTTTGTGCCTGGCCGATCAGTACTAAACGTTTGGCCTCATCCGTCGTGGCCGATAATTCGGTAATCACAGCTTTGTAAGCCGCGTTGTGATAGTCGAAATAATAATCGTCGCGCGCATAGATATCGAGGTCCATCGGCTCGACATGTGAGATGATGGTGAGGTCATAATTTTTGGCTTTGAATACATCCGAGAGCCATTGCGCCCATTCCACCGGCACGAGTTCGACGGAAATACCGATAACCTTCAATTGTTGCGCGATGATTTCGCCACTTCGCCTCGCATATTCCGGCGGCGGCAGCATCAATTTGACTTTCAAATCACTGACACCCGCTTCACGCAGCAGCGCCTTTGAATGATAGGGGTCGTAGGCATATTGCGCTGTAAGGTCGACATAGCCCGGATCGGATGGGGCATAATGCGATCCAATCGGTTGGCCGATGCCATACATTGCCCCATCAATCACGGCCTTTCGATCCACCGCATAGGCAAGCGCTTGTCGAACCCGAAGGTCATCAAACGGCTTTTTGCCATTGTTGATGGCTAAAATTGTTTTGCCCTCGGTATTGCCGACCACAACGGAGAAGCGTTTATCGGCGCGGAATTGGTCCAAATTTTCGGGCGCGGGATAAATCGGGAAAGCATCAATGTCGCCTGCCAAGAGACCGCCATAGGCGGCGGTCGGATCGCTCACAAATTTGAAGATGATTTTATCGAGCTTAGGGTGCGTGCCCCAATAGGTCTCGTTACGCACGAGTTCCAAGCTTGAGCCCTTCATCCATCCGGAAAATTTGAAGGGGCCGGTGCCGATGGGGTTGGTCTTATTGGTGTCGGCAGAGGGCGCAGACACCATCACCGCAGCAGGCCATCCGAGATTGAAAAGAAATGCGCCGTTTGGGCGTTTCAATGTCACTTTCAATGTGGACGGATCGACGATGGTAATGGCCTCAATCGGTTCGAATAGCCCCTTTTGCGGATTGACGCTCATGTCACCCCGCGCCCGATCCAAAGAGAATTTAGCGCTTTCGGCAGAAAAAGGCGTGCCATCATGAAAGAGCGCGCCGGTGCGCAGATGAAAAAGATAGGTCTTTCCGTCCTCGGATAAGTCCCAACGTTCGGCGAGGGAAGGCTGAATCTTACCTGCGCGGTCAATTCGGGTGAGACCTTCAAACAGATTGGCATAGCCGATTTCGCCGATCGCGGCGGCGGCTCCTGCGGTTGGGTCAAGATGCGGCGGTTCGAGTCTCAGGCCGATGTTTAAATCGGTGCGCGGAGCGGCTTGAACCGTGCCAATGGGTGCAGTGAGCAGAGCCGACAGTCCAAACAAAAAAAGCGCAACAATCCGATTTCGTATCATGTGGGTTTCCGCCGCTTAGTCTGTCATTTGGCAAAGTTCAAAGCTGCATCTAGTCATAACACGGCCTGAAATCAAACGGGTTGCAAAAAAACCTTAGCCTTTGGTCGGTACAGCGACCACAACGCCCGGATTCAGGATGCCATCGGGGTCGAGGGTCGTTTTTAAACGAGCCATCAATACCATCGCCTCAGGCGGTTTACGCGACACGATGGCATCGCGCTTGGCCCGTCCGACACCATGCTCGGCGCTAATGGAGCCTTTAAGGTTGTCGACCTCGACGAAGAGTTGTTCGAAGAGACGCGGAGCTAGTTCTTTGGCTTTTTCACGCGGGACGACGAAGTTCATATGGAGATTGCCGTCACCGATATGGCCAAACGGTAGGACGGCGGCGTCCGAGCCGTAGTCGGCGGTGAAGGCGTCGCATCTTTGAATCAACTCGGGAATATCGGCGATGGCAACCGTTACGTCACTGCGAACAACATAGCCGATTTTGCTTGTCGCCTCGCTCTGGCCCTCGCGAATCCGCCACATCATCAGGCGCTGCGCTTCGTTCTCGGCGATGGCACCGTCGATGAAGCGATCTTCCTCAAAGAGCTTGGCAATTACTTGCTCGGCGCGTTCGCGTAAGCCTGTCGTGAAGGTCCATGCCAATTCGATCAGCACATGCCAAGGGTAAGGTTGCGCTAAGGGACGGCGAACGCCAGGAAGATGCGTGCAGGCGGCTTCGACGCCATAGGAGCTGATAAGTTCGAACGAGGAAATCAGATCGCCAAACACGCCCCGCGAATGGCGGAATAGTTCGACAGCTGCTTCGGGGGTGGCGACAGCCAACCAGAAGGTGACACGTTCACGCGCCGGGGCCGCGAGCCGTAACGTGGCGGCGGTCACGATGCCTAACGTGCCTTCCGAGCCGATAAAGAGTTGTTTGAGATCATAGCCCGTATTGTCTTTGCGGAGCGGTTTTAAGAGATTGAGGATGCTTCCATCCGAGAGCACTACTTCAAGCCCTAAAACGAGATCACGCATCATACCGTAGCGCAGCACGTTCACGCCACCCGCATTCGTCGCGATATTGCCGCCGATACGGCATGAACCTTCGGCACCAAGCGAAAGCGGAAAAAGGCGGTCTGCCGCTTCGGCGGCTTTTTGAACGTCGGCGAGGATCACGCCCGCTTCAACCGTGAGGTAATCGCCTGCCGGATCGACCGCTAAAATATGGTTCATCCGTTGCAGCGACAGCACCACTTCATTGCCTGTGCCGTCTGGAATACCGCCATTCACAAGCCCGGTATTGCCACCTTGCGGGACAAGCGAAACGCGATACTGCGCCGCAAGCCTGACCAAGCCTGCCACCTCAAGCGTATTGGCGGGGCGCACCACAAAGGCCGCTTTACCCTCATATTGCTTCCAGAAATCGACTTCAAAGGGCGCGGCATCCGCGCCCGAAACGACATAGGCCTCGCCAATGAGGGCCGTGGCGTCTGTCCGAAACGAGTCAAGATGAGCGTTCATGCGGCAAGCCTTTAGGGGCGTTGGCTTATTCGTCAAGCGAGTTTTTCTAGAACGGCCTTCGCGATCGCCAAGGACGAGGTCAGACCCGGGCTTTCGATACCGAAGAGGTTGACGAGTCCTTGGATGCCGTGTGTTTCCGGCCCGTCAATGCGGAAGTCTGGTGCAGGATCATGCGGGCCTGAGATTTTCGGGCGAATACCCGAATAGGCCGGAACCAACGCGCCATCAGGCAGGCCGGGCCAGTAGCGGCGGATCGCGTCGTCGAACCCTTCGGAACGCTTCGGATCGACTTCATAATCGAGCGTTTCGACCCATTCCACATCGGGGCCGAACCGCGCTTGTCCACCGAGATCAAGCGTGAGATGGACGCCTAAGCCATGCGTATGGGGGGCGGGGTAAATTAAATGGGAAAAGGGTGCGCGGCCGCGGAGCGAAAAATAATTGCCCTTGGCGTAGAGCGTCTCAGGGATATGGGCCGTTTCTAATCCCGTCATCGCTTTGGCGGCGACGGAACTGTGGAGCCCTGCGCAATTGACCAAGACCGAGGTTGAAAGCCGCATGGGGTCGGCACCGCCGGTTTCAACATGAAAAGCGTTTCCGCTTACATCCGCATGCAAAAACGGCGTATGGAACGCAAACGCAGTCCCATTGTCCTCGGCGTCGCCTTGGAGCGACAGCATAAAGCTGTGGCTATCCAATATGCCGGTAGAGGGCGACATCAGTGCGCCGACGCAGGAAAGTGCGGGTTCAAGCCCCATCGCCGCCTCCGCGGTGATCATCGTTAAATCATCGACGCCGTTGGCTAGGCCCTTTTTTTCCAAGGCTGCAATCGCCGCAAGTTCCCCTTGATCGGTCGCGACAATCAATTTGCCGGAGCGACGATAGGGGACACGGTGGGCATCGCACCACCGGTAGAGCGCGTGGCGACCCTCGACGCATAACTTCGCCTTCAGGCTACCTTCGGGGTAATAAATGCCCGCGTGTATAACTTCTGAATTGCGCGACGAGGTGACCGTGCCGATCCCTTCGGCGGCTTCAATCACAATGACCGAACGACCGGAGCGTGCCAAAGCACTTGCGGTTGCGATACCTACAACGCCTGCTCCAATCACGATTGCATCAATATCTGGCATGTCGACGATTTTCTCCGTATCCACATTTTCGTGAAGGATTGCGGTCGCGTGGTCAAGTTTCCATAATCTGGGCCTCTTGCGGCGCGCTGACGCATCGCGCAAATTGCGTCATCCGTTTTGGGTGAACCATAAGAAAGTTGCTTCATGTCGCTTAAACTTTTCGATCTTGCCGGGCGTATTGCCCTTGTTACCGGCTCCAGTCAGGGCATTGGGCTAGCAATGGCAGCAGGTATGGCGCGGGCGGGTGCCCATGTTGTCCTGAACGGACGGGATACCGCCAAGCTTGCCAAAACGGCTGCGGTGCTTCGCGCGGAAGGTCTAACGGTTTCCGAAAGTGCCTTCGATGTGACCGATCCGAAGGCCATCGAGGCGGCGGTGACAGAGATCGAAGCGACGATTGGTGCGATAGACATTCTCGTGAACAATGCGGGCAAACAGCATCGTGGTCCTGCCGAAACATTTGAGGATGAACATTGGCGAGATTTGTTTCGCACCAATGTCGAGAGTAC
>Ga0114964_10000976_pt1 | contig 21266 bp, 21 predicted proteins | sample C_131016_MF_Meta_FD_92638 | JGI IMG/M metagenome (GOLD analysis project Ga0114964, IMG submission 92638) | Freshwater microbial communities from Lake Croche, Canada to study carbon cycling - C_131016_MF_MetaG | ecosystem: Environmental > Aquatic > Freshwater > Lake | place: Lake Croche, Canada...
ACCACCGAACAGAAAACCGCCTTCAAACCAGCCCAGACCCAGCAGATCGGCGACAAAGCCTGTCACCGTCCCCGCCAGACCCGCCAGCAATCCGGCCAAAATCAATTTACCCTTCTGGTCCGCGTGCCAGCCCATCCACAAGCCGATGGCCACCACAACCGGATCAATGAAGGCATAGAGAATCACGCCGTGGAATGGCTCGATGTCTGTCAGGACTTTTGCCCAAGTCAGTGCCATTTCAACGCCACCTCACCCTTCAAGCCGCTCAAGACCACCAGACCTGCTGTGGCTTGAAATGACCTGCCGCCTGCTCGATCACTTCGGCAATCGAGAACAGGGCTTCCTCGTCGAACGGGCGACCGATCAGCTGCAAGCCGAGCGGCAAGCCACCGGCCGACAGGCCGGCAGGCAGGGCCAGACCGGGCAGACCGGCCATGTTGACCGTCACCGTGAAAATATCGTTGAGATACATTTCCACAGGATCGGATGCCCCCATCTCGCCGATGCCGAAGGCGGGCGACGGCGTGGCGGGGGTCAGAATGGCATCGACGCCGGCGTGATAGACATTCTCGAAATCCTGACGGATCAGCGTGCGGATTTTCTGGGCGCGGACATAATAGGCATCGTAATAGCCGGCCGACAGCACATAGGTGCCGATCATGATGCGGCGGCGGACCTCGCTGCCGAAACCGGCGGCGCGGGTCTTTTCATACATGTCGGCAATGTCCTTGCCCGGGACCCGCAATCCATAGCGCACGCCGTCATAACGGGCGAGGTTGGACGAGGCTTCGGCAGGCGCGACGATGTAATAGGCCGGCAGCGCATATTTGGTGTGGGGCAGCGAGACATCGACAATCTCCGCGCCGGCATCGCGCAGCCATTGCACGCCTTTCAGCCACAACTGGTCGATTTCAGCCGACAAACCATCCACCCGGTATTCTTTCGGGATCCCGATTTTCATGCCTTTGATCGAACGCCCCACCGCTGCCTCGTAATCGGGCACGGCGCGGTCGACCGAAGTCGTGTCTTTCGCATCATGTCCGGCCATCGAACGCAGCATGATCGCGCTGTCGCGCACGGTGCGGGCAATCGGTCCGGCCTGATCGAGCGAGGACGCAAAGGCCACAATGCCCCAGCGCGAACAACGGCCATAGGTCGGCTTGATGCCGACCGTGCCGGTAAAGGCAGCCGGCTGGCGGATCGAGCCACCGGTATCGGTGGCCGTGGCACCCAGACACAGGTGGGCTGCCACCGCAGCCGACGACCCGCCCGAGGAGCCACCGGGTACCAGCAGACCCTTTTTGTCGCCCTTCAAGGCGGCATCGAGCTTGTCCTGCGGCCAGTTGGGCGGGGCCCAAGGCGACACCACCGGCCCGAACGACGAGCTTTCATTGGACGAGCCCATGGCAAATTCGTCATTGTTGAGCTTGCCGAGCATCACCGCGCCATCGCGCCACAACTGGCTGGTGACGGTTGATTCATAATGCGGGGTAAAGTCCCCGAGAATGTTGGAGCAGGCCGTGGTGCGCACGCCCTGGGTGGCATAGAGATCCTTGATGCCGAGCGGAATGCCCTCAAGCGGGCCGGCCTCGCCCTTGGCCAGTTTCTCGTCGGATTTGGCGGCCATGGCCAGCGCCTGATCGGGCGTTTCCAGCACATAGGCATTCAAGGCACGCGCCTGTTCCATTGCCGCCAGATGCGCTTTGGTCAGCTCGCTGGCCGAAATTGTTTTGGAACGAAGCGCGTCACGGGCTTCGGCGAGGGTCAGTTGGGTCAGATCAGTCATGCGACAAGCGCCTTTTGATAGAAAGCAGAACTCGGAATATCGGGATAATGCAGCACCGGACCGCAACGCCTAAAACCTGCACGCTCGTAAACGCGCCAGGCGGCATCGAGGCCGGTGCCGGTTTCCAGAACCAGTTGGGTCAGACCCTCCGTCCGCGCCAAAGCCTCGATGGCCTCGACAATCCGCCCGCCGATCCGGCGGCCCTGATGGCTCGGTCTGGTATACATGCGTTTGACCTCGCCGATGCCGTTGCCGTGGCGTCTGAGCGCACCGCAGGCTACAGCCGCTCCGCCATCACGGGCGATAAACACCGTGGTCTCTGCCTCGCTCATCTGCTCGACCGTCAGATGCGAGCAGACCTCGGGCGGAAACAGCGACAGCAGATAGGTGTTCAGCTCGGCAATCAGCTGTCTGACCTCGTCCTGCAAGGGTGTTTCGATCGCGATGGTCACCGGCATGGCTTACTCCACCACCTTCGGGACAATGAAGAAATGGTCATCGGAGGCGGGCGCATTGGCGGTCACGCGGTCGGCATAGAAGCCGTCGGTGACTTCGTCGACGCGTTTTTTCATGGCCATCGGGGTTACCGAGGTCATCGGCTCGACGCCCGAAACATCAACCTCGTCGAGCTGCGCCACGAAATCGAGAATGGCGTTCAACTCGCCCTGCAAATGCGGCACTTCATCCTCGGTCACGGCAATGCGTGCCAGATGGGCGATACGGCGGACAGTCGCCTGATCAACAGACATCAGCTTCTCCGAAAAGGGAACGGTCCGGCGCAACCGTGCCGAACCCTCAAAACCACTCGCATTCAAACCTGGTCCGCCGGACAATGCGTCATAGCCCAACAAGGGCCTGCACCGTCTCTGGCGAACACAGGTCTTCTAGCACCAGCACAGGCCAAGCCGCAACTGACGCTGAAGGCCGGAAACAGGCCTAGAGGCTGACAGCCTGCCCTTTGGCCGGCACCAGCACTCTGGTTTTGCTGCCCTCGAGCCCGTGCGTAAAGGCATCGGGGTTCTGGTCGAGCAGCCCGAAGGTCGCATAATGGCAGGGGATCACGGTCTCGAACTCGAAGAACCGCTTGACCGCCATCGCGGCAACCCTGCCACCCATGGTGAAGCGGTCACCGATCGGCACAAGCCCGATATGGGGCTGGTAGATCTCGTTGATCAGCGCCATGTCGCCGAAAATATCGGTATCGCCCATGTGGTAGACGGTCTTGGCCCCCGGCACGGTGACGATCATGCCATTGGCAGAGCCCAAAGGAACGCCGGTCTTGCCATCCATATGGGCCGAGGAATGGTCGGCCCGCACCATGGACACCGAGAACCCGTCCTGCTGCACGGTCCCGCCGGTGTTCATCGGATCGATATTCTGCAGGCCTTGCGCCGACAGCCACATGCACAATTCATAATTGGCGACCACTTTTGCGCCGGTCTTGGCCGCAATCTCCAGGGTATCGCCGACATGGTCGGCATGGCCATGGGTCAGCACAATCGTGCCGACGTCTTTGATCGCGGCCTCGCGATCGCCTTCAAAAGCCGGATTACCGGTAAAAAACGGATCGAGCAGAACCGCCTTGCCGTTGAAATCAAGCCGGAAGGCGGCGTGGCCATACCAGGTAAGCTGCATCGGACAATCTCCATCTCGGGGAAACGCAATCAGGACGTGTCAAAGTCATGATAAGCCAGTTTGCCGGCGGGTTCCAGCACCGCGGCACATCATCCTGTCGCAGACGGGATCGCCGTCAATGGCCGCCCGCTTGGCGGAGGTGCGAGACGACCACCGCGCAGGTGGCCGTCACTTTTATTCTGCCGTTTTTTTGGCGGCCGGCTTTTTCGTAGGGGCCTTCGTGGCCGTCGATTTTTTGGCCGCAGGCTTTTTAGCCGCCGTTTTGGTTGCCGCCTTTTTAGCAGGCGCTTTCTTGGCCGCAGCTTTCTTGGCAGCCGTCTTTTTGGGGGTCACACCCGCAGCAATCCGGGCGGCAATCAGGGCAAGCCCTTCATCCAGCATCATGCTGGCCTGATCGGCACCCTTGGGGATCGTCGCATTGATGCCGCCATGCGAGACATAGGCGCCATAACGGCCATCGCGCAGCACCACATCACCACCATCGGGATGCTGGCCCAAAACGCGTCCCGGCGAAGCCGCCGCACGGCCGAACCGCCCGCCGCCCTTGCCGCTTTCCTTGGCGATGATCAGATCGATCGCCCGATTGGCCCCGATGGTCAGGACATCGTCATCGGATCCGATATTCGCATAGACTTTGCCATGCTGCACATAGGGTCCGAACCGCCCGATATTGGCAACAATCGGCTCGCCGCTTTCGGGGTGTTTAGCCACTTCACGCGGCAGGGACAACAGAGCCAGAGCCAGTTCAAGCTCGACGGTCGCCGGATTGGTGCCTTTGGGCAAAGTCTGGCGTTTGGGCTTTTCGCCCTCGCCCAACTGAACATAGGGACCGTAACGGCCATCGCGCACGGTGACATCCAGACCGGTTTGCGGGTCCTGTCCCAGCACTTTCGGCCCCGTACTGCCATCGGCATTGGCCCCCTCGCCTGCTCCGGTGGCACCCAGCTGGCGGGTGAATTTACATTCGGGATAGTTGGAACAGCCGATAAAGGCCCCGAACTTGCCAAGACGCAGAGACAGCTTGCCCGCCGCACAGGCCGGGCAACCACGCGGATCGCCGCCATCCGCCTTGGCGGGGAACATATGCGGCCCCATCACCTCGTCGAGCGCGGTCAGCACTTCGGCAAAACGCAATTCGGTGGTGCCTTCGATGGCGGCCGAAAAATCGGTCCAGAACCGGCGCATCACGTCTTTCCAGAACAATTCGTGATTGGCGATCCGGTCGAGATCTTCCTCGAGCTCGGCCGTAAAATCGAATTCGACATAGCGGGCGAAGAACGAGCCGAGAAAGGCCGTCACCAGCATGCCCTTGTCGGTGGCATGCAGCCGCTTTTTATCCAGCAGGACATATTCGCGGTCTTTGAGCGTGCCGAGAATAGAGGCATAGGTGGACGGACGGCCAATGCCCAACTCTTCCATCCGCTTGACCAGCGAGGCTTCGGAGAAGCGGGGTGGCGGCTCGGTAAAGTGCTGGTCGGCCTTGATGTTCTGTGCCGACAGCCGCTCGCCTTCGCTCATCGGCGGCAGGCGGCGGGTGTCCTCGTCATCGCTCTCGTCGTCGCGGGATTCGGTGTAGAGCTTCAAAAAACCCTCGAATTTGATCACCTGACCGGTGGCGCGCAGATCCAGCGTGCGTCCTGCCGCAATCGCGGTGATGTCGACGGTGGTGCGCTCCAGCTCGGCCGATTCCATCTGGCTTGCCATGGTCCGCAGCCAGATCAGTTCATAGAGTTTGGCCTGCTCCGGCTCCAGCATCCTACTGACCGATTTGGGATGGCGTGACATGTCGGTCGGGCGCACCGCTTCATGGGCTTCCTGCGCGTTTTTGGCTTTGGCGGTGTATTTGCGCGGCACGCGCGGCAGATAGAGAGAGCCGAATTCCTTCTCGATCACCGACCGGCAGGAAGCAATCGCTTCCGGAGCCATATCGACACCGTCTGTACGCATATAGGTGATCAGACCCACGGTCTCGCCACCGATATCGATGCCTTCATAGAGACGCTGGGCCACCTGCATGGTGCGGGCCGGCGACATGCCGAGCTTGCGCGAGGCTTCTTGTTGCAAAGTCGAGGTCGTGAAGGGCGGATAGGGATGCCGCTTGGCAGGCTTGGCCTCGACACTGGCCACATTGAAACTGGCTTGCTCGAGCGCGGTCTGGAAAGCGGTCGCCTCGGCGCCGGTGCCGATGTCGAGACGGGTGATCTTCTGCCCGTCCGCTCCGACCAGCCGCGCCTCGAATTTGGCTCCGGCCGCGGTTGTCAATTCGGCAATCAGTGACCAGTATTCGCGCGCCACGAAGGCGTCGATTTCGCGTTCGCGGTCACAGACAAGCCGCAAGGCTACCGATTGCACACGGCCCGCCGAACGCGCGCCGGGCAATTTGCGCCAGAGGACCGGCGACAATTTGAAACCCACCAGATAATCGAGGGCGCGGCGCGCCAGATAGGCATCGACCAGCCCCTGGTCAATCTCGCGCGGGTGGCGCATGGCATCGAGCACGGCATCCTTGGTGATGGCATTGAAGGTCACGCGCTCGATCGGCAGCCCCTTGAGGGCGCGCTTGTTCTGCAGAGCCTCGACAATATGCCACGAAATGGCCTCGCCCTCGCGATCCGGATCGGTTGCGAGGATCAGCTTTTCAGCCCCTTTGACCGCGCTGGCAATGTCGGAGACACGCTTGACGGCCTTGCCGTCGATCTCCCACAGCATCGCGAAATCGTCATCGGGATTGACCGAGCCGTCTTTGGGCGGCAGATCGCGGATATGGCCAAAGGAAGCCAGAACCTCATAACCGGCCCCAAGATATTTGTTGATGGTTTTGGCCTTGGCAGGCGACTCAACGACAACAAGCTTCATTCAATCAGCCTCGGATTCATAAACGGTGAAAGGTGTGTCACGCGTATCAACTCGGCGGGAAAGTGGTGGATCAAGGGCTTTCTGTCAAATCCCAACTTTCGCATGAGAGAATTCGCAACAGCGACAGCCACAAAAACAAAGCGGAAAAAAACATCCCCTGAATTCGGCAATGCTTGTGTGAAAGCATTGGGGGTAGCTTGCGCTAGGGCACGATTGCTCTTAGTTCATATGTCTTATGACACATGCCGTTCGATTTCCCCATCGCCATCTACTCGGGATTGAGGGCCTTTCGCCTTCCGATATCACTATGCTGTTGGATTTGGCCGACGAGGCGGTCGACATCTCCCGGCAAGTCGAGAAGAAAAAGACCACCCTGCGCGGCCGCACCCAGATCAATCTGTTTTTCGAGGCCTCCACGCGCACCCAATCCTCCTTTGAATTGGCGGGCAAGCGGCTGGGTGCCGATGTCATGAATATGGCGGTGGCGTCCAGTTCGATCAAAAAGGGCGAGACCCTGATCGACACCGCCATGACACTCAATGCCATGCGCCCCGATCTGATCGTGGTGCGCCACCATGCCGCCGGTGCCGTGCAGTTGCTGGCCCGTAAGGTCGATTGCTCGGTTATCAATGCCGGTGATGGCGCCCACGAGCATCCGACCCAGGCTTTGCTGGATGCCCTGACCATCCGCCGCAACAAGGGCCAGATCCGCGGGCTGATTGTGGCCATTTGCGGCGACATCCTGCATTCGCGGGTGGCCCGCTCCAACCTGATCCTGCTCAACGCGCTGGGGGCCGAGGTGCGGGTGGTCGGCCCTTCGACCCTGCTGCCGTCCGGCCTCGAGCGGATGGGCTGCAAAGTCTTCACCTCGATGCGCGAAGGGCTGAAAGATGCCGACATCGTGATGATGCTGCGCTTGCAGCGCGAACGCATGAACGGCTCCTTTGTGCCCTCGGTGAAAGAATATTTCCATTATTACGGGCTGGATTCCGAAAAACTGGCCTATGCCAAAGCCGATGCGCTGGTGATGCACCCGGGACCGATGAACCGCGGGGTCGAAATCGCCTCCGATATTGCCGATGGCGCACAATCGCTGATCCGCGAACAGGTCGAAATGGGCGTGGCCGTTCGCATGGCGATCCTCGAAGCGCTGGCCGCCCATTTGCCGAACGGGGGCTGACGATGAATTCTCATCCGGTGCTGATCCGCAATGCCCGCCTGATCGATCCTGCCACTGGCAAGACAGAACAGGGCTCCATCGCCATCCAGGACGGTGTGATTGCCGCCCTCGGGGGTGGTATCGATGCCGATGCCGCTCCGGAAGGGACCACGCTGATCGATGCCAAAGGCATGGTGGTGGCCCCCGGCCTGATCGATCTGCGGGCCTTCGTCGGCGAGCCCGGTCACGAGCATCGCGAAACTCTGGCCTCAGCCAGCCGTGCGGCGGCTGCCGGCGGGGTGACAACCGTTGTCACCATGCCCGACACACATCCCCCCGTCGACGATCCGGCGGTGGTCGATTTTCTGATGCGCCGTGCGCGTGACACCGCCTGTGTGCGGATGTTGCCTGCGGCCGCCCTGACCAAGGGGTTACAGGGCCGCGAGATGACCGAATTCGGTTTGTTGGGCGAAGCCGGTGCGGTATTCTTTACCGATGCACGCCATGCGGTCGATGATCCGCTGGTGATGCGCCGCGCGCTGACCTATGCGCGCGATTTCGATGCGCTGATTGTCCAGCATGTCGAGGACAAGCGTCTGGCCGGCGGGGTGATGAACGAGGGCGAACTGGCCTCGCGGCTCGGCCTGTCGGGCATTCCGCGCGAGGCCGAAACGCTAATGCTGGAACGCGATATCCGCCTTGCCCGTCTGACGGGGGGGCGCTATCACGCCGCCATGATTTCCTGCGCCGACTCGGTCGAGATCATCCGCCGCGCCAAGCAGAGCGGCTTGCCGGTCACCTGCGGGGTGTCGATCAATTCCTTGACGCTCAACGAAAACGACATCGGCCCCTATCGTTCGTTCCTCAAACTGACGCCGCCGCTGCGCCATGAGGATGACCGTCAGGCGGTGGTCGCCGGTTTGGCTGAAGGCGTCATCGATGTTGTGGTTTCCGACCATGATCCGCAGGATGTCGAAGCCAAACGGCAGCCGTTTGCCGAATGTGCCGACGGGGCCATCGGTTTGCAAACGCTGCTGTCGGCCGGATTGCGGCTGGTCCATGCCGGCGAGATGAGCCTGGCGCGTCTGCTGGCGGCTTTGTCTTCCTACCCCGCCGATTTGCTGCGCCTACCGCAAGGCCGGCTGGCCCGCGGCGCGCCGGCCGATCTGATCCTGTTCGATCCCGACGAGCCCTTTGTGCTTGATCCTGCGGATTTGCATTCGCTCTGCCGCAACACCGCCTTTGACGGCGCGCGGCTGCAGGGCGTGGTCCATATGAGCATGGTGGCAGGCCGTATCGTGCACCGGCCGGAGCCGCAGGCATGAGCGCGGTGATGGAACTGATTTCACCCGATAAAATCCAGCTCTTATTGGTGGTGATGCTTGGCTCCTATCTTCTCGGTTCGATCCCGTTCGGAGTGGTGCTGACCAAAGCCGCCGGATTGGGCGATATCCGCGCCATCGGTTCGGGCAATATCGGAGCCACCAATGTGCTGCGCACCGGCAAGAAAGGGCTGGCCTTTGCCACCCTCGTGCTCGATGGCCTCAAGGGCACTGCAGCCGTTCTGATCGTGCGCGGGCTGGGCGAACCGGACCTTGAAATGCTGGCCGGTCTCTGTGCTTTTTTCGGGCACCTGTTCCCTGTCTGGTTGCGCTTCAACGGCGGCAAGGGTGTGGCCACACTGCTGGGGCTTCTGGCGGCCCTGTGCTGGCCTGCCGCACTCGGATTTGTGGCAGTCTGGCTTTCGACCGCCTATCTCTCGCGCTATTCCTCGCTGGCAGCGCTGTTGGCCAGCCTTGCTGTTCCTCCCATGGTCTATTTTTTCTCCCCTGATGGTTCCGAGGCTTTTGTTTTTGCGTTCCTCGTTGCGTTCCTGTGGCACAAGCACAGCACCAACATTGCCCGTTTATGGGCTGGAACCGAAGGCAAAATCGGAGCAAAAGGGTGAATGACGACAAATCCGGAGATCTCTTCCACCTGCAACTGACAGACAATCAGCGGCTCGATTGGCTCAGGCTGATCCGTACCGATGGGGTTGGTCCGCGCATGTTCCAATCCCTGATCAACCGGTTCGGCGGGGCCGGACCGGCTCTGGAGGCTTTGCCGGAACTGGCCAAACGCGGTGGCCGCCACCTCACCCCCTATTCCCGCGCCAAAGCCGAGGACGAGTTGGACCGGCTGACCCGGGGGGGCGCGCAATTGCTGATGCGCGGCGATGCGCACTATCCCGATTTGCTGGGCATGATCGAGGCCGCCCCGCCGGTTATCACCGTCAAAGGCGATGTCACACTGCTCAAGCGGCGGCTGGTGGCCGTTGTCGGCTCGCGCAACGCCTCGGCTGTCGGGTTGAAAATGGCCGAGCAGCTGGCGCAGGATCTGGGCCGCATGGGCTATGTGCTGGTATCGGGACTGGCACGCGGCATTGATGGCAAGGTCCACCAGCGCAGCCTGACGACAGGCACGATTGCCGTGCTGGCCGGCGGCATCGACCATATCTACCCTTCAGAACATGCCGGTTTGCACCGGATGATCGGCGAACAGGGCCTGCTGGTGACAGAAATGCCGTTCGGCTGGGAGCCGCGCGGACGGGATTTTCCACGCCGCAACCGGATCATTTCCGGCCTGTCCTGCGCGGTCATCGTTGTGGAGGCCGCCGAACGGTCCGGCTCGCTGATCACCGCCCGTTTTGCCACCGAACAGGGCCGCGAGGTGATGGCGGTGCCCGGCTCGCCGCTCGATCCACGCGCCGCAGGCACCAATGGCCTGATCCGCGAAGGCGCCACCCTGATCACCGACGCCGCACAGGTGGACGAGGCCATCAGAGTAATGACCGGCGAGCACCGCTGGCACCCCCACCACATGCGCGAGGCGCAAGCGAGCGACGAAGCCTTGTGGGACGAGATCGATTATCTGGCTGGGGAAGACTCCGCCCCGACGATGATACGCGAAACCCCAGAAACACCGTATCGGGGCGGAGTGCCTGAGCCTCTTGCCGGATCTCCCCAGATCGACAGTCAGGCGGGCCTGTTATCGCTGTTGGGGCCATCCCCGGTTGCGATTGATGATCTTGTGCGCCTGTCGGGCCTGTCGGCCCGCGAGACCAGCCAGATCTTGCTTGATCTGGAGCTCGAAGGCCGTCTGATCCGCCATGGCGGGCAACTTGTCTCGCTGCGCAACGCGAGCAGTTGAACTTTATCCAGTCCTTCGAAAGCCCTCCCGGCCGGGATCATCCGGTCAGGGCGCGTAACGAAGAATTACCGACTATATTTGGATTGATAGCCGGCTGCATGAACACCGGGTATCGGGGCAGCCCAAAGCGGCTTGGGCCACCCCAATTCCTGGCTCAGGCGCTTTGCAGGTTTGCGCTGCTGCGCATGCGTGCCTCAAGCTCGGCCATGTCGAGGAAATAGGCCAGCAGATCGAGGTTGGACCCCCGCGCCATCTGCGCCAATTCCTGCGTCATATGCGCAATATAACTGCTAATCTCTGCTGCAGAGGAGGTGATCCCGGACGAAGGCCCATCCAGCGGCGGATAGGCAACACCCTTGCCGCTCCGGCTTTGGTCGACCCTGGCAGGATTGGCATCACCAGGATTGAAACCATCCCTGGCCACAGCGACCAGACGGGCCGCAGCCGCTTTGCGCAAGATGTCGGTACCGGCAGCGGGCGACGCCGTCTCAAGCGATCGGGACGGGGCTGGATGCGTCCCGGCCCGGGACGACATCTGTGTCGCCAAGGACATCTGTGAACCTGCCACCGTTTGATCAAGCGTCGCGGGAGGCATCATTGGCAATCCGGCACACGTGTGAGCCAGTTGGCCATAAGCAACTTGCCGTTGCGGCCCCATCAGATTCTGGTTTGCAGAATTCTGACGATTTGCATCCCGGCGAGTATGCGCGAGTGCACAGGGCTTGGAGGCAAAAGGGTCGATGGCAACAGGATCCCGGGCAAGGTGCCCGTCGGCCTGATTATCCACCAAAACCGTGCTGGTCCGGTCCGGTCGCAAATCCGATGCGGCCGATGGATTGGCAGAGCTTTCGGGCAGTGATACGCCTGATGTCGAGCCGCGAATGCCGATTGTTTTTTCACGAGGAAAAGCAATGACACAGCCAGTATCGATACCGGTGGCAGAGTCCACAGATGATTTACTCATAATCTACTCCACTACTCACGTTCATGGGATTTTGACTGGTAATTTTTATTTTTTATAGTTCTAAACACACAACACACAACGCCAAAACACTTTACGCATTGAATAATTTACGCAATTGACAATTTACAAGACGCTTAACTCAAACAGAACACACAAACACATACCGAACGCAGAACAAGACTGGAACAAGCCCGTGGAACGGGAACGCACAACTCAAACCGACTGACACCGAACAATACGCAACAACACAATGACTGACGCAACACACGCAACACTTACAGTGAGAGCGACCGGGATAATCGATATTTACAATTCACCTGGACACTCGAACTCGGACACTCGAACCTGAACACATCAAACGGATTTTCGGTGCGGCTGTAACCTGATCGAAAGGCCTGCTGGCCGAACGACCACTTCAACGCGATCACTGAAAAAGATCAGTAACAAAACACCCGCGACCAAAACACCTGCGACAACGCGAACACCACAACACAACCTTATGTGCACTTGTCTTGCACCGCGGGGACCCAGACCCAACCTTTGCAACACCAGAGCACCAACCATTTGGAGACCATCGACAGGATGGCCATCTCGACAGGAGGTCTGCCGCGGGCCAAAACCTTGCCCGCCACCTTCGACCGCCCCATCCGACAGACCCCTGCTAGACTGCCTGCCAAACCATCAACAGCAAACCGTCAACAACAAAACATCGACAGACGGACGATCGGACCACCATTCTGACTGCCGGGTAAGCTGGTCTTGCTGCGGATCCACAGTGGGATCACCTTCAGGGTCGAAACCGCTTAACACATCAGTCATCCTGACGAGGATTAATGTGCCCTAACATACTCGTTTAAGTAAGTTAATTTCAGAAACAATCATCTTTTAACATGTTAATTTGCTACTCTTAAATTTTCAACACATTGAATTTTATGAACAATTTTTATTTCGATGTCAGATAATGCTTCAAATTTCAATCATTTGAGTTCCATTAAATAAAACAAAAATACGTAAGTTAAATGATAATGCGAAAACGTTAAACGCACGGACACCCTCACCATGGCGCCTCTCTGGTCAAGAACGGCTCTCTGGAGAACGGAAACATTGCTGCGCGGCGGGGGAGAGAATCAAAAACCGGATGTGATGGAGACCAGAGCGATAGAGAGGAGACCAGTTCCATAGAGAGAAGACTAGATCTATGGAGATCCGGCGTTATGGATGCCGCAGCGGTGGAGGCCACAGGCTGGACAGATCGGCGCGCTCAACATTGCAGAGATGGAGCCCGTTGGGCTTTAGCGATCGCCGAGATGAAGACCAGGAAATCCAGAAGCCAGGAAATCCAGAGACCCGAAGTTCTAGAAACCTGAAACTCTGGAGATCCGAAACTCTTGAGACCTGAAACCCTTAAGATCCGCACCCTTGAGACCCGAAACTCCACAGACCCGCGCGATCAAGATCGCCACAGCGCAGACCGTGAGAGGGCCAGACGGTCCTTGGTCCCGCACCGGGAGTGCCTGGAGAAACACCGTCTTGGGTTTATGCCTGCAAAAGACCCGACCGCCGATCGTCATGCGATGCAATCGGCCGTTACAAGAACCAGGTCAGCACCAGCGGGATGGTCAACATGGCCAGAACCGTCTGGAAACTCAGAATTTCGGCCATCAAGGGGCCGTCGCCGCCCATCTGGCGGGCCAGAATATAGGCTCCGCTTGCGGTCGGCACCGCTGTCGAAATGATCACCACGCCCAGATGGACACCTGACAAGCCCAGCGATTTGGCAATCAGCGAAGCCAGCAGGGGCATACAGAACAGCCGTAGAACCAGCGACAGAACCATTGCCGGATGCGGGCGTTTGAGGCGTGACAGGTCCAGCCCCGCCCCCACCACCAGCAGTCCGCAAGCCAGCGAGGCCTTACCGAGCATATCGGTGTAGATCAGCACCGGCTTGGGCAGAACGAGGCCAGAGACATTGATTCCGATGCCGATCGCACAGGACCAGATAAAGGGATTGGTGACGAGGGTTTTGATAAAACCGATGGCGGTTAGCGGCTTGGCAGAGGCATAGCGCGACAGCACCCCAATGGCCAGCACATTGAGCAAAGGGATCATTGCGGCAATCGCCACGGCTGACAGGGTCGTGCCCTCCTTGCCGAACAGACTGCCGCTCAAAGCCAGCCCGACAAAGGTATTCCAACGCGTTGCTCCCTGGAAGACCGAGGTGAAGGCCGGTCCGTCGATGTGGAGATAGCGTTGCAGCAAAGGCCGCAACAACAGCAAAAATGCCGACATCAAGAGTATGGCGCCTACCAGCGCGACAGCCATGTTGACAAAAGGCACGGTCGACAGATCGGCGCGGGCCAACGTATCGATGATGACAGCCGGAAACAGCACCAGATAGGTGACACGTTCAAAGCCGCTCCATTGCGCCTCGCTGATCAGGTGCAGGCCGTGCAAGACGCAGCCGGTCACAATCAGGCCGAACACCGGCAAAAGCATCATCACGCTATCAGGCATCATCGGGATCCGTCAAAGGGGCAAAGCCGAATTGCTGCTCGGGGTTCAGGCTCTGGCGCTTCTGGGTCGCCATCAGGTCCAATATGCCTTGCAGAATATAGGCTGCGGCCATTTTATCGACCAGTTCGGCCCGTCTGGCGCGCGAGGCATCGGCCGCCAGCAAAGTGCGCGTCACCGCCGCCGTCGACAGGCGCTCGTCCCAATAATGGATCGGCAAAGGGGTCAGCGTCGCCAGATTGCGCGCAAAGGCGCGGGTGGCCTGCACGCGCGGGCCCTCGGTCCCGTCCATATTCAGCGGCAGGCCGAGCACAAAGGCCGCCACGTCATATTTCTCGGCCAAAGCCAGCAAAGCCGCCGCATCGGCTTTGAATTTGATGCGGCGGATCGTCTCCAGGGGCGAGGCAATGCGCCGTTCGCCATCCGACAGGGCAAGGCCGATGGTTTTAGTGCCCAGATCCAGCCCCATCACGCGCTTGCCGCGCGGCAGGGTGTCCAGATCGGAAACAGGGAGGTTGTCAGAAGCCATGTGCGGGCCTTAGCACGGATCAACCGGACAGGATAGTTCAACGACACGGCCCGCCTGCCGCCCCGACAGGCGGGATGGTCCCGCCTGTTGTCGCGCCAGCGATAGGGCAACGGCTTTGTGCAATGCTCTTGCAGGCTGCGAGGGAGCTCAGAACGCGACCTTGTCGCCGCCCTTGAGTTGCAGCATCGCCCGGGCCTCGTCAGACGAGGCGATTTCCAGCCCCATGCCCTCGATGATCTGGCGGGCTGCGCGGACCTGTTCGGCATTGGTTTTGGCCAGTTGTCCGGGCCCGATCCACAAGGAATCCTCAAGCCCCACCCGCACATTGCCGCCCATCGCCACAGCCATCGTGGCAATCGGCAGCTGGTTGCGGCCCGCACCCAGCACCGACCAGACATAATCCTTGCCAAACAATCGGTCAGCCGTGCGCTTCATGTGCATGACGTCTTCGGGATGCGGCCCGATCCCGCCCAGAATCCCGAACACCGATTGCACGAAAAATGGCGGCTTGATCAGGCCGCGATCGGCAAAATGCGAGAGCGTATAAAGGTGGCCGATGTCATAGCATTCGATCTCGAAGCGGGTGTTGTTTTCCGCGCAAGCGGCCAGAATATTCTCGATATCCTGAAAAGTGTTCTTGAAAATCCGCTCCTTGGAACCTTCGAGATAAGGCCGTTCCCAATCATGCTTGAACTCGTTGAAACGGTTCAGCATCGGATAGAGACCGAAATTCATCGAACCCATATTCAGCGAGGCGACTTCGGGTTTGAAGGTCGCGCAAGGCCGCAGGCGTTCTTCGACGCCCATGGTCGGCGCACCGCCGGTGGTGATATTGATCACGCAATTGGAGCGCTGCTTGATCACCCGCAAAAACGGCTCGAAGGCTTCGGGAGACTGGTCGGGCTGGCCGGTCACCGGATTGCGCGCATGCACATGCACCAGAGCGGCCCCCGCTTCGGCCGCGCCGATCGCCGCATCAACAATCTCTTCGGGCGTCACCGGCAGATGCGGCGACATTGAAGGTGTGTGGATGGCCCCCGTGACAGCACAGGTGATGATCACTTTACGGTTTTTAGACATCGCGTCTTTCCTTTTCCCAATTCATTGTATTCTGGCTTCCGGAGTGATGGTCCGGCTCAGGCGGGTTTGCGTTTGGCGGCCTTTTTATGGGCTTTCAACGAGGCAAGACGGCCATCGCGCCACTGGCTGAGAGCGGCCACCCGTTCGGGTGTTTGCGCGCCGGTCCACTCCTCCATGACTTTCTGCACGTTCTTCTTGCCGAACGGCTTGCCCGATCCGGACTCGGCCACCATCGCGGTCAGCGATTCACCGTAACGGGCGCAATAATCGGCAATGCCGCCTGGCGCATTGAGCTCGATGGTTTCAAACGGTCCCATGAAGGACCAGCGCAGGCCCAGACCGTCGCGGATGGTTTTGTCAACATCCTGCGGGCTGGCCACCCCTGCCCCCACCAGACGGAAGGCTTCGGCCAACAGCACGGCCTGCAAACGGTTGAGAATGAAACCGGGGCTTTCCTTGCGCAGGATGATCGGGACCTGACCGGCTTTTTCGTAAATATTGCGGGCTTTTTCGACGATCTCGGGATCGGTCCATTCCGCAGGGGCCAGCTCGACAATCGGCACCAGATGCGGCGGATTGACCGGATGCCCGACCAGACAGCGGTGCCGCCCTTTCAGCTTCTTGCTGAAGCGCGAGGCTTCGATAAACGAGGTCGAGGACGCCAGAATCGCATTGGGCTTGGCCAGTTCGTCCATCTCCGCGAATAGCTTTTTCTTGGCCTCGACATTTTCAGGCCCGCTTTCTTGCGCCAGCACGGCCCCTTTCAGGGCATCGGCCAGACCATCGGCGACCCTGATCCGGTCCAAAGCCTCTTTGGGATGGCTGATCAGGCCCAGATCGGCCAATTGCTTCAGATTGGTTTTGATATGGCTTTTGGCGGTCTGGGCAATATCGGCGGTCTGGTCGTGGAGGGCGACGTCGAACCCGTGGCTGGAGAATACCGTGGCCCATGCCCGCCCGATCAACCCTGCCCCGATGATGGCAATCTTCGTCATATGGCTCTCCCTGCCCTGTTTGTTCTTGCGGCGCACGCGCCTAGGTCATGCTGCCTATTCTGTCTGAATTTGTAACAAGATCCAGCACCTTTGCAACCAACGGCCGCGCATTGCTGCATTGGTGCCATTCTTGCCTTGCATTCTGGCTGCAGGGCAAACCGCTTGCGGCGATCCGGACAGCCTGTCATCTTGATCGCCACAGCGGGAGCGAAACGCCGCATTGCAGCCAGGGAGAGGACTACAATCATGGAAATGAACATGCAGGGTTTACGCGTTGTCGTGACCGCAGGCGCCAACGGGATCGGCCGCGCCACCGCCCGCGCTTTTGCCGCAGAGGGCGCGCGCGTACATATTTGCGATGTCGATCATGCCGCCCTGGACGATATGCGCGCCAGTGACCCCGCCATCAGCCAATCGGTCTGTGACGTGTCCAACCGCCCCGCTGTCGACGAGCTTTTTGTGACCATTGCCCGCGAACTGGGCGGGCTCGACTGCCTCGTCAACAATGCCGGTATTGCCGGCCCGACCGGACGGGTTGACGAGATCTCGGTCGAGGATTGGGACCGTTGCATCGCCGTCGATCTGACCGGCCAGTTCAACTGCGCGCGTCTGGCCGTGCCAATGCTCAAACGCTCGGCCAATGCCTCGATGGTCAATCTCTCATCGCAAGCCGGCAAACACGGCTTTCCGTTGCGCTCGCCCTACGGGGCCGCCAAATGGGGCGTGATCGGCTTTACCAAGGCGCTGGCCGCCGAGTTGGGGGAATTCGGCATCCGCGTCAACGCCATTTGTCCCGGTCTGGTCGATGGCCCCCGGATCCAGAGCGTGATCGCCAACAAGGCCCGCAGCCTCAATGTCTCGCATGAGGAGATGACAGACAAACTGTTCAGCGGGGTCTCGATCAAGCAATTTGTCGATCCCAACGACATTGCCAAACAAATCGTCTTTCTGGCTTCCCCCTATGGCAAAACCATTTCGGGGCAGGATGTGTCGGTTTGCGGCGATACGCGGATGCTGCAATAAAGCGGCAAGAACTTCATTTTCGGAGAGTTGCGACCATGAACCGTATGATTGCCGATATTTTCGCCTCCATCATTTCTTTCATGCATGTGGTGGTGATCGTACTGCTGGGGGGCGCAACCTTCTATTTTTTCTCGGAAAATACACGCAAAATGGATCCGCTTCTGTCCCAATTCGGGTTGTCGCGCGAAGGCTTCATGTTTGTCGTGATCGGATTGTGGATCGGCTATGTGCTGGTGGTCGGATTTTTTTCGACCATCATCGCCATGAACCAGAATTTGGAACGGCTGGTCAGCGCAGTGGACCGGCTGTCCGAAAAGGTCGACCAGAAATTCACACCGTAAAGCTGAACAGCGAGCCCGGATCGAGTGTGGCCAAATAGTTCCGGGTCTTGTCCGCCGCAGCATTGGTCTCTGCACTGGCTTTCATCAGATCATAGACCGGACTTTTGACATATTTGCTGTCTTTGGCACTGTCACTCAGCACCGTTGTCGTGCTCTCGGAGGTTCCGTCGGTGTAAAGGATCGTGGTCTTTTTGAGCTTGCCGGTCACAGTGACCGTCTCGCTCAATTCGGTCTTGTTGGCAGAACCACCCCCACCTTCGCCACCACCGCCATGGGGACCACCGCCCTTGTGTCCGCCCGCGTCTTGGGGGTGGGCTGGAGGCGGCGACTGCGGATCGATCTGGTCGAGAGTGTCATTCACCGTTTTGGCGTCAGCCTCGGTCAGTTTGCCAGAGGCCACATCGGCGGCAATCCGGCTTTCAAGCGCATCACGGATGGCCGCCTTATCGGGCGGCCCGCCGCGCACCGACTGGATTTTCTCCAGCGCGACCTTGGCATCACCGAGAACAAGAGCGGTCTTTTGGGCCGACAGGCCCTGGGCCTGCAGCCGCGAGGACAGTAAAGCGGAATAGGCCGCATCACGCGAACCGACACTTGCAATCGACATGACACCCTCCTTTCCCAAAAATCCTCGACACGTCGTCAAGACGGCTTTTCAGCAGATTTCTATAGGGGCCGCGTGCAGCGAGTATGAGCGATTCATCCGAAATAGCAGTTGATTTTCCTGCAAAACTAGAACATAAAGTGAACATGTGAGGCGTAACATGACACAGTCCCCCGAAAGAACCACCCTGCCCCCTTCTGCAATGACCCGCATCAGCGACATCGAAATCGACGAGGTCCTGTCGGAATTCGACAACAATCCGCGCGAGGCCATCCGCAATCTGTTGCATGATCTCGATGTGCTGGCACAGGACAGGGACAGCGCGGTCTCGTTCGGCTTTGTCAGAGGCACGGTCTGGCAGCGTAAATCGGGCCGATCATCCTGAAGAGCCTTGTGTCAGCCACGATCCGGATGATTATTTCTTCACGGAGTCGATCTGATAGGTCACCGTAGAACACGAACTCGTGCCGAACGATTTTTTGCCACAGACTTTAACGCCGAAGCGGTCCGTTCCCCAATATTGCGGGCTTTTATTATAATCGAACAGGTTTTGGCTGATCTGTTTCACATTGCCGTTGGCCGGTTGACCCAGCAGGCTGATGCTGGTGACGCTGTATTCGGAGGGCATCAGAACACGGATGGAACAGCTATTGGCATTTTCCAAAATCCACACCAGTGTCATCGAGCTGCTTTGATCGGGGCGGATTTCGAAATTCTTGGCCAACCCCTTATCGCCCGCCTTGATATTGCAATCGGCCCGGCCCTCGCCTGTCGCGGCAAGAGATAGACCCAGAGACGTCACCACCACCCAAAACAAACGCATCACAACCAACCCGTATGTCATTTCCATCACCCGCATCACGCACGACAATTCCTTGGACAGCTTCCACCCCAGGGGAGTGCTCCGAATCTCTCCACTCTACCCTTCTATAAAACAAGGACGAAGAACAGTCCTGCCGACAGATCAGGCAGGATTTTCAACGGATTGCGACATGTCGACGGCTGGCCCGGACGCAATCACGGCTTCGGCTCCCTCTTCGTCAGCAGCACTATCGGAACCGCTCTCGCTGGTCTCGGCCGCGGGCATATCTGAAGGGCCTCCGGCAGCACCCTCTTCGGTCACCACGACCGGCGGTTCGACCGGCGCGAAATCGGTCTCGATCGGATATTTCGAGACATCGATGTTCTGGGCCTGTGCCTTAATGGCCGAAAGGCTGCGAAACGCCTCTTTGTCCTTTTCAAGCAGCAGCATTTTTCTGACGAGATCATCGAACCGATCGATCCAGTCATAGGCATCCAGCTTGTTGATGTCGTGGCGAAGCCGATAGGGCGGCACATAGCGGGCGGTCAGGTTCTCGCGCGATTTCAGCACTATGGCTTTCAGCACGGTCAGCCCGTCATGGGTGAAATCGAGATCGCCGATCCAGTAATCACCTTCAGCCACCGTTTTGAACTGCAGATCCCGCAAAATGATCTCGAAATTACTGCCCGAGGCCTGGATGGACAGTTTTTCCTGCCTGATCACGTTGTGATGGCTTGGCGGGTCCTTATCAACGGTGACACGGCACAAGCGGGCCGTTTGGGTCACCTGAAAGCGGTTGAGAAAAAACTCAATATTCCAGAACACGTTTTTATCGTTGATGATGTGCTGCGCCCTGTAGAAACGCTTTTCCGCCTCATCCATGATCGTCCCCCGGATACCTGCACGCCGATGACGTCAAGCCATAGGCCAGCAAAAGCCGGCCATCAACACCAAATACGATAAGAGTTCTTGTATTTTTTGCGCCAATCCATAAGCATGTTGTGTGGTTAAGCAGCGCGTACAATGCGAGACTCGATCGAACATTGGCGAGATCAGGGCCCGAGATGTGGCCCGATATATAATTGCCGGGGCTAAAGGACAGGACGATGGCTGATATCGAGAAATTAAAGCGTGCCGCGCTTGAATTTGTAATTGAGGAAAGCATTGCCAAACTGCTGCTGGTCGCCCATTTCGAGGTCAAGGAATATGGCCGCCTCAACCAATCCGATCCCGGCGGATCCTGGAATATGGGTGTAAAAAACGTCAGTACCGAAGAATTTCTGGATGAAGAAACCAATCGGCGCATGAAGCTGACCGTGTTTTTTGTCAAAGATTACAAGGTTAAACTCGGCAGCCTGATGATCCGCCCGACCAATCCTCATGAACACAAACTCTACGAACGGATCAAATTTTTCCTGTTCGAAGATCTGATTCTCGATCTGAAATATGAATTGCTCCGTGATCCGAAATCCCCTGCCGATTATGCCATTCGATCGGTTGAGGAGTTCCACAAGGATGACCGCACCAAAATCGTTCTGGAAAATATCTACAAGATGATTCTGAACCGGCAGGCCAAGGAACAGGAAAAGATCACGAAACCGGAAATCAAAAAGAGCAAAGACAAATTTACCTTCTAATCGATCCGCCAGCTTGGCATGTTGCCCCTTGAAAAACCGACATCCGGGTCGGCGTGGCGATTTGGTCGGGGTGTCGGATTGCTCAACATCATAGGACCTGATCTTGCCCATATTGCATGCTTTATCGATTATTACCCCAACTCGATGATATTTTC
>Ga0114964_10000978_pt1 | contig 21178 bp, 20 predicted proteins | sample C_131016_MF_Meta_FD_92638 | JGI IMG/M metagenome (GOLD analysis project Ga0114964, IMG submission 92638) | Freshwater microbial communities from Lake Croche, Canada to study carbon cycling - C_131016_MF_MetaG | ecosystem: Environmental > Aquatic > Freshwater > Lake | place: Lake Croche, Canada...
AGGAATAAGCATCACTGAATGTGTGTTCAGCGGCACATGTGAAGAAAGGAAACTGACCTTCTGGATTGCCTTGGTTGACATCTTTCTTGCCAGTACGAATCTTGCAAAGTTTGCCCAATTTCTTGGCCTGCCAAGCAGTCGATTTATCCCGCTGAGGCGCTGAGGCGCTGAGAAGAGAATTTGTCATGGCCGCTTTGTCAGTTCCTCTGCGTCCCTGCGTCTCTGCGGGAAAACTCATCCCAAGAGTCCTTTGATTCCCTCCAAGATCTCAGCGGCCTCGGCGTCTCCGCGTGAGATTTCCTCGATAATCTCGGCTGGGCTGCGGTGGGTGACCTCCTCGCCTCCGTTCGGGTTTTTCACCGAGAGATCCCATGTCGCGTGGTCGGTGCCGGAGAAATCCACGGTCCAGGATTTCTCCGAGTCGGCCTTGGTCTTCTGAAGCTCGAGGAATTCCTTCAGATCGGCATCGTTGAGCGGGTTTGTCTTCCCAAGGCTGCGTCCCGGCTGGAGCTGGTAATACCAGACTTTCCTGGTCGGGGAGCCTTTCTCGAAGAAGAGGACGACGGTTTTCACCCCTGCCCCTAGGAAGGTGCCGCCGGGGCAGTCGAGGATGGTGTGGAGGTTGCAGCTCTCCAGCAGGAGCTTCCGCAGGCTGATGGCGGCGTTGTCGGTATTGGAGAGGAAGGTGTTCTTGATGACGACGGCTCCGCGTCCGCCGACCTTGAGAATTTTGATAAAGTGCTGGAGGAAGAGGAAGGCGGTCTCTCCGGTGCGGATGGGGAAGTTCTGCTGTACCTCGGCGCGTTCTTTGCCGCCGAAGGGGGGATTGGCCAGGACGATGTCGTGGCGGTCTTTCTCCTGAATGTCGGAGAGGTTCTCCCCGAGGGTGTTGGTGTGGATGATGTTCGGAGCCTCGATCCCGTGGAGGATTAGGTTCATGATCGCGATGACGTAGGCGAGGGACTTCTTCTCCTTCCCGTAGAAGGTGCGCTCCTGGAGAGTGCGGAGGTCGCTGGTGGTGAGCTTCCCGCCCTTGGTGGTGATGGGAGCCATGAGGTAGTCGAAGGCCTCGCAGAGGAAGCCCGCCGATCCGACGGCCCCGTCGTAGATGGTCTCGCCGATCTTGGGATCGACGACGCGTACCATGGCGCGGATGAGGGGCCGCGGGGTGTAGTACTCGCCGCCATTGCGGCCGGCGTTCCCCATGTTCTTGATCTTGGTCTCGTAGAGGTGGGAGAGCTCGTGCTTCTCGGTCTGGGAGCGGAAGCGGAGCTCGTCGACGTGGTCGATGATCTCGCGGAGGTTGTAGCCGCTCTGGATGCGGTTTTTGATCTCCCCGAAGATCTCCCCGATCTTGTACTCGATGGTGTTGGGGCCGGAGGCCTTGGTCTTGAAGGAGTGGAGGTAGGGGAAGAGCTTCCCGTTCACGAAGGCGATGAGGTCGTCGCCTGTCTTGGCCCGGTGATGGTCGATCTGGCCTTCGGCCCCCCCATTCAAGCGTGGCGCGGCCCACGCCTCCCAGCGATACGGTTCGTCGAGGATGTAGCTGTATTTCTTGCCGCTCAGGGCGGCCTCGGTCGCCTTGTCCTGCTCGAGGCTGTCGAGGTACTTCAGGAAGAGAAGCCAGGAGGTCTGCTCGGTGTAGTCGAGCTCGCTGGTGCACCCCGCGTCCTTCCAGAGGACATCGTCGATATTCTTGAAGGCCTGTTCAAACATGGGATGTGAGACAGATAACGGTCAGAGGGAGTGATGACGAGGAGGGAATGGAGGCGAACCGTGGGTTCGAATCCACAAACACTATCAGAACCGCCAAGACACCAAGCGTCCTATCCCCTTATTTCTTCCGTCAGGGCTTGGAAGTTCCAATCTGTGTGAAAACTGCCAAACGGCGACGGGATTTTGGATGCAGGAGCAGGCGTGCGAGTGCGGCCGTAGCTCTACCTACGGCAATCGAGCGACAACGAACTCCTGAGCCAAAAGAACCAGCCGCTACCCTTCGTAGCAGTAAGGACAGCTGACTTCGTAAACGTATCTAGGATCCTTGACCTCCTCTGCCGTCAGCGGTTCCTGACACGCGAAGCAAAGCTGGCTTCCCGTTTCCTGAAGCGCGGGATCGACGCCGACGCGCTTGTCGAAGACGAAGCACTCGCCGTTCCAGTGGGCTCCTCCGCACTCCTCGAAATATTTCAGGATGCCTCCCTCGAGCTGGAGCACCTCGCGGAAGCCGGCCATCTCGAGATAGGGTGCGGCTTTCTCACAGCGGATGCCGCCGGTGCAGAAGCTGACGACGGGTGTATCCTTCATCTCCTCGGGAAGCCGAGCGACTGCTTCGGGGAACTTCCTGAAATAACGGATAGGCAGGGTGACGGCTCCTTCGAAGGTGCCGAGCTTCACCTCATAGGTATTGCGGGTGTCAAGCAGGGTGAACCTCCTCCCCTCGTCGATCCATCGCTTGAGTTCCTTGGCGCTAATCCTGGGTGAAGTACGGCGGGCCGGGTTGATCCCCTCCACGCCGAAAGCGATGATCTCCTGCTTGATCTTTACCAGCATCCGGTTGAAGGGCTGCTCCTCGCTCATGCTATGCTTCTCTTCAAGGTGCTCCAGTCCTGGGATGGAGCGCAACGTGGCCAGGAGATTTTCCACCGCTGGAGCCTCGCCGGCGATGAAGAGGTTGATCCCCTCGGGACTAAGCAGGATGCTTCCCTTGAGTCCCGCCTCACGGCATTCGCTTTTGAGCCGCTCGCGCAACTCCGGAAGAGCCTGCAACTCCGCGAACTTGTATGCGGCTATATTGAGGATAGGCATTGGAAAGGCTTGTGCAGCCCGGCGCCAGATTTTCGGCCGGAGAACTATGCGAAAAGGTCTTTATGCAAACAAGTCCTTGAGGCGTTCCGTGAAGCTGCGGTGAATCGGGGTGTTCTCCTCGCCGCAGAGTTCCGCGAAGCCTTCGAGGGCTTTGCGCTGTTCGGCGTTGAGCTTGGTCGGCACCTCAACCTCGAGACGGACATGGAGATCCCCCTTGGCATGGCTTTGGAGGCGCGGCATGCCGTGACCCTTCACGCGGAAATCGGTTCCCCCCTGTGTGCCCGCCGGGATCTTCATCTTCACGGGACCGGAGAGGGTCGGCACCTCGACCTCACCGCCAAGCGCGGCTGTGACGAAGGGGATCGGGATCCGGCACTGCAGATCCATCCCGTCGCGGGTGAAGATCGCGTGTTCCTTGAGGTGAATGACGACATAGAGGTCGCCGCTTCCACCTCCGCGAGTCCCCGCCTCGCCGGCTCCCGAAGAGCGGAGGCGTGATCCCTCGTCGATGCCGGCGGGGATGTTGAGCTTGATGCGCGAGGTCTTCTCCGCGCGCCCCTCGCCGTGGCAGCTCTTGCACGGCTTGTCGATCGTGCGGCCGGCCCCGTGGCACTGCGGGCAGGGCTGCGCGACCTGGAAGAACCCGCGTGAGGCGACCACCTGACCGCGTCCCTTGCAAAGGGAACAGGTCGCGACCTTGGCACCCTTGGCCGCGCCGGAGCCGTCGCACGAGTCGCAGGCGTCGAGCTTGCGGAGCTCGATCTCTTTCTCGCATCCGGCGAAGGCCTCCTCGAGGGTGATGCGAAGGTCGTAACGGAGGTCGGAGCCGCGGCCATCCTGGCCGTTTCCCCCGCCGCCAAAAAAATGGTCGAAGATCCCGCCACCGCCACCCGAGGCGCCGAACATCTCGCGGAAAAGGTCGAAGGGGTCGTGCATGCCACTACCACCCGACATCCCGCCTTGGAAGGCAGCGTGGCCGTAGCGGTCGTAGGCGGAGCGCTTTTCCTGATCACCGAGAATATCGTAGGCCTCGGCGATCTCGCGGAAGCGTTCCTCGGCTGTTGAGTCCCCCGGGTTCTTGTCCGGGTGATGCTGGACGGCGAGTTTGCGGTAGGACTTCTTGATCTCCTCGAACTCGACGGTCCGGGTGACCTGCAGCACCTCGTAGTAACACCTCTTTGCCATGACGATTCGGACCGCGAAGGGGTCAGGCGAGCTTGTTGACGATGACGCTGGAGGGGCGGATCAATCGGTCGCCGAGGCGGTAACCACGGCGCATCTGGCGGAGCACCACGCCGTCTGCCTGAGCCGGATCGGATTCATGGCCGAGAGCCTCGTGAAGTTTCGGGTCGAAGGGTTGTCCCTCGGCGTCGATCGGCTGGAGGCCACTCGAAACAAGGAAGTCGCCCAGCTGTCTGTGGACCATGGAGAAGCCATCGACAATACCTTTTGTCCCCGGAGCGGCGGCATCGCCGCGCGCGGCGTCGAGGCCCAGTTGGAAGTTGTCGAGGATCGGAAGGACTCTCTCGAGGATGCCGGCGTTGGCAAAACGGATCGCCTCCTCCTTCTCGCGGATCATGCGCTTCCGGTAGTTCTCAAGGTCGGCGGCCGCGCGGAGCGCCTGGTCGCGGTAGCGGTCGACCTCGGCCTGAAGATCAACCTTCTGCTCGGGAGCCTGCGCCGCGTCGTTTGAGGCATTCTCGGGAGTCTCCGGGTTCGGAGCCTGTGCGTCGGCCTTGGGGTCGTTTTCCTGCTGGTGATGGGAATTCTGCTTTTTCACGATTAGCTATCCATTATGCAGTCGGCTTCCTCCGGAGGGCAATCAAAGTGATGTCGTCGTGCTGGGGCTGGCCTTCGGCAAAGAGGCGCACCGACTTGGCCAGCCGGTGGAGGGTCTCGGAGGCCCCCTCCGGGGCGTCGGTACGGAGCTCGGAGGTGAGGCGGTCGACTCCGAACTCGTCCCCTTCGGCATTGAGCGCCTCGCTGATTCCGTCGGTGTAGAGAAGCAGGAGATCCCCCCCCTCCATGCGGAAGGGGTGGTCGGCGCAGAACCTGTCGAAGACCCCCCCGCTGTCGATGCCGACGGCCATGCCCTTGGGATTGAGGCACTCGACCTCGCCGCCGGCGGCGCGGTAGAGGAGCGGGGCATCGTGGCCGGCGCGGGCGAGGAGGGCCTCGCCGGTGTGCCTGTTGAGCACGACATAGGCCATGCTGATGAACATATCCTGCTTCATGTCGGGATAGAGCTGGCGGTTCACGCTCCGGAGCACGGCGGCCGGAGAGAGTTCCCCGAGTGACTGGCTGCGCAGGGCGCTCCGGCACATCGCCATGATGAGCGAGGCGGGGACACCCTTGCCGGAGACATCGGCGATGGCGATCCCGAGGTGGTCGTCGTCGACGGGCAGGAAGTCGAAGTAGTCGCCGCTGAGGGTGCGGGCGGGGAGGTTCAGCCCGTTGAGCTCGTATCCCGGGAGGTCGGGGGCGTCGGAGGGGAGGAGGATCTTCTGGATGTCGCGGGCAATCTGCAGGTCATGGTCGAGGGCGTGCTTCTCACCGGCGGCGAGGTGGATCGCCTGATTGAAGAGGGCGAAGGCCGACTGCTCCGCGATGGCCTGGAAGAGCTCGAGCTTCGTGTCGCTGAAGGGATCCGCTCCAGTGCCGCGAGCGAGGGCGAGGACGCCGAGAAGCTTGTGCCGGTAGTGGAGCGCTCCGAGGACGAGGGAACCGAGGCCTTGGGTGACAAGGGTCTCGGAAAGATCATTGCGCCGTCGCAGGAAGCGCGGCTCCGTCCGGGTGGCCGCCTCGCCGACCAACCCCTTGCCGAGGGGAATGGCATGGAGGCGCAGGAAGCTCTCGATGGCTGAGGCGGGTGATCCGGTGTCGGGCACGAGATTCTCCGGGAGGATCACGAGAGGGGGGCATCCCTTGGAAAGGAAGGCGGGAAGGAGATTTTCACCCGAGCGGTCCGTGAGGTAGAGGGCGCCGCCGTCGGCTTTGAGAATGTGCTGGGCCCCCTCGACGATCAGGCGGTGGAGCTCCCCGGCGGGGACTCCTTCCGAGAAGGCGGCACCGAGGCCGTGGAGAAAATCAAAGACCCTCCGCTCCTCCTGATGGATCTCGGCGGAGCTGCGCTTGAGTTGGCCGACGCGGCGGCGCGACCCGAAGACCACGATTCCAAGCACGACCATGGCCACCATCAGGATGGCGATGACGAGGGACTCGATCAGCGCAAGGCTATGAGGGGTCATGAAGGGAGATCATGCACCGACCCGCCGCCAAAAGACCAGCTTCCGGCAATGGTGTCGGAAGATTCTCATGCATTCTATCAACAGGAGAAAAACTCGTGCGGAGACGCAGAGATGGAGTGGGTGATTCACTGGGATCCATGACGTCTGTGACCTAACCCCCTGCGTGCCCCTCGGGGCGCTCTAGCTGTGTTCGGGTTCCCCTCCCTGGAGGTACTCGAGGACATCCTTGAAGCGGGCCGCGTTGGCGGGGTTTGCGGTCGCGAGGGCCTGGTGCGCCGCGAGGACGAGTTCGCGTTCCGGTCCGGTCTCCGTGGGAAGCTTTAGCAGCTTGGCCCCGAGTTCCGCGGGCATCGCGTGGGGAGTGCCGGCCGGTTCGACGGTGAAGAGCAGATTCAGCCCGAGATTCTCGAAGAGCTGGACGTTGCGGGGATTCGCATTGAGGGCGCGGAGCGATCCCTGGCCGAGTTCGCGAAGGGTCTGGGAGATCCCGGTGAGGGTTCCCATGAAGGTGGAGTCCATGTGGTCGCATGCGGCGAGATCGATCACGAAATCGCGGTAGCCGCGCCGGATCATCGCCTCGACGAATTTCTTGAGAGGGGCGCTCCCCTGGAAGTTGCCGCGCCCTTCGACATGCACCCAGACCTCGCGGTCGAAGCAGGCAACGCTGACGGTGACGGGAAGATTCATGGTGTGGATTGTGCCCTGCCGAGAACAAGGAATGAGGTGTGGCCCGCGTGGTCGACACGGACTCTGGAGAGGACGCGCAGGTTGCCGCCCTCCAGCAGGGGAGTGATGTCGGCGGGGCCCTCGGCCACGACGCCGCAGTCGGCGCCGCCGCTCAGGATCGCCTCGACGACTTCCTTGGGACCGGGGTGGAAGGAGAAGCGGATGCTCGATCCGAACTGCTGGCGTGCGGCGAAGTGGGATTCGCATCCCGCCTCCCCCTCGCAGGCGACGAGCATCTCTTTCTCAAGGGCGAGCGAGGCCGACATGATCTCGACATAGATCGTGCGGATGGCGGCCGCGTTGAGCGGGCCTGCGCTTTGCTCGGAAAGCCTCCGGATCAGCTGCTCGGCGCGCTCAGGAACATAGACCGGTGCGCCGTTGCGCTCCTTGACGCGGCCGATCTCCTGGGCGATGCGCGCGCGGTCGTTGAGAAGGGCGAGCAACTTGGCGTCGATCGTGTCGATCGCGTCGCGGAGTTGCCTGATGTCCTCCATGGGTGAGGGATTATTTCTCCTCTCCGGATTCCGGCTTCCCGTCGGCCGGTTCCTCCGGATCGAAGGAAACCTCCTCGAAGACCACCGATTCGCGGACCTCGATGATCTCGGTGACCTCGACGGCATCGGAAGACTCTGCGGAAACTTCCTCTACATTCTCCTCCGCGACTCCGGGAAGCTCCGGGGTGGAGTCATCCCCTTCGGGGGAGTCGCCCGGTTCGGGTGTCGCCTTGGGAAGGGGGATGTGGCGGAGTTCGGCGGCGTTCGGAAGCTCGTCGAGATGACGGAGGCCGAAATGATCGAGGAAGTACTGCGTGGTCGCGTAGAGGAGGGGGCGTCCCGCCACTTCCGCGCGGCCGGCGATCTTCACGAGTCCGCGGTCGAGCAGGGTCTGCATGACGCCGTCGACGGAGACGCCGCGGACGGCCTCCATGTCGGCGCGTGCGATCGGCTGGCGGTAGGCGATGATGGCGAGCGTCTCGAGCGCCGAGGGGCTGAGCCGGGTCGGCTTCGCCTCGGGATAGAGGGCGCGGAGCCACGGGGCGTAGCCGGGAGCGCTGGAGAGGAGCCATCCGGTGGCCGTCTCCCTGACCTGGTAGGCGCGGCCGGAGGAGGCAACCTCGGCCTGAAGCTCGATGAGAGCCTCGCGGATGTCGGATTCCCTGATCTTGGCGAAGGCGGTGGCCACCGAGGCGGGTTCGGCGCTGGCGGCGCTCTTGAGATGGGTGACGAGCTCCTTGGGGGAGACCGCCTTCTGCGAGGCGAAGAGGATCGCCTCGATGACATGCGAAAGTCTGGGAACCTCGCCCTCGGGAACCGATCCGTGAAGGGCCTCTTCGGTGACCGCCTCGGGGACTTCGATAGCCTCGTCGCTGATCTCTTCGGCGCTCTCCAGAACCTCGACGGTCTCCTCGGAAATCTCCGTTTCAGCGGAGACCTGATCGACCTCGGGTGCCGAGGCGTCGACCGGCTCGGCGGGATTCTCCGCTTTCTGTTTCTTGCGTGATTTTTTGCTCATGGGGATTCCTGCAATGTTTCCTGCGACTCTTCCTGCTCGGGGGTCTCTTCCTCGCCGGCCAGGGTGCGGTCGAGCCAGATTTCACCGAATTGTTCCTCCTGACGCACGCGGAATTGTTTCATGCGGATCAGTTCGAGGATTGCGAGGAAGGTGACCACGAGTTCGGAGCGGGTCGAGGCCTCGCCGAAGAGTTCGTCAAACCGGACGGAGACGCCCCGGTCGACGCGGTTGATCAGGTGGTTGATCCGGTCGGTGACGGTGAAGACCTCCTCGCGGATCTCGCCGGTCTTTTCCTCGGCCGGGAGGCGCTTGAGGGCGCGCTGGAAGGCGTTGATCAGGTCGAAGATGCCGACGTCGCCCAGGAGCATGTTTTCCTCGAGGACGGGGGCGTGGGCCGGATCGAGCGAGACGGCGCGCGGGAAGAGGGCCGACTGGAGCTCCTCCTTGTCGCGGAGATGGGCGGCGGCCTCCTTGAACTTCCGGTACTCGATGAGCTGGCGGATGAGCTCCCAGCGCGGATCATCCTCCTCGGTCTCCTCCTCGGGCATCTGCTGGTCCTTGGGGAGGAGGGTGCGGCTCTTGATGTAGAGGAGGTTGGCGGCCATGACGAGGAACTCGCCCGCCACCTCGATGTGCAGCACCTCGAAGGCCTCGAGGTAGGTGAGGTATTGCTGGGTGATCCTCTCGATGGAGATGTCGTAGATGTCGACCTCGTCCTTCTTGACGAGATAAAGCAGGAGATCGAGGGGACCCTCGAAAACCTCCAGTTTAACTTTGTACTCGGACTCCATCAACCGGCCGGTGAGAGCCTAGCGGCGGTATCCGCGACGCTCGACTTCGCGGGCGACGCGGACCTTGTGTTTGGCCTTCTCCTTGACCTTCGTCTTCCGCTTGCGGAGCTGGGCGACAAGCTTGTGGACGCAGAGGTCGATGGCGGAGTAGAGGTCGTCCTCGGCATCCTCGGCATGGAGGTCGGGGCCCGGAACGGCGAGATGGATCTTCACCTGGTAGTCCTTCTTCTTGGAGCGGTGCTCGTCGAAGAGGAGAACGACGTGGGCGGCCAGAATCTCGTCAGTGTATTCCTCCAGGTGGGCCACCTTGTCGGCCACATGGGCATGGATGGCGGCGGTGAGCTGAACGTGGCGGGGACTGATGTGGATTTGCATGGGCTTGTTGTGCTTTTTTCTTCTGGATTCAATTTACGACCGCAAGGGGGATCACGCCACCAAAATGCGGAACCGGGCCAAGGTTTACTTGCTAGAGAAACCGCGTTTCCCCGCCGCGTAAAAGGTGCCGATGGCCTCCGCCAGCCCCGGAATATCGTGCCGGGGGGCCTCCAGATCGACGGGGAGGCCGAGGCGGCGCATCTCCTCCGAGGTGACGGGGCCGATGCTGGCGGTCTTGAGCCCCTTGGGGAGGGGAAGGCCGAGCGCCATGAAGTGGGCGGCGGTCGAGGCGCTGGTGAAGGTGATCATGTCGGCCCCCTCCTCGCGGAAGCGCCGGATCCCCCCGGAGACATCCTCGGTTTCCGGAACCGTCTGATAGACAGGGACATCGTCGACGATCGCACCGAGTTTCTCGAGTTCCACGGCCAGCATCTCGCGGGCTCCGGCGGCGCGGGGGAGAAGCATCTTGAGATGCTCGACATCAAGCTCCTTGAACGACTTGAGCAGTGACTCGGCGACGAACTCCTCGGGGATCAGGTCGACCGCGTAGCGGTACTCGCGGACTTTTTTTGCGGTGCCGTTGCCGATGGCTGCGATGCGGGCTCCGCCGAGGTCGCGCGCATCCTCGTGAGCCGCGAAGAAGGCGTTGAAGAAGGCCTCCACGCCATTGGGACTGGTGAAGACAATCCAGTCATAGGTGCGGACATCGGCCAGGGCCTCCATGAAGCCGAGCTTCTCGGCCGGGGGTTCGATCCGGATCGTCGGAAGCTCGTAGGCATCGGCCCCCATCCCGCGGAGTTGGGCGAGCAGGCCGCCCGCCTGCTGGCGCGTGCGGGTGACGGCGATGCGCTTTCCGAAGAGGGGGCGGCTCTCGAACCAGTTCAGGGTCTCACGCAGATTCACCACATCGCCGAAGACGGCGATGGCCGGCGCCTTGAACTCTTTCTCGGCGGCAAGCGCGGCGATCGTTCTGAGCGTGCCGGTGAGTGTCTGGTGGCGGCCTGTGGTCGCCCAGCGGACTAGGGCGACGGGCGTCTCCCTGTTCATGCCGGCGGCACCGAGTTGTTCGGTGATGGGGCCGAGGCGCTCGACACCCATCAGCATCACCTTGGTGCCGGGAGCCGAGGCGATCGCCTTGTAATCGATGCCCGAGGTCTCCTTGCCGGGTTCCTCGTGGCCGGTGAAGATCGTCAGCACAGCGTTGCTGGCGCGGTGGGTCACCGGGATGCCGGCGTAAGCGAGGCCACCGATCGCAGAGGTGACTCCCGGGACGATCTCGAAGCGGAGTCCTGCGGCGGCGAGTGCCTGCGCCTCCTCGCCACCGCGGCCGAAGAGGAAAGGGTCTCCCCCCTTGAGTCGCACGACGTGCTTTCCGGCGGCGGTGTGCTTCACCAGCAGGGCATTGGTCTCCTCCTGCTTGAGGGCATGGCGTCCGGCGGTCTTCCCTGCGTAGATGATCACAGCGGTGGCCGGGACATGGCGCAGGAGTTCGGCGTTGGAGAGGTAGTCGTAGAGGACGACCTCGGCCTGCTCGAGGCAGTCGCGACCCTTGAGGGTGAGAAGTCCCGGGTCACCGGGGCCGGCGCCGACGAGATAGCAGACGCCCTTGGCGGAAGGAGAGACGGTACTTTTCTCTGCGGTTTTCTTGGAGATCTTTTTGGTCATGATGAAAGAAGTTGGTCGGCGACGAGTCGTGCCGCCTCCTCGGGAGAAGAGGCTGAAGCGCTTCCGGTGCGGAGCAGAATGTTCTCGGCGTGCTGGTCGGCGACATAGATGCCGCTGAGCGAGAAGACGCCGTTGCTCTCCGTCGCGAGGGCTCCGAGCGCGAGATGGCAGCCACCGCCGAGATGTTTCAGGACAAGACGCTCCGCATTCACGCAGCGGGCCGTGACCTCGTGGTGCAGGGGGCGGAGCAGTTCCGCGGCGCGGTCTCCGGCGCGTGTCTCGACGGCGATCGCGCCCTGTCCCGGCGCCGGAAGCATCCAGGTGAGCGGATCGAGCGAGAGCGACACATCGCCGACTGAAATTGATCCGGAGGTTGTCGCGTGGCCGAGGCGTTCCAGCCCCGCCTCCGCAAGAATCGTGGCGTCGTAGGCATTCTCGCCAACTCCCGTGGCAACCTTGCTCAGCCGTGTCGGGACATTGCCGCGGATCGGAACCATCCGGAGGTCGAGGCGGCGTGCCTTGAGAAGCAGGGCGCGACGCGGACTGCTGGTGCCGACCACGGCTCCTTCGGGAAGTCCCGCAAGGCCTCCGGGGTGCCGTGAAAGCAGGAGGTCGGTGACGGGAGCGCGTGGAAGGATCGCGGCGAGCACAAGGCCCGGGGGTGTCTCGACCGGAAGATCCTTCAGGCTGTGGACGGCGAGATCGATCTCACCCGAGAGAAGCGCTTCCTCGAGTTGCTTGGTGAAGAGTCCAGCGCCCTCGGCGGTCGGTTCGTGGAGAGGCATTGCGGTGCGGGCGTCGCCGGTGGTCGTGATGATCTTGAGCTCGATTGACAGAGCGGGGTGTGCGGCTTCCAGCGCCTCGCGGACCATGCGCGACTGGGCGAGTGCCAGATCGCTGCCGCGTGTTCCCAGGATAAGAGTTGGATTCATCGGGCGGGATATCCCTCGGGCGAATGGATGGCGCGCAGCCAACTCAGGAATCCTCCGACATGCTCCTCGATGAGCGACTCGCAACGGACCACCTCCTGGCGACGGACATCGAGCGAGCGGGCGGCGATCTGTTCGAGACTGTCGATGTCGTAGAGAAAAATCCCCTCCATGCCGTTGATTGCCGGGTCGGCGTCGCGCGGCACGGCGAGGTCGATGACGAAGAGAGGGGCGCCGCGCCGCAGTCGCATGAGCGGCTCGAGCTTCTCTGGAGTGAGGATCGCGTGGGGAGCGTTGGTGGAGGTGATCAGGATGTCGACGTCGGCAAACGATTTTTCCCAATGATCGAAATGCAGGGCCATCCCGCCGATCTCGGCGGCGAGGGTCGCCGCGCGCTCGTAGGTCCGGTTGGAGACGATGACGCTCCGGACGCCGCGCGACTGGAGACTGCGGGCCGTCCGCTCGCTCACCTCGCCGGCGCCGAGGATCATGACGCGCCGGTCGCTGAGCGTTCCGAAGATCTTTTCCGCGAGTTCCACGGCGACCGAACCGACTGAGGTGGGGCCGCTCGTAATCTGGGTCTCGGTTCGGACCGACTTGGCGACACGGAAGGCGTGCTGGAAGAGTCGGTGGAGCGGGCGGGTGGCGGCGCCGTTGTCGGCGGCGACCGAGTAGGCCTTCTTCACCTGACCGAGGATCTCGGTCTCGCCGATCACCATCGAGTCGAGTCCGCTTGCGACGCGGAAGAGATGACGCACGGCCTGCGGCGTGGCGTGGTGGTAGAGGGGTGCCTCGGGCGCGGAAAGGCCGCCCTTCTCGGCAAGGAGGGCGCGGAATCCGTCGAGCGCGCGGAGCGGGCAGAGGCTGGAGGCGTAGAGCTCGACGCGGTTGCAGGTGGAGAGGACGACAGCCCCGGAAACCCCCTCGATGGCGCGGAGGCGTCCGAGCATCCCGGCCATCTCCGATTCGCGCACGGCAAAGCGCTCCCGCACGTCGACGTGGGCGGTGCGGTGATTGAGGCCGGCGCAGAGGATGTTCATCTCCTAGTGTTTGGTGGAGAGTTGCTGGATCAAGGGGAGCAGGATCAGGGCGAGGAGGAAAGTGGCCGCGACCGCCGAGGCAAAGCGCCGTCCGGCAAGGCGTCCGCTCCAGGCGCCCGCGAGGATGGCTCCGTAGAGGAGCCAGATCAGCAGGGAGGCCCAGAACTTCCCCCCGGCCACGCCGAGGTGGGCGAGGAATCCCGCCACGAAGCTGAGGGTGAGTAGGAGGAATCCGATGCCGGCGAGTCGGCGGATCGCATCGGCCAGCGCGCTGATTGGCGGGAGATGGTGGAAGATCTCCGCGGGGCGGCGAGACTTCAACTGCCCCTCCTGAACGAGAAACATCAGTCCCGCGATGCAGGCTAAGCCGAAGGCGCCGTAGGCGATGAGCGAGAGGGCGGCATGGGTCTCGACCCAGGGATTTGCGCGGAAGCAGGCGGGGCGCCTTTCGTCGGGCAGAAGGAGGGCGGCGATCTGCAGGATCAGCAGGAGCGGTGCGGTGAAGGCCCCCATCAACGAGAGGCGGTAGGCAGGGCCGACCACGAGGTAGAGGAGGGCGATCGACCAGGAGAGGAAGATGAGGATTTCCGGAAGGTTTGCGATCGGGCAGGAGTGCTCGGCGGCGCCGCGCATCGAGAGCCACCATCCCTGCGCAACCGCGCCGAGCGCGACGGCGGCGAGATTGAAGCGGCCTGGTCGGAACTTCCCCGCGCCGAGGGCGAAGAGCGTGTGCGCGAACCCGAAGAGGTAGCAGAGGGTCGCGGTGAAGAGGGCGAGGCGCTCCATGGAATCCGGAGGTGGGATTAACGGGCGGCGTCCTGATCGCGGGAGCCCTTCCGTTCCACCAAGGCGTAGGCGTTGTGGTTGTGGATCGACTCGAAGTTCTCCGCCTCGACGCGGTACCAGAGGATGTTGGGATCCTGCTCGGAGAGGGCGGCGACGTTGCGCACGAGATCCTCGACGAAAACGGGGTTTGCGTAGGCGCGCTCGGTGACGAATTTCTCGTCGGGACGCTTGAGTAGGCTGTAGAGCTCGGAGCTGGCCGATTCCTCCACGAGCCGGATCATCTCCTCGATCCACATCGGCTTGGCGCAGCGCACCGAGTAGGTGACGTGGCCACGCTGGTTGTGGGCGCCTGACTCGCTGATCGCCTTAGAGCAGGGGCAGAGGGTCGTGACCGGGACGATCACGGTGACGACGAAGTCGGCCTTCCCCTTCGGGCCCCCGGCGAGCGTGGCGCTGAAGCGGACGGTGTAGTCGAGCAGTCCGACCGCACCGGTGACCGGTGCCGGCTTCTCGATGAAATAAGGGAACTCGAAGTCGACATGTGCCTGATCGCTCTCGAGGCGCTCGGAGAGTTGGACGAGGATGTCGCGGATGTTGCGGACATGGAGGACGGGGCCGTGGGAGTTGAGCGCCTCCACGAAGCGGCTCATGTGCGTTCCCTTGAAGTGGTGGGGAAGGTCGACCGTCAACTGGACAGTGGCGATCGTCGCCTGCTCGGTGTGATTCTTGTCGCGGACCCGGATCGGGTAGCGGAGGTCCTTCACCCCGACGCGGTCGATCGGAATCTGCCGGTCGTCGGGCAGATTCTGGGTATCGGAGAGGTGGGCGGCTGACATGGGAGGGGAAGGCTAAAGGCTGAGGCCGCAAGGCTGAAGGACGAAATGATAGCGTCTTGGGGGAGGGGTGCCCTGAATCATCCCTTCAACCCTCGACTTTTTTGGGTGCCACCCTTATTTTTAACCTTCCGTGAGCTACCGAGTCTTCGCCCGCAAATACCGACCCCAGCGTTTCGAGGAGGTCGTCGGGCAGGAGCACATCACCCGGACCCTTCAGAATGCCATCACCGGCAAGCGCCTCGCCCAGGCCTACCTCTTTGTCGGGCCCCGCGGCGTGGGAAAGACCTCGTCGGCCCGCATCCTTGCCAAGGCCCTCAATTGCCAGGCGAGCAAGGGGGAGCCGACTGACAACCCCTGCGGCACCTGCGACGCCTGCATCGAGATCGCCGAGGGGCGCAGTCTCGATGTGATGGAGATCGACGGCGCGAGCAACAACAGCGTCGAGAGCATCCGCACCCTGCGCGAGAATGCCGCCTACGCCCCGGCCCGCGGTCCCTACAAGGTCTACCTGATCGACGAAGTGCACATGCTCAGCACGGCGGCCTTCAATGCCCTGCTCAAGACGCTCGAGGAGCCGCCCGAGCATGTGAAGTTCCTCTTCGCCACGACCGAGGCGCAGAAGGTTCCCGCCACGATCCTGAGCCGTTGCCAGCGCTTCGATCTCCGCAGGCTCACGCCGGAGCTCATTGCCAATCACCTGCTCCACATCGCGAAGAGCGAGAACATCAGCCTTGATCCGGCCGCCGCCGCCGCCATTGCACGCGGAGCCGACGGGGCGATGCGCGATGCCGAGTCGATGCTCGATCAGGTCGTCGCCTTCTGCGGAACGACGATCGGCGCTACCGACATCCAGAGCGTCTTCGGATTCACGCCGCGCGAGACGGTCCTTGGCCTCGCGGAGGCCCTGCTTGCCCGCGACACTCCCGCCGCCTTGGCGCTCGTGAAGGAACAGGCCGAGGCCGGGAAGGATCTCGCACGCCTGCTTGGCGATCTTGTCGCCCTGCTCCGTGATGTGTTGATCGGCAAGGTTCACCCCCCGGCCGAGGCGACCGAGGAGTCACGGCTCGGCGAGTCGGTCTCCCAGGAGAAGCTCCTTGTCCTGCTCGATCATTTCGGCGAGGCGGAGGGGCGTCTGCGATGGGCGACCGACAAGAAGCTCCAGCTCGACGTCGCCCTCATCAAGGGAGCGCACCTTCTGGAGGAGGCGAGCCTGAGCGATGTCCTCGACATGCTCTCAGCGTTGAGAGGGAGAGCGCCGCTTCCGGAGCGCCCAAAGCCGACAACTCCCGCGGCGCCACGACCAGCGGCAAGCACCCCGCGTCCGGCACCTGCTGCGGCGCCCATTTCCACCCCGGCTCCCACGCCGGCTCCGGCACCCGTTCAGCAAGTTCAGCCCGTACACGAGGCTCCCAAGGTTGCGGTCGCACCACTCGCACCGGTCGCTCCTCCTGCTCCCGTGGTGGAAAAAGCCGCTCCTGCACCCGAGCCGGTTACAGAGTCTTCTTCCCTCGCGCCATCGTCCGCCACCCCCTGGGACGAGGTCGCGATGAAGTTGGCCGCCGACTCGCCGTTGAAATTCGGCTGGATCGAGGATGGCCGCTTCATCGAGCGGATCGGCAACGCCATCCTGATTGAGTTTCCCCCATCGGTTGAGCTGCAGACCCAGACGCTCTTCTGGCCCCAGGCCGTAAAAAAGATCGAGGAGCAGTTGACTGCCGTGCTCGGTGTGAAAATCACTTTCGAGTACCGCTTCACGGGAGAAGAGCCTCCGGCCCCTCCCGAACCTGTCGTGACCGAGGCGCCGCGTTCCGCGGAACCCGCCCGCTCCTCATCGGCCGCAAAAACCGAGACGGCTCCCGCAAAGCCTGAGAACGCGGCTCCCGTGATCAGTGCGGCGGAGATGGAGGAGTTCAAGAACGACCCGCTGATCAAAAAAGCGCTCGAGGTCTTCCAAGCCCAGATCCTCGGCGATCAGGGCGGTGCGACCGCCTGAGTCACTTTCACCCAATCCGACCCACCCACGATTCCCATGAATATTGCCAAGATGATGAGCGCCGCCGCCAACGCGCAGAAAAAGATGGCCCAGATCCAGGAAGACCTGGCCAAGCGCGAGGTCGAGGCCTCCTCGGGCGGGGGCAAGGTGATCGTGAAGGCCAGCGGCGCCGGTGACATTCTCTCGATCAGGATTTCTCCCGAGGTGGTCAGTGCCGACGATGTCGAGATGCTCGAGGATCTGGTGCTGAGCGCCGTCCGTCAGGCGACCGCCGATGCCAAGAAACTCGCCGCGGACGAGATGGGCAAACTGACCGCCGGTCTCGGCATCCCGGGTCTGCCGTTCTGACTTTTTAATCTAGAACTCAGGAAATCAGGAACTGAGTAGGCAAGGCATATCATTACTCAAAGTTTTCCCGAAGGTTTGAAATATTCATTCCAATGAAGAAAGCGAAGGCGATCAATCCACACATGGGACCGGCGACCAGCTGAAGAATGAAAATCCTTACCTCTTTGCCGCAGATCAAATCCACCGCGGAGGAGGCGCGGAGGCAAGTAGAGATGCATCGAGAAGCATCCAATTGTAATCTCTTCCCGAGTTCCTGAGTTCCATATTCGTTAAGCCTCTTCCTATTCCCTTTCCATGTCCCACCTCAACCTTTTCTCTCCCATTCAGCTCGGCCCGCTCGCCCTGCCGAACCGCATCTTCATGGCGCCGCTCACGCGCTGCCGCGCATCCGAGGGGCATGTCCCGAATGACCTGAACGCGGAGTATTACGCCCAGCGCGCCTCGGCAGGCCTGATCATCTCGGAAGCCACTTCGGTTTCTCCCGAGGGGTACGGTTATCCGAACACCCCGGGCATCCATACCGAGGCTCAGGTCGCCGGTTGGAAAAAGGTGACGGAGGCCGTTCATGCCAAGGGTGGTCATATCTACCTGCAGCTCTGGCATGTCGGCCGCATCTCCCATCCCACCTATCAGAAGGATGGAGCGCTCCCGGTCGCACCCTCCGCGATCAAACCGAAGGGACAGGTCTTCACCGGCGCGGCGATGGAGGAGTATGTCACCCCGCGCGCCCTTGAGACCGCCGAGATTCCCGGCATCATCGCCGGGTACGCGTACGGGGCGAAGTTGGCCAAGGATGCCGGATTCGACGGCGTGGAGATCCACAATGCCAACGGTTACTTGCTGGATCAGTTCCTGCGAACGGGGACCAACAAGCGCACCGACCAGTACGGTGGATCGGTCGCCAACCGCGCCCGCCTGACGATCGAGGTCACCGAGGCGGTCGTGGGTGTCTGGGGCGGCGATCGGGTCGGGATCCGTTTCTCACCTGCCGGTGTCTTCAACGACATGCACGATGACAATCCGCTTGAGACTTTCGGTCATGTCCTGAGCGAACTGAACCGCTTCGGCCTCGCCTACGCCCACATCACGCAGGTGAGCGCTCAGGACATTGCTCACGGGGCGGTCGAAGGAGTGGGACCGAAGGAACTCCGCTCCGCATGGAACGGCAAGGTCGTCTCCGCCGGAGGCTTCACCCTCGAGTCGGGCAATGCCGCCCTCGCCGAGGGATGGGCGGATGCGATCGCCTTCGGCGTCCCGTTTCTTTCAAATCCGGATCTTCCGGAGAGATTCCGCAGAAAGTCCGAACTCAACAAACCCGACGAGGCCTCCTTCTACGGCGGAGATGCCAAGGGGTACACGGACTACCCCACCCTTTAAGCGCTCAGTTCATTTTCCCGCCGAGGCGCGGATAATGAAGCTACTTCGCAGATTATGATTCCTTGCTCGAGGCGTTGAGCACGCCGATCAGGAGAATCATGGCGGGGGCGAGAAGGGCAACGAGGGTGCAGAGGGACTGGATCACTTCGCCGCGAACCAGGATCTTCCCTGCTTCCTTCCCGAGTGGGAGCCAGTGCCAGGAACCGAGAAGTGTGATCAAAAAAGGAACGACGATGCACGCGTGAGCCGCGCGGAGGTGACGGGCAAAGGGGTTTTCGGGCCAAGGTCGCCAGATCATCCAGCCAAGTAACCCCAGGATCAGCAGGGCCATGACGGATGAGGAGGGGGCGAGAAGTGCGAGGAGAATCAACACGATCGGAATCCCGAGGAGTCGTTCAATCGCATATCCGCCATGGCTTCCGCGTGGCTTTCCCAACAGGGCGAGTGAGCCAAGGAGAGCGGGAACTCCGATCGACCAGGCTATGATGCGATCCTCGGGAGCGAGGAGTTGGCCGGTGACGCAGTAGGAGGTGCCGGCAAGCTCGAAAGCCTCTTTCCAGGCGACCCAGACGCCTGACTCGAACCATGCCGCACCCAGCAGGGCAACCGAGGAGAAGATGAACGGGAATCGGAACCGGGGAGTGACGCAGAGGGAGGAGAGCCCGAGCAGCAGTGCCGTCATGGCGATGAGCGCCACGACCAGACGAAGCATCAACTCGCCGGATCGATAATCGCCGAGGGGGAGGGTGAGAAGTGAATCCATGAGCGGATGCTACCTCACGATCCCAGCCCGTCCATCCGTGAAATCATCCCCCTCAATCCCCGGGTCAGGTGAGGGGGCAGCGGGTTGCTAGAGTTCGACGGTGTCGCCGAACTCGATCTTCAGGTTGCGGGCGAGTCGCATCAACTCGGGGGCGGGATGTTTTTTCTTTCCGATCACCTGATCGAGATCGATCAGGGTGGTGCGGCCCTTCGAGAGCGCCGTCATGCATCCGGTCTCCTGCTGGAGGAGCCCGGTCACCGCGAGTTCCCCGAAGCGAGCGCCGAGCATGCGGTCGAAGTGGGTTGGGATCCCGCCTCGCTGCACGTGACCAAGCACGCTGATGCGGATCTCCTGCTCGAACTTACCGCCGGGAACGGCCGCCTCCATCCTCTCCATGAAGGCATTGGCGCCGCACACGCCCTCGGCAAGCATGACGATGGAATTGTCCCTCGCCTCCTGGTAGCGGTTGTGAAGCATCGAAATGATGCGGTCCATGTTGTAGCGGTATTCCGGAACGACCGCTACGGAGGCCCCGCTACTGATAGCGGTAGTGAGGGCGAGGTAGCCGGAATTGCGCCCCATCACTTCGATCAGGAAACAGCGCCGGTGGGAGCGGGCCGTGTCACGGATGCGGTCGATCAACTGCATGATGGTGTTGGTGGCTGTGTCGACGCCGATTGCCATCTCGGTTCCCGCAAGGTCGTTGTCGATGCTGGCTGGGATCCCCACGACGGGCATCCCCCGCTTGGAGAGTTCGCGGGCACCGGTCAGGGAGCCGTCGCCGCCGATCACCACCAGTCCCTGGATCCCCAGTTCCTGAAGGCGCTTGCGCGCATGGTCGATCCCCTCCGGGGTGTACATTCGCTTGCAGCGGCTCGACTGGAGCATGGTGCCGCCGCGATCGATGATCGCGGAGAGGCTGCGGTGGCTGAGTTCCTCGGTGAGGCCGTCAAAGATGCCGTCGTAGCCGTTGCTGATGCCCACGACGCGGCAGTCGTACTGGGCTGCCGTCCTGGCGACGGCGCGAATGGCGGGGTTCATACCCGGGGCGTCGCCCCCGGAAGTCAGGATGCCGATGGTTTTTGTCATGAAAAAAAGGCCGTCCGTTGGGAGGACGGCCCCTGTTTTGTAGCAGGAACCAGGCCAAAAAAAAGAAGGGATGGAAATTTTTTTGAACACCCCGGCTTTCCGGGGGTCAGATATGAAGGTTAAAGGTTTGGGGCGGGCCATCCCGCGTCGGTTTCATGGTTTTTCCGGCGTGGATCAAGATGGCCCGCTTTCTTTTGCTGTGGGGTTCCGTGCCTCCAGCCAAAGTGGCGCTTGCCTCGGCCAAAGGCCTCGGGTAACTCCAACGGCATTACTGGAACAAACCCGAGATTCATGCCCGAAACTATCCTGATCATTGAGGACGAAGAAGATGTGGCTGACCTCGTCCGTTACCATCTCAAGAAAGCCAAGTACAAGGTGATCAGCGCCGCGGACGGCGCCAAGGGACTGGCCCTTGCCTCCACGGAGGGGCCCGATGCGATCGTTCTCGACGTGATGCTTCCCAAGCTGAACGGCTTCGAGGTGGCCAAGCGCCTCCGTGCCGAGGAACGCACTCATTCCATTCCCCTGCTTATCCTGAGTGCGAAGGGGGAGGCGGAGAGCCGGATCAAGGGACTCGAGCTCGGGGCGGATGATTATCTTCCCAAGCCCTTCAGCCCCAAAGAATTGGTTTTGAGGATCCAAGGCCTGATCCGCCGTCGCGCCATCTCGATCCAGGAGGCGACCTCCGCCGGGCCCTTTGTGCTCGACCGCACCACGCTGAAGGTGACGCTCGAGGGACGGCGCCTCGACCTGACCTCCACGGAGTTCAAGCTCCTCTCTCTGCTCATTGGCAACGCCGGGGCCATCCAGTCCCGCGAGCATCTCCTGCAGGAGGTCTGGGGCTACAGCAGCACGGTCGATACCCGCACGGTCGACACCCATATGCGCCGACTCC
>Ga0114964_10000981_pt1 | contig 21123 bp, 21 predicted proteins | sample C_131016_MF_Meta_FD_92638 | JGI IMG/M metagenome (GOLD analysis project Ga0114964, IMG submission 92638) | Freshwater microbial communities from Lake Croche, Canada to study carbon cycling - C_131016_MF_MetaG | ecosystem: Environmental > Aquatic > Freshwater > Lake | place: Lake Croche, Canada...
ATCATTGCAGCTGAGATCAAGAAGATTGGTAAGGGCACTGTTATCAAGGTCGACATAACAAATAACTTCTTGATTGCCAAGGACAAGCCAACTGCAGGTCCAGCCCGTGCTGTCGCTGTTCAGAAGTATTTGCAGGCCCAGAAGATCAACGGCATCAAGACTGCAATCTATACATTCACAGTTGGGGCTAAGACCCAAAAGGGTACAACGGTAACAATTTACCGATACTAGTTCTGATACTTCAAAGATAATGTGATGGAGTTTGGATCACCTTTTGGAGTGACCACCTTGGTGAACTTTACAACTCTTATTCCCGATGCTCTCATGCTGTTTACTACCAATGAAGCACGCTTGTCTAAGAGAGTTATTGCTGAAGCCCAAGACATCTTCTGACCTTTAGGCATTGAAAACTTTAGTGTGAGTTCTTTGGATTTCTTTAGTTTAGATTTCAACTGACTCAATTTAGATGCACCAGCCTTAGTGACACCTGACTTGTTATCTACGAAGCTAATTGGGGCAGAACTTTCGCGCTTAGTTAGAACATAAAGAGGGACCATAGCCTTGGCTGTGTGCTGCCCATCGGCGGAAGTTACAGGGACTTCGGCGAAGTTCAGCCCAGAGTTAAGAGAAGAAACAGTTATCGAGTCACTGGTTGCATAAGTCTGGAATGGGATGGCCTGAACTTCCACTTGCCTAGTTCCAACTGGTAGCAAGATGGTTTCATTTACTGGGTATGAGATTCCCTCGACGTTGATCTCAGAAACACCAGTATCCCAAGAAGAAGTCAAACTAGATAAGTAATCAGTCTGCTGATTCATGTCCCCCATGGCCCAGCTTTGATATGCGTTGGCTGTTTCTAAACCTGGCCCCCAAAAGAATGGGGCATTGTAATCGGCCATCACGTCAGCTGTAATAGCTTCGGCGACATGCACCGCCATAGTGCTGAGCTCTAGTGAGCGAGCTTTTCTGGCGATGTCAGCCAAAATCTGCAGATACATTTCCCTACAATCACTTGAACTCAGACAACGTTGAACCAGTAAAGTGCCGGAACCCCAGTAGTCAATGCCTGAACCCCAAGTTTGGTCCGTTCCCCAGGGGATCATGTGTGCATAGCCTGCACCATCAAAGGTTATGAGGAAGTTGTTCCTGTTGAAGGGGTAACCATCCCAGTGGCCAACGAACGCCTCCACTGCAAAATCGGTCATGATCTCTTTGATGTCTGCATACTGGGTTATCTCATTCCACCAGGCATCACCAGATTTCTGGTTAACTCGGATGAAGTTGTCCAGATCACTCTTGTTAGTAGTAGAGCCGTCCTCTACTTGGAATTTCCACTGGTCGTTAGTGTAGAAATCGGGGAAGTCAGGAACTCCACCTTTATAGAGATGCTCATTGACTATGCCCCAGCGCGAGAGCATCGTTGTATCCACAGTCTCGACATTCAGGTGCAAGCCGAAGTACCGGCCATTTAGAGTAACGTTTGCGTAGCCAACACGAGGAGCGGGGACATCCATGGCCCTGAACAATCGATAAGTGACAGCTTCGTGAATGTAGCTAGGATCTTGGACCATATTGTTAAGAGTGAACTTAGTGATGCCAAATAGTCTTTGATTCTTTACGAAAGCATCCATTTTGATCTTGAATGCGGCTTTGCTGTTTATGTCTCGCCAAGAACCCCAAGCACCTTTCAGGTGAACGCCTACGGTGTATGGGCCATAGACCTTGCTGGCCATCGTGAAGCTCATTACTGTGCGCCTCCAAGGGCCTTCATTATTTGAATTGACATTGCCATAGGTCAGTGAATTAAAATCGCTGTCAGACATCTGCATCTGAAAATTGTTCACCTGCAGTGGGTTAAACACCGCAGCTGCTTTGTCTGTTCCCTCAATGTAGTCCGGCACCTCTGAAGCGGATGCTGGGCTCAGCAAACTACCAGCAAGTAGCAAGATACTACTAATACCGATTTTGGTAAGCAATTGTTTAGGGAACACACATTCAGCCTAACCAAGATGCTGGAATAGGCTTAAAGCATTATGCAAATTCAGAGCAAAGTGAAAAACTTGGGGCGGCTTACTATCGTTGCCCTTGTCGCTGGCACTGTCTTGATAAGCACACCAGCTTTGGCCGATAATTCTGGATGTTGGGTTACGCCCCCTTTGGATTTGAACCATCAAACAGCCTCGATCAGCTTAGGCGCCGGGGTAACGGCGAAAAGTTGGACTTGGCAGCCAGGCAGCGATGCCCAGAACGCATCGCTATCGCCACTCGGGACAAAACTTTCTGTAATTGAGGGCAATCTTAGGAAAATTGACTTTGGCGTGCTTCACTGGGCCATCCCACAGACTCAGACTCTAAGGAGTTTGTCTCAGGGTAGCGACATTGCTCTAGCATCCCTAAATGGGGACTACTTTGATGGCAATGGCCCCTGGAATGCGATGATTGAAAATAGCCAGGTTAGCTACTCTCCGCCAGGGACTACTCAGGTAGTTGGTATGGCATTACATAAAGTTGCTTTGAGCAAAGGCTATAGAGGAACTGGCACGCTCACAGTTGGTTCAAAGAAATATCAGGTAACTGGTGTCAACCAACCGAAACCTGGACCTGAGTCTCTAGTCGTTTATGGAAAGCTGTCTGAAACAGTGCTGCCTTCTAAAGGCGAAACAACCTTAGTTCTAAAATCTGGTTCAATTTACAAGATCTATCCAAAGGGTGCAACAGTCAGCATCAAAGTTGGCACCGTCATCCAAGCTAGAGGAGCCATTGCTAAAACTCTTGCAAAACTAAAAGTCAAAGCCAAAGTGAAACTAAGTCTTGCTCACTCACCTGTCTATGAAACACGAATGGCTGCTGACTCAGTAAAAACTTCTGGAACAGTCAGCAACAACAGCACAACACTGTTTTTCGATTCAGTCAATTACATGAATTTAAGCACAAGTAGTGCAACGCTTTTTGATGAGAACTTTCCAGGAACTCCAAATAGGGCTAACGCGACACTGCGGATAGGTCTAGATGAATTGGGTAGACAGTATGTTAAAAATGTCTATCGAACTGGAGCTTCCATTGGAATCGAGTCTGGTGAGCTTGTAATTCAAGCTAATGGATGGACTGCGTATTCTGCTAGGAAGTTTAAAGCTGGCGATCTTGTGACAGTCAAAGCTGGTTATCAAGCCACTGCTAAGACTTCGTTTATCACTGCAGCTGGACGCGGCCCAAGACTAGTTGAAAATGGAAAGTTCATTTGGATTTGTTCACAGCACGTAAAGGATTATCGACCGAGGTCAGCTATTGGCTGGAATGAAGACGGCCAAGTTTGGCTGGTTGCTTCAAGCAGAGGGCTGGATGCTCCCGACTTCGGATTTAGACAGGGCGGCTCATCATCAGATCAAATGGGGCATTGGCTCATGGACCTGGGCGCTACCGATGCAGTCTTGCTCGATGGCGGGGGCTCCACCACAGTTGAGATAAAGAACCCTTCCATTGGCTGGCAAAGACTGGATGTGTCAGAGTCTGCTTGGTACCGCGAATTAGCTAATGCCTTTACTATCCAGGTTAAGCGTTAATTGCTTAGGTCCTAGCTCGGAGGAAAGTTGTTACGACGTTTCATTGAATCAAGGCCCCTTCTCGTTACCTCAGTGCTGCTCTTATTTGGCTTAGGTGCTTTTAGCTACTTGGCTAGTCAACAGAGCCCGTCAGATGAGAAGACTTGCTCAAGCTTTGAAGGCTTAGAAGTTCCTAAAACAGATCAAGAAATTAAACCCTATTTGACAAAGATTCAGAGCTACGGGGATGAAGCCAAGTCATCGGAAGTGAAGAGCGCCATCCAAAGTTTTGCTGAGTTCTCTCATAAATATTTTGATTTACTTGGCTCAGCTGCTTCCGACCTTGATCTTGAGCAAGCAAATAGTGAAGTTACCTCAGCTAGAGCAAAGATCATTGAAGTGTGTTCTAGATACCTCTTGGACTAGCACTGGTTATGATCAAAGATTTTTACTTCACACCGTAGGTAGTTAGAGCTTTCTTAACGTTTGATTGTTGAGTAGTTATGAACTTTATGCTCCGAGTTTGCTCTTTATGAATGGTAGAGAGCATCGCAGGGTTTGATCTGTATTGGAAGGCCAGAGTGGATTCGATTACCTTGCCGGCGTTAGCCATTTTCTCGCCAAGTTTCATGCTGGTAGCCATTGCCGAGACTGCTTTCAATTGCAGTAAGTATTGGGTCCTGCAGGGTTTGTAATTAATGCACTTAACATACAACAACCCTCGCTTCAAGTTGTTAGCCCAAGGTTGGTCGGCTCGCTCCGAAACCAGAGGATAGATAAAAGTGTCTCCCGCAACTGATGTCTGTCGGTTCTCACCGAAAGTTTGATCTGTTCCCCAAGGAATTAGAGTGAATTTGTCTCTGGTGTTAGTTCTTAGATAGTAATTGTTGATGTCTGGCCCGGAGTATCCGTCCCAGTGTCCGATGAAATTTTCAACCGCCAAAGTTTTTATCAAAGTCGTTCTATCAAAGTATGTATTTAGATCTTCATACCACTTTGCTTGATCTGGATTATTCAGTGGCGTTACAGCAGCCTTCAGGTCATTCTTGTTTGGGGTTACCTTCCAGCCGTAGTCGGCAAGGAAAGATCCAGTTTGATAACCACCGTCATCGCTGCCTATTTTTAAGTCCTTCATGGCGACACCCTCGTATATATGTTGGGTGACGTCTCTGAATCTTTTTGAGATAAAAATCTGGTCAGGCTGCTCGACATTGACGTATAAGCCCTTGCTAACGCCGTTAACCAAAACTTTCGCCCAACCTGTTTTCGAAGCCGGCACCCCCATCGCATTGAACAGAGCATATGAGCCAAACTCATGAACCTTGCTAGTGTCCTGGGTCATTGCGTTGAGAGTCATTCTTCGCAAGCCTAGATAGCCCAATCCAGCTTCATCTTTCTTGAACCTGATTTTGAAGCTGGGGGTTCCACTTAGGGCAGACATCGAGGTAGTTCCCTTGAGCTTTATTTTTATGTCAAGCAAACCGCTGGTGATTGTGCCGGAAGAGATCTTTACTTGCCCTGGCACATAAACCTTAAAGGTGGCGGGGTTATTTAGCGCCTGCACGGTGGCAAGCGGCAGGATGAGTTCAATCTTTATAACCTTGGTTGGGCTATAGATATCGTTCAGGGTAAGGGTTGTGGCAGCGTTAGCTGGTGTTATTGCCATGAGGCTTAGCGGGATAGCCCAGCCTGTCAGGAGGGCAATAAACCTTCTAAAGCCAACGATTTTATTCATTTGGGCTAGTCTAGCCTTGTGACCCCGATTGATTACCCTCTCCTTCTGGCCTCATTGGCCATTGACCTAGTCCTGCTATACCTCTTGGCCTATGTCTTCTTTTATAGAAGGCACAAGCGCAGAGACGTCTTTGTTGCTATCTCGCTCATCAACATCACCTTGTATGTCTTGGGTGGAGCGCTGGGCACCTTCACCATCTCACTAGGAGTCGGTTTTGCCCTCTTCAGTGTTATCTCCATTTTCAGGTTGCGCTCCGAAACACTGGGCTGGAACGAAATCGTCTATCTCTTGGTAGCTCTGGCTATGGGCCTAAACCTTGGCCTGCCTGCCTACGACCTATTTGTCCAATCTCTCTATGCCGTCCTGTTGGTTCTGGCTGTTTATGTCGTTGACCATCCAAAAATCTTGAAATCCAAAGTCACGCAGCGCTTTTCCATGGCGACCGACTACGTCGAAATTGACCCGGTCAATCTAAAGCAGAAAGTTGAAGAACAGCTGGGCCACCCAGTACTGAATATCAAAGTTCGTTCTGTCAACATCATCCCGCCAACTATGAAGCTGGATGTCGAGGCTTAGCAATGGCAAATAAACCCAAAAAAGGGTTTGACTATGTTCAAGATCCTCACATTGAGGCTAGAAAAACTAAAAAACCTGTCGAAATGGAGACAGGTAAGTCTGCCAAGAGCCTCAATGAAAAACTCGGACTTGGTATTACCAAGCGAGTTGGAACAATGTGGGCAGCTTACGCATTCTTTGCGCTAACTCTGGTCAGCTTGCCATCTGTCATCATGAAAGGTGATTCAATCCAGATTGTTGCTTGGATCGCCCAAACTTTCTTGCAACTAGTCCTACTTCCCATAATCATCGTTGGCCAAAACATTCAGGCGGCAGCTGCTGAAAAGCGTGCAATTCTGACCTATGAAGATGCAGCAGCTGTTTTGGAAGAGGCAATCAAGATTCAGAAGCATCTGGATCACCAGGACAAGTATCTGGAGAACCTGGTTGATCGTCTTGAAAAACTAGAAGCAACTAAACCAAAAACAAAGTAATGCGCTTAGTTATTGCTGATTGTTCGGTCGACTACGCTGGTCGACTAACTGCACACCTTCCTAAAGCTAAAAGACTCCTAATGCTAAAAGGTGATGGCAGCATCCTTATTCACAGTGAGACCGGTTCTTATAAGCCACTCAACTGGATGAATCCACCATGTAACTTTTCTGTGCATGAACCGGATGAAGAACAGGTTGGCTCTGGAGTCACTCAGCTTTGGAGAGTCAGCCAGTTGAAAACGGCAGATATCCTCTGGATACAGATTTATGAAATACATCTTGATGTTGACCATGAACTCGGCAAGGACCCAGGACTTATCAAAGATGGCGTTGAGGCCCATCTGCAAGAGCTTCTAGCTGAGCAGATTGAACTCATAGGTTCGGGTAGTCAACTAATCCGTAGGGAATATATGACTCCTATCGGTCCAGTAGACATCTTGGCCAAGGATGGTTCTGGAAATACGGTCGCCATCGAGATAAAGCGAAGGGGAGAGATAGAGGGGGTCGAGCAACTGACCAGATATCTGGAATTACTCAACAGGGATTCGGCAATTGCTCCAGTTCGTGGGATATTCGCAGCTCAGGAGATCAAGCCCCAAGCCATAACTCTGGCTACGGATAGAGGTATTGACTGTCTTGTCCTTGACTATGAAGCTATGCGGTCGGATTCAGTTGACCCCGATTCTCTTTTTGGCTAAACCAGATAGATTTGAATTAATTGACGAGGGAGTAAAGATGAGTTTAAGTGACCGTAAGGTTTGGCGCGGTTTCGCAAGCGACAACTACGCTGGGGTTCACCCTGAACTGTTTCAGGCCATGCAGTCTGTCAATGAAGGACATGAACGTGCTTACGGAGATGACTTTGTTACTGGCGAACTAACCAAAATCTTCAAGGAGCAGTTTGGGCCAACTGCTGAAGTATTCCCTGTCTTCAATGGCACAGGATCGAATGTTATTGCTCTCTCGTCTGTGCTGAAACGCTGGGAAGCAGTTATCTGCGCTGAAACAGCTCACATCAACGCTGATGAGGGAGGTGCGCCAGAAAAAATGGCAGGCATTAAGTTATGGACTATCCCAACCACTGATGGCAAGCTAACCCCCGCACTTATTAAGCCACACCTGTTTGACATTGGTTCAGTGCACAGAGCACAGATAGCAGCAATCAGCATTACTCAGACCACTGAATTAGGAACTGTTTATTCAATCGAAGAGATTAAAGCGTTAGCTGCTTTTGCTCACGAGAATAATCTTTTCCTCCACATGGATGGTGCAAGATTATCGAACGCGGCAGCTGCTCTTGGTACAACCTTCAAAGAATTTACGACCGATGCTGGAGTTGACCTAGTCAGCTTCGGTGGCACCAAGATTGGCGCACTAGCGGCAGAGGCAGTTGTGGTTTTGAATTCAGAAACCCTCTCGCACAGCATTCCTTTTTTGAGAAAAACCTCTATGCAGTTACCGAGCAAAATGAGATTTGTCAGTGCTCAGCTAATTGCTCTGATTAAAGATGACTTGGCGATTAGAAGTGCTAAGCATGCTAACTCCATGGCTCAGGTACTAGATGCCGGGGTCAGAGAAATAGCTGCGCTAACCAATGGCAGAGTTAGTGTCCCGAACCCAACACAGGCGAATGCGGTGTTCCCTATTCTTCCTGCAGAGATTATTGAAGCTTTGCAGGAGAAGTATTGGTTCTATGTTTGGGATTACCGAATCGGTCAGGTTCGTTGGATGTGTGCCTGGGACACTAAGCCAGAAGATGTTCAAGGGTTGCTTGATGCACTCAGGAGCGCTCTGAAGGTTTAGGCTTAGAGCATGCAACCAAACAAAATAGCAATTACTGCTGCGCCTATTGCCCCTGTTCTAGCTGAACGCTGGAGTCCAAGATCTTTTGATCACGAGTATGTTCTAAGCCAGCATGAGGCTCTGTCAATCCTAGAAGCTGGACGCTGGTCACCCTCGTCAAACAACATCCAACCCTGGCGCTTTGCTTTTGTGAGCAGAAATGATGCTCTGCATGCCCAACTCTGTGAAAAGGGTTTAACTGGCTTTAACCAATCTTGGGCACCGCACGCCTCCGCCTTGATTGTGATTGCGGTCAAAGTAGAGACTGCTGACGGACGTGAACACACTGGTCGTCAATACGATGCCGGTCTGTCTGCTTCGATGATGGTGGTCCAGGCTCAGGAACTTGGTTTACACACCCACCACATCGGTGGTTTAGTCAGAGACGAAATTGTAACTCTGCTAGGTCTTGATTCAAGCTATGAGGTCTTGAACGTTTTGGCAGTTGGCAAGGTTGCTCCTGCCGAGAAATTAGAAGGTCCAGCATATGAGCGAGAGATTGCTCCTAGAGTTCGTCTTGAACTTGATGAAATCATGCTCTACGGAAAGCCTTAGTTGATTCATCATCTAGCCATCAGTGATCAGATAGCAAGTTGGTCTCCAGATCTTGGCCCAACACTGTTTTATCTTGTGGTCTGGGGTTTGGTCTTTGCAGGAACAGGTTTATTTGTTGGTGCTTTCATTCCATTCATTACCGGCGATTCTTTGGTATTTGCCGCAGGGCTAGTTGCGGCAACTGCAGGTTCTGGATTAAACATTTGGGTTATGGCAATTGGTGTTGGCATATCTGCTTGGCTGGGAGATCAAGTTGGCTTCACTATCGGACGCCACTTCGGAAGACCTTATTTAGATAAGCGCAAAGGTCGTTGGATAAGATCTGCGATTGCCAAGAGTGAGGCGCTGTTCCTCGCTTGGGGTTGGTGGGCTGTCGTTATTTCAAGATTTATGCCTTGGGCAAGAGTTTTCGTTCCAGTTATCGCCGGAATCTCAAAGATGAACTATTACAAGTTCTTCAGCTCAAACTTTGTCGGCGCACTTGCCTGGGGGGTTGGATTGACTCTCTGTGGTTATTTCTCAGCAACTATTCCTCAGGTGAAAAACGCTTCCTATCTGATTGCTGCTTTCTTTGTTTTAGCTAGCTTGATCGCTGGTATCAGGGTCTGGCTAATCAATAAAAGAACTGCGTAATTCGTAACCCGCGAGGGTCGCCGATTTCTCTCTCGCGATGAAATCTAATTCTTGAGCAGCCCAGATATCGAAGTATTTATCGAAGGCATCGCCGTCGCGTTCTAACCAGCGCTTTCTTCTGGTTACTTCATCAACTTCTAGCCAGATGCTTAGCTGCGCAATAGAGCTTGTGTATTGGTTGAGAGCACCGCAGCCTTCGATGATTAGTGGAGTGCCACCGGAAAACTCTCGCCAACGGTCACGTGAATCTATTTCCCAGTTGTATTCTTGCCAGCTCGCTGTTTGTTTTGTTAGTAAGGGGGAGAGAATAAATCTTTGAAGATACTCAGCACCAGCTGCTAATCCATTCCAGCCCTCGTAAAGATCATCCATGTGAATAATCCTTGGCATTGATTCACCTTGGCGGAACAGTTCGTTCTGTATTTTCTCAGCCAGAGTTGATTTCCCAGAACCTGCTCTGCCGTCAATCAAGATGATTGGTGTGGCAATGCCAGAATCTGTCAATTCCAAAGTCGCTGCTGTTATCTGCTCAATTAGCAGATCAAACTCTAGGACTTTGGCGGGCATCTTTCTAGCCTACTTTTCAAATACCTTCGATAAGAACATCTGGGTGGGCATCGAAACGATAGCCAGAACCTCTAATGGTTCTAACTATGTCCTCGTAACCTGTGATCTTGGCGCGAAGCCTTCTGATGTGCACGTCGATAGTTCTCCCGAACACAGAACTGTCATCAACCTCACCCCAGAGCTTGGAGATAAGTTCATCCCGGGATATGGTTACCCCTTCGTTTTCAACTAGAACCTTCAGTAGTTCAAATTCCTTATAGGTTAGTTCTGCATTCACGCCATCTAAGAAAATCTTGTGACGACGGACATCAATTACCACTCCCTTGGCGGCATCTTCATTGTCTTTTTCGATTAGACGAGATAGCGCTCTAGGGTCAGCAAGAGCGGTTCTAACCACATCTACGTTTCTGCCACCGGTACCCTTGTGGGCAAGGGCAACAGCAGCGAATGATTCAGAAGCAAGACCGGGGGCTACCTGATCTAAGGCGTTTCTCAGAACTGCGACTATAGCGCCTAGAGAAGTTCCTGCTGCCTTGGCGGTTTGTTCGTCGATGCCGACATAGAGTGCGAAACCTCTAGCTTCGGTTTCAGTTGAGCTTGTTCTTACGAATGGGTTTGTGTGTGCAATTGTCATTTTGGAAATCCTTTGATTGTGTTATGCGAATGGGTTTATTTTGAATGCGCTGATTTAGCGCTATTGCTGGGGTGTTGGTGTCGAAACTCGTAGCGGCTTAGCCGACTTTTTGGGTGAGTTTTAGCGACACATTCGCATACACATAACAGGGCACATCATGGCAGGGCGTCCAAAGGTCGCCTCCGACATGAGAATTGAAAAAGCCTTGTTAGTCATAACATAAACTTTAGGTCTATAGGCAACATTCGTCAAGTTGCGAAACACCAAGGCGGGCACATTGAGAAAGCTCCTCGGACTGATATCACTAGGCTGCTACCTAATTGTTCTTTTACTGGTTTCGGTTTGGCCTAAGCCTATTGAAGGCCAAGGGTTCTTAGCCGACATCACCAATCAAATATTGATGTTTAGCAAAACAGTTTCTTGGTTGCTTTGGCTCAAATACGATCAACTCGAGGCTATAGCCAACGTGTTGCTCTACGTGCCGCTGGGTCTGCTTCTTGTAGTCATATCTGACAAGACAAAGCTTTGGCTTTTGTGTTTAGTGCCAATAATGGTTTCTCTCTTGGCAGAAGGTTCGCAGAGATTGTTTTTGCAAGATCGTTATGCGACAGCGAACGATGTTTTCCTAAACTCTCTAGGAGGGATTCTGGGGCTATTTATTGCAGCGAGCATTCGCCAGTTGATGAGGAGCTCAAGGACGGAGCATTGAGCATCACCGGCCCCTGAAGGCTTGGCTTGCCAGATAGTTTTTCAGCGTTTTCGTCATTTATTGGTTCAACGAGATTCAAAACGATCTTCCTTGTTGTGCCAGGCAACAAATTCAAATCAAAAATCCACAGTGGCCTATCCCGATCCGTACCGTTAATGGCAAACCCAGCAACCCCATCAATTGTGATGCTCTCGGCTTCAGAGCCAACAGGACCGTATACGGTCAATAGTTCGCGGTTAGAACCCTTAGGCCTAGCATCCCCGAAGTTAGTATCTAATCTCATGTCAACATAGGCAGGTAAACCACTCTTAGGAGAGTTGTTACTCAGGTCCACAGTGACTCTGCTCTTTCTGCCCTGGTAGCCGGTGAAGGTATCAACATTGCAGATACCAAGCAAATAGTCCGCCTTTAGGGTCGTGTAGGCGTCTAGTTTGTTGCCACCAGCATTATTTAGGGTTACTGCAACACTTGGGCCAAAGGTTGTGCTAATTTCTCCAGAGACTCGATATTTACTAAAGACTTGCTGAGTGCTCTTATCTCTTGACCAGGCAATGATACGGTCTCCAGTTTTATCATCAGCTGCTGCCGCAAACAACCCGCTTACGCTGAAATTACCAGCGATTAGGCGTTTGAACATCTCAGAGGCAAGCTCACCGACTAGGGCATCCTTAGCTTCAACGTTGGTAAATCGTGCATAAATACCTTTAGCTAGGAATTCGACAGCGTTGTCTTTATCAACTTCGACACCGCGAGCATCAATTGGCCCAACAGCCCCAGACAGCTGGCTTACAACACCCTGACCGATGAACAAAAGGCCGTCAACTCGCTGACCTGTGTTTTGTTCCCAACCGTCCGCAAGCATTTGAGCTGCATAGGGAGCATGCGCGGAGGCGTTGATGTCTCTCCAGTCAGACAGATCTGCACCCCAGAGATTTCTAAGCCCTTGAGGGTAGTTCTTAAAATCTATTCGGCCTTTCTTTAGGAGGTTTTTATCTGAACCGTATTCTTCAAGCTTTAACTTTCCATATTCAGTGGTAATAACTGCGTAGGACCCGGTGATGCCTCCAGTACCACGAAGCTCGGCAAGGTTTTGAATGGAAACAAACCAGCGCTTCTTACCGGGTTGCTCAATTACTGTTGTGCCCACTTGGATTAGGGGAGTAAGCCTTGAACTGGCGACCGCAACTGAAGAAACAACTTCTTTAGCTGACTTGATCTTTGAATCTAAACCAAAGTGCAATGCAGTCTCATCTACCGAAGCTAAATCTGAATTTAGTTTCTGAACAGCAGTGTCGAGCGCACTCATTCCATCTCGAAGGGAAGAAACTAGAGATGCATCAGTTATAGGTTTCTTACCTACCCCTGATTTTACAAGTTGGTTGGCAACGGATGTGACTTCTTGAGCGGCCTGCAAAACCAGATGCCCATCAGAAGACACAATGGAAGCAGCCCGTATGTCACTGCCAATGATTGGAACAAAGCCAAAAAGTTGAACAATCGGGTCACTAGCTGATGAATCAGCCATCGCGAGAGAGTCGGCTGCTTTGCCAAGACCAAGACTGATTTCGCCTAGGTCTTTGTTTTGGGCGGCTACTTTAAGATTCTGAACTTCTCCAATTGTGCTTTGCATCGAAACAAGCATGAGGATTACTCGAATCACGCCATACAGAATAAATAAAACTAATGCCACCACTCCAAGAGCGATGGCATTTCGTTTATTGACACTAAGTCGCAAAGTTTCTCATTACTTAAGTGCTACGGCTTTTGTTGTCACTTTCCCAGCATCATAAATTGCATCGGCAGCAAATGAAACAACCGCAGTGTATTTACCAGCCTTGTACTTCACCTTAGTGAATTTTACATTGAAGGCACCCTTAGCGTCAGTCTTCACTTTTAGAGAAGTTACCTTTTTACCGCCTAGATTGAGATCAACAGTAATTGACTTGCTCTTAATCAGTGTGGTTCCAGACTTTACTGTTCCAGTAACTGAAATAACCGGCTTTTTCTTGAGAGATGGGCTTGTTGTTGCAATCTTGGTGGCGATTAGTGCAATTTTGCCAAAGGCCACGCTTTTAGTCACAGTAACCGCTGCTCCGGCGGCACAGTCTGCAGAAATTGCTGAAGTGGTTAGAACGTAAGTTCCTGCGATCTTCGGAGAAGCAATTGCTAAATAAGTGTTTCCGCTAGCATCTGAAGTTCCTGAAACAGACCAGATACCAGCTGCCTTCTGCCAGCTTATTGAAACTTGGCAGCCAGGCTTTACACGAGCAACAATTGCGGAAACAGATTGGCCTGGAGTCAGACGTCCTGTCGCAGAAAGGCTGATCTCTGGTGCTTGGCCTGTTGGGTAAGCTGACGCAGGGAGCGCAGATACAGCGGTTAGAGTTAGTACTGTTGCAACAATTGCAATTAGAAGTCTTACTTTCATGAGTTCCTGATTCCTTAGAGGGGCTCTGCTATCCACCTTAAGTGTATGGGCATAGAGGTAGATAAAACAATATATTGGGTAAAGATGATATCCAAAAGGAAACAATTATGTAGTTTCAGCCCAAAAGCCCCAAGAACTCGAAATATCGAGTAGTTTTGAAGTAAATGAGATTTAGGTGCCACTTTGCGTTTGAATGAGTATCTTTTAGTAGTCCGGAAGCGGATTGTGCTGGTGGCGGCCATCTTCTTTGCAGCCCTAGTGGCCGCAGTTACAACCTCAGCCCTAACCACCCCTACATACCAGTCAACCACCCGAATCTTCGTCTCCACCAGCGGAAACGAGTCAGCAGCTGACCTCATGACAGGGAACTCATTTACCCAGCAACGAGTCAAGTCTTATGCCGACATAGTCACTTCCCCGGCAGTGTTGGACTCCGTTGTGACTGAACTAAGCCTGCAGGATCTAGCGGACAAGCTCCCAGACCGCATAAATTCAACTGTTCCCCTGAACACCGTCATTCTAGAAATAACCGTGACAGACCCCTCGCCTTACAGGGCAGCAAATATAGCTAACTCAGTGGCACACTCTCTAGAAACAGTTGTTAAAAACCTTGAAACCGTCAACCCAACACTTGCCTCTCCTGTTAAATTGAGCGTTATTCAACCTGGGCAGGTAGCAAAAGCTCCATCAGCCCCAAGACCACTTCTGAACCTGGCTTTGGGAGGTCTAATTGGTTTGGCCCTTGGTTTCGGCGCAGCTCTGCTTAGAGAGAGCCTTGATCTTCGCATCAGAAGTGTTGAGGACATCCCAGAAAAAGAAGGTTCAGCTAACGTTCTGGGTGGAATTGTTTTTGACCCTAATGCGGAAACAAATCCGCTTATTGTTCATACCAGCCCGAAGAGCACCAGAGCAGAAGCCTTTAGGCAGCTCAGAACAAATATTCAATTCGTCGAAGCTGCCGAAGGCAGAAAATCAATTGTTGTCACCTCTTCAGTCCCCTCAGAAGGCAAATCTTCAACAATTGCTAACTTGGCTATCGCCATGGCTGACACCGGAGCAAAAGTTCTTCTTATCGACTGCGACTTCCGTAAACCTAAGATGCACAAGTACTTCTCCGTTGAAGGTGCTGTTGGGTTAACCAACCTTCTTATAGGTCAGGTAAAGCCAGACGAAGTTATTCAGCGTTGGGGCAGAAAGAGCCTTGACCTTCTTCCAGCAGGGCAGATTCCACCTAACCCATCCGAGTTGCTGGGTAGCGAAGCTATGAAGAAGTTCCTGGCCAAAGCTGAGAAAGACTACGATGTAGTTCTTATTGACTCCGCCCCACTACTTCCAGTAACAGATGCAGCAATCCTTTCCAAGTTGACAGGCGGTGTTGTTCTAGTTGTCGCTGTTGGTAAAACCACTAAGCCTCAGCTTTCAGCAGCACTTGGCCACGTTGAAACAGTTGGTGGTCGCGTCCTTGGTTTCATTATGAACAAGATCCCAACCAAAGGCGTGGACGCGTATCGCTACCGCTACTCATACAAGTACGGCTCTTATGGCGCATACGGTGCCTTTGGCAAGTATGGAAACTACAGTGCTTACGGAACTTATACTCTGGCTTATGGTGATGAGGCTCAAGCAGTTGCAGAAGAGGAAGCTAAGCCAGTAGCAAGGCAGTCGCGTAAGTCCACCAAAAAGGCGTAACTATGCCAGCCAAAGAATCTGTATTCAAAGTAGTTTTTGTCTGTACGGGTAACATCTGTCGTTCTCCTATGGCCGAACAAATGCTTCGACAAAAAGCAGCTAGGGCAAAGCTCCCAATAACAGTTAGTTCAGCAGGTGTTAATGCTATGACTGGAGATCCAATGACTCCTCAGTCAACAGAAGCAATGGCCAAAAGGGGCTACACGGCCACTACACACATCTCTCAAGACCTAACTCCAATGCTTTTAGAAGATGCAGATTTAGTGCTCACAGCAACACTGGATCACAGGAGTGAACTAGCCAGAATGCTTCCTAAGGCAAGCAAGTACTCCTTCACCATTGATGAGTTTGCAAGGCTCACCTCTTTCTTAAGCTCAGATCCTGAATTCTCAGATGAGTTCAAGAAGAAACCAAAAGAAACTAGAGAGCAATACCTCAAAAGAGCCATCCAAGAAGCGGTATTACTTAGAGGTATGGTCCCTACGAATCTTGACCCTAAAGATGTTATAGATCCGTATGGTGAGAGCGTTGAAGTTTATAGCCAGGTAGCGGAGCATATAGATGTCATGTTAGAAATCGTTATTGATTGGATGGCTGCCTAATGCCAACAAGACCTCACCCGATGAGAAGCTACGGAACTGCGCTAAGTTTCTTAGATTTTGCAGTGCTCTTGATTACCTCAGTGATTACTTACTTTGCCTGCTTCGGTACTCTGCTTGCTGGTGATAACGTCCAAGAATTGGGGACACTTAGGTACCAGATCAGCCCCGAGCTCGCAGGAATCGGGATTCTAATCCCTTGGATTTTATCTCTAGCTGTTTTTAAAACCAGAGATCCCAAAATTGTTGGATCTGATTTTAGAGAATACCGGAGGGTGGTAAACGCATCGATTACTGTCCTAGGTGTTCCTGCTTTTGGTGCACTGTTCCTTAAGATTGATGTTTCACGTGTTTATGTTTCCAGCATTATCGTGTTTGGATTACTCGGACTTCTTTTTGAAAGAAGAATCGCAAGAGCCTGGCTTAGAAAGCAAAGACTGCAAGGTCGCTTCAGAAGGAGAGTTGCTTTATATGGACCTAAAGAAAACGTTGAATTCGAATTACAAAAATTCAATAACAACAAAGAAGCTGAATTCGAACCCGTCTTCACAATCGGAGAGGGCGAACAGCTAAAACTAAAAGAGATTGCTAACGGTAATGAAGAAGAATTTGTGTTGGCCTCTCTTCCAGAAATCTGCAAAAAACATAGCGTTGAGATGCTCTTTGTAACTGGGTCAAGCCCAGCCTCAATGCAGATGCAGAAAAGTCTTTTCTGGGCATTAGATGACCATGACATAAGTTTTGTTGTTTCTCCCACAATTATTGGTGTCTCTAGCTCAAATCTAACCACCAGAGTAATTGCAGGCTCACCACTACTAGAGATATCTTCAACCAAGCTCACAGGTTTTCAGTATGTAATCAAGACAGCCATGGATCTAGTTGTAGGCTCACTGGCCTTCTTAGTAACCCTACCGATAGTTCTAGTAGCGGCTCTGTTAGTGAAAATAGAGGACAAAGGCCCTGCCTTCTTTACTCAAACCAGAGTTGGGCTGAACGGTAAAGAGTTCAAGATGTATAAAATCCGGAGCATGAAAGTTGGGGCAGAACTAGAACATGCTGAAAGACAGAACGCTCTTGCAGATCTTCAAACCAACGTCAACATGTTCAAAGACCCTGAAGACCCTAGAGTTACCAAAGTTGGAAGAGCCATCAGAAAGTACTCAATAGATGAGTTACCTCAGTTCCTAAACGTTCTAAAAGGTGATATGAGCCTTGTTGGGCCTAGACCGCCACTACTTTCAGAAGTAGAGCAGTGGAAACAACATGAAACTAGAAGACTCTTGGTAAAACCAGGAGTAACAGGCCCATGGCAAATAGGCGGTAGATCACTTCTAACCTGGGAAGAAACAGTATCCATAGACCTGAGCTACGTGGAGAACTGGACAGTTCTAACCGACATCTCAATCATCTTCAAGACTGTTGTGTATGTGGTTAAGGGGAGGGGGGCTTTCTAGGTGAGTTATGTTGTCAGCAGATTTAGACAATTTGCCAGACAGAGGATTCAGCTTGGAAATATTGCAGATAAAAATGAACCCAGTCAACCAAATATATGTAGCAACTGGAGATGCTGAAATCGATGAGTAAGAAATTACCATAATCGTCAGAGTCGTGGGAATCAGGGTTTTACTGTTTATTGAAACAGGTCTAAGTTGGCTAAGGAACCCAAAAACAACTGAGGTAAAACAAACGATCCCGAGGTCATACAGCCACATCAGTACCCCGTTTTCCAGAGTTGCATTAAGCACGCTAGTCGACTTAAGTGCAAAACTTGAAGTGAATCCATTCAGTCCAAATAAAAATTCGGTGGGATTTTGCATTAAATAAGCCAGGCTATCGGCTCGCGCCTGGGAGGAACCATAGTCATTTTCATTCTTTCCGAGTAATGACAAGAGGGCCTGCTGAAAAACATCTAAGTTCCAGATTGATAATGCGAGGAACAAGGAAACTATTAGTGAAGGCACCAACCTCACGGTTCTTGAAATTAGAAAACTAATTGCTAAAGAAAATATTGCTAGTGAGACCGCTGATCTAGATTGGGTCAAAATAATGCCAACGAGCAGAATCAGGGCTACTGGCCATTTCCACCAAGACTCCAAAGTCGTCAAAGTTAAAACTAGTGCTAAAAGTAAAAAAGTTGCAAGAATCAAAGGATGATCGAAGGTTCCTTGTGATCTTGTGTAAGAAGCAGCGCTGTACCAGTATTGGTAGTCAATTAGCTGTTGGCTGAATATCAGGTTGCTCTTCTGGAGATACTGGGCTGAAGCTAAGAGAGTTTCCAAAAGCCCCGACCAGATAAAAAGCCTAACCAAGTTACCTCTAAATTCTTGGTAATTTCGAAAAAGTTTGAGAGTAGACAATGAGAGCAAAATCGGAGAAATCATGCAATTGGCAAGTGATATCAACCCAGATCTTCCAGTTTCCGTCAACGTTATAGCTGTTGCTAATCCAATTCCCACAAAAAGAATCCAAAGTCCTGTTTTTCCACTACGTGTGGTTTGTGAAGTTTCTCGAGTGAGAGTAACAATCGCAACAGCAAAGCCAAAAACAGATGGAAAATGCAAAAAGGCTTCACCAACACCAATGTTCGATGCTCCAGCTGACGCCACTGTTGGAAAAAATATTAAGAACCCGATCGCAATCAAGTTCAATCTCAAGATGTATTTCCTACTCGCCAGTAGCGCTAACAGAGCACCTAGGAAAGCAATTGCAGAAGCGAAAATCATTCGGCGTAATTTCTAGAAGTTGCGGAAAGTAGAAGTTCAACCCACTGGGCCCTAATGTGTTCTGGGTCGAATGGACGCAGCGCTTTTTTTATCGATTCTTCACTAGGGGTGGGATGAATCCTAACATTGAGTAGTTGGGTCAAAGAACTAATGTCACCAGGCTCAAAAGAAGATGCAAGTCTTGAGTCAATCGCAAATTTATGAGCTGGGATTCGCGAGCAAATCACCGAACACTGGCTTGCCAATCCCTCAAGAAGCACTAACGGCAATGCCTCAGAGTTTGACGGAATAACTAGGACATTGCATGATTTCATATATTCCCGAACCTCCTCGGGGCTCTTTGCTCCAATAAATCGGACTTGATTATTTGAAGTAACCATTAGCGCTAAGCTAACTAATTCATCACGAATCCTTCCGTCCCCTATCACTGTGAGGCTTCTCTCTGGGGAATTGCCAACAGCTCTAATCAAGTCATCAAGTCTTTTCTCAGAAGACAGTCTCCCTACAAATAAAATATCGGGATCCTCTTTGGCCCCTTCTAGAGTTTTTTGTCCGCTTGCGGCAATCAAAGGATTCGATATAACAACGCTATTAGCACCTTCGCTAATGTGAGGCGCAACGAAAACATTTTTGAATACCAGTGCCTTGGCATATCGAGAGTTGATAAGTTTCGATGTGGTTGGCCCGTAAAGAGACCTCTCCGAATGATGTACGGCAACAATCTTTATCCTCTGGTTTACAGTTAGTTTCACTGCGAGGGCCATGAGTATCGAGAAGTGTGTGTGTGCAATCACAACTTTTTGTCCTAACAGAAACCCCGCAAGTCGAAAGTAAATTTTGACAAGGTTCAAAAGACTTCGGTCGCCGTTCGAACTCAAGCAAGAGGAATCACCTCTTCCCATGAACGGAGACTTGAAGTATAAAAAACATAGCTTAACTTCGAAATAATCTGCCAAAACTTCTTGTTGCCACAGCGCTAACCGTTGAGCGCCTCCTGCTTCAAGCTGAGTCGCAATGATAGAAATCCTTTTGTCTTTTGTCATTTGTGTATCTTCCTCAACCCAAGCTCCCAAAACTCGTAATTCTCAAGTTCCCTAAGAACCCGAACATATCGGTGTTGGTTAAATACAAACCTAGCGGCGTCTAGTGTGTAACGCTTTAGAAGTCTTCTAGGCTCTCTAAATATTCTCAGCAGCCAACCCATTCGAATCATGTGAACCCAATCAGGAAAATACTGTTCGTCCTTGGACATTTGATCAATCCAGCCGCCAGCTGTGAAAATCCAAACTCCTGGTAATGCCTTGGCGATTTCTAGTGCGATTTCTTCCTGCAACATTGGCCCCAAAGAGCAAATAATTGTGTCTGCCTTAGATGTCGAGATTCGGTTAAAATCTGGTCTCTCGGTTGCTAGCTCGTCATAGCCGTCTGTTCGGCACACGACTTTCTTTATTCGGGACGCTGAGGCTGCGCCTACATCGCTTTTACCACCGACAAGAGCTACTCTCCTAACTTTCGCATTATCTATCCATATTGGAAGAAAAAGGTCAGCAGAAGTTCGCCTAACTTTGTGACCCCATATCAGAAGAATGATTTGGAGCAAAGTCCCGTCTATACCTATGAAATCGAAATCATTCAGGATCGATTTATTCACTTTTTGAATAGAGTAATGATTAAGCCAACCGACCTTGCTTGGATAAGAGTTTTCCGAGAGAAAATTTGCAAATTGGCGAGACGCTTCAACTGGACTTTGCATGTCTTCTCTCTTTAATTAGGGCAAGGAAAGCCTTCACAATTGTTCTTCCGACGCTGACCGCAAAACCGTGGCCACCTAGGTGTCGAGTTCTGAGCGCTTCAGCTAACACTCTCAGAGCATCCTTAAAATGACTTTCCGCAAGATACCTTGAATTGACTGTTCCTGCTAGAAATTCAGCGTATTCCCTCGGACTAATAATTGCCCGAATGCCATTAATCCAAATCTCGCTGTCTGCAGCCGTAGATCTTGACTTCGCAGATTGCCAGCTATTAGTTTCGTAGACACAAAGTGGAGAATCAACGAAAATTATTTTGATTCCAGCACTCTGAGCACGGAGAAGCCAGTCCCAATCCTGATGTATTTTGACAGATGGGTCAAATCGATGTCGTCGGAATATCTCAGAATCTCCTAGGAATGTTGAAGTCTGCAAAACCGGATGCATATTTCTCAAGCTTTTCCGGGTGAACAAGTATTCCGCGGCCCTAAAGTTTGGCTTAGGGGGAGTTAGTGGCCAAACTTGGTTGCTTTTTCTTAAACCTGTGGCCACTACGCTTGTCGCCGCTATCGCGTCGCGCCCGTATTTGCCAAGTTCCGCAATTTGAACTTCAAGTTTTTGAGTAACCCAAAAATCGTCATCATCAAGAAAAGCGATGTATTTGCCAAGGGCA
>Ga0114964_10000984_pt1 | contig 21106 bp, 19 predicted proteins | sample C_131016_MF_Meta_FD_92638 | JGI IMG/M metagenome (GOLD analysis project Ga0114964, IMG submission 92638) | Freshwater microbial communities from Lake Croche, Canada to study carbon cycling - C_131016_MF_MetaG | ecosystem: Environmental > Aquatic > Freshwater > Lake | place: Lake Croche, Canada...
ATCTTCATCTTCGGCATGACCGTCGAGGAGGTGAACGAACTCTGGAAGAAGGGGTACAATCCCTCGGAGTTCCTCTCCGCCCATGACGAACTGCGCGCCGTGGTCGACTGGGTCGGATCGAATTTCTTCACCCCTGACGAACCCGCGGGCGTCTTCAACATGCTCCGCGACAATCTTGTCCATCATGATCCCTTCCTCTGCCTGCCTGACTTCCGCTCCTACAGCGACGCACAGCGGCGTGTCGACGCGGCCTTCCGTGATAAGTCCCGATGGGCCGAGATGGCGATCCTCAACACCGCCCGCATGGGGAAATTCTCCAGCGATCGGACGATCGCCGAATACGCGAAGGAGATCTGGCAGCTTGATCCGGTGAGCATCTGATCGGGGTCTGTTCAGGGAAGGGCGATTCGGCTACCCTCCGCCAATGATCATCATTGTCGGAGCGGGGTTGGCCGGTCTCGCCTGCGCGACCCGTCTGCAGGAGGCTGGTCTCCAGTGGCTTTTGCTCGAGGCCGCGGAACAGCCGGGCGGTCGTGTCGCGACCGAGGTGACCCCCGAGGGGTTCCGCCTCGACCGGGGATTTCAAGTCCTGCTCGATTCCTACCCGACGGCGCGTCGCCTGCTGGATTGGGAGGCGTTGCAACCGCGCTATTTCAAGAGCGGGGCGTTGCTTGCGGGTGAGGGGAGTGCCGAGATCCTGCTCAATCCGCTCCGACATCCCGGAGACGTTTTCACGATGCTTTCGGATAGGTCCCTGGCCCTTCCGGGAAAAATCGCGCTCGGGGCCTTCGCGGCATCGCAGGTGATCCGTTCCGACGAGTCGATCCTTGGCAAGGGGACGGGATGCTCCGCGTTGGAGGAGCTTCGGAAGCTGGGGCTCTCCGGTGATGTTCAGGAGAAATTCCTGAGGCCATTCTTTGCCGGGGTCTTTCTCGACAATGATCTGGGAACCGACTCCTCCGTGCTCCGCTACGATCTGAAGAAGTTCGCCCTCGGAAGGGCGCTCCTCCCCGCGATGGGGATGGGTGAGATCCCGCGCCAGTTGGCCTCCCGCCTCCCGCGTTTTCTGCAATGCTACGGAGCACCCGTGGTCTCGCTGGAATTCTCCGAGGGAAAAGTCTCAGCTGTCCGCCTTGCCGATGGGGAGCGGATCGAATGCCGCGATCTCGTCCTGGCCTCCGAAGAGAAGACCTCCCGCGCCCTTCTTGGTATGCCTGCCGAGGGTGGGCGTTCCTGGAGCGAAGTGACCACACTCTATTTCATCGGCAAGGAGCCTCTCTATCAGGGTGCCCTGCTTGTCCTGCCCGAGGGGAAGGATCGTCTGGTACGGCATTTCACCGATCTTACCAACACGGTTCCCGAATACGCCCCGCCGGGCCGACGGCTTCTCTCTGCGACAATTCTCCAGCCTCCGAGTGAAAATACGGGGGAGCTTGTCCGGCGCGCCCGAAGAGAGATCGAAGGGATCTTTCCCGCCTTTGCCGATTGGGAATTCCTCAAGGAGGTGCGGGTGCCTCACGCCCTTCCGTGGCAGGGCCCCGGCTTTCAGCAGCTTCAGTTGCCCCGCCGTCCCGCGGAGAATCTCTGGCTTGCCGGTGACCAAGTGGCACATGCCAGCATCGACTCCGCGCTTGCCAGCGGCCTCCGTACGGCCGATGAAGTGATCGCCCGCCGCTGAAGCTGATTCTCGCGCAGAGGCGCAGAGGCGCTGAGGGGCTAAGGTAAAGATGATTAGAGGCGGTACGCGGGTCGTTTTCGAATGATCCCTGATCTTTCTATTCCCTTCCTGAGTTCTTGAGTTCCATATTAATTACTTCTCTCCATGCTCGCTTTCTCCACCAACTGGAATGTCTCCCGTCACCGGGAGGGGCGGGCGATTGTCTCCGAGATCCGCGATCTGGGATTCGAGACCATCGAGCTCGGGCACGGGCTTTCCGTCTCGCAGTTGCACGGGATCCGCGCGGCCTACAAGGATGGGGGATTCCGCGTCATCAGTGTTCATAATTTCTGCCCGATGCCGGTGGAGGTCCTGCAGGACAATCCCGACTGCTACGAGTTCACCTCTAATCGTACCCAGGAGCGTGACAGGGCGCAGAAGTTGACCCGTGCGACGATGGAGACGGCCCGGGAATTTGGAGCGAGCTTCGTGGTGCTTCATCTCGGGAGAATTACTCCGTTGAAGGGGATGACTGACGCCCTTTTGGAAGATCTGCGGATCAAGGGGGTTGCTTCACGTGATTACAACCGCAGGAAGCTGGAGGTCGTTCGCAAGAGGGAAGGGGCCGCGCGGGTCTATCTCGACAGGGTGACCTCGATTCTGGAACCGCTTGTGGAAGAGGCCTCCAAGATGGGGCTCACACTGGTGGTCGAAAATCGCAGTGACTTCGAGGCGATCCCGACCGAGCGGGAACTGCTCGCCCTGCTCCAGCGCTTCGATTCACTTCATCTTCGCTACTGGCACGATTTCGGCCATGCCCAGATGCGCGAGAGTCTCGGTCTCCTTGATCACGCCCAGTGGCTTACGGAGATCGCTCCCTACGCCGTCGGGGCCCATCTTCAGGATGCCAAATGGCCCGACGAGGATCATCTCATCCCGTTCGAGGGGGAGATTCCCTTCGACCGGTTGGTTTCCATTCTGCCATCATCGCTCCCTTACATTCTGGAGCTCTCACCACGTGCCAAGCCGGAGGCGATTCGCGTCGCCGCCGACCGGTGGAAAACACTCACCAATTCATGAATCCGAAAAAAATCCTCATCACCCTTGTTCAGGTGCTCGTGACCCTGGGCCTCCTCTGGTGGATTTTCCATGACCCCTCCAAGCGCGCACAGATGGTGCAGGCCCTGGGCAAGGCCGATCCCCTGTGGCTCATTCCCGCCTTCATCTGCTTCGGCTTGGTGCTGGTTTGCGGCGCCTTCCGCTGGCAGTTGCTGATGCGTGTGCAGGGGATCTCCCTCTCGTGGTTTCGGGTCTGGCAACTCGTCATGATTGGCATGTTCTATAACCTCTTCCTTCCCGGTGGCACCGGGGGTGATCTCGTCAAAATCTTCTATGCTGTGCGCGAGGCACCCAAGTCAAAGAGCGCGGTTTTCCTGAGTGTTGTGGTCGATCGCCTGACTGGTATGTTCGCCCTGATAATTGTCTCTTCAGGAGTCTTCCTCGTGTTTTTCAAGGAACTGACCGCCCTTCCCATGGTAAGGGCCTTCACCCTCGCGGTCTGCGTGATCTTCGCCCTAACTCTGGCTCTCGTAATCATCGCTCTGATTGTCGACCGTTTCCATCTGGCGTCCCGCATTCCTGAACGGATGCCTGGCCAAGCCGCCATCCTTGACACCGCACGCGCCTTCTCTGTCTACGCCCGTGACTGGAAGGCCGTTGTCGCAGCGGTTCTGATCTCCCTCCCGCTGAACCTCTTCATTTTTGGAGGGGCGATCTTTGCGGCCTCGGCCTTCGCCGGAAACCCCGGAGCCTCAGCCATGACCTCGGTGATCCCTGTGGTCAATACCATCAGCGCCCTGCCGATCAGCCTTGCGGGCATCGGTGTCCGCGAAAAACTCTTTTCCTCGATGCTCCACTCCCTCTACGGGACGCCAGAGGATCTCGGGGTGCTGATTTCCATCACCGGTTTTGCCATCATTGTGAGTTGGGGACTTCTCGGCGGAGTGGTGAGCATGCTCTATCGATCGGGTGCCGCATCGGTTTCCATCAAGGAGATCGAGGGTGAGGTCGAGGCCATTGAACAACGGGTCGAGCAAGAAGAACGCGCTTCCTGACCCTTTTCAAAGTTCATGTCTGCGGTTTGCCGCGCTTCGATCAGCCTCGACGGGAAGTTGCTGACTTCTTCTGGAAAACCATCCCGTGGGGGAATTCCCTCGGGAAGGATCGAGGAAGCTGCTGAACTTGAATTGACGATCCATCCACTGATCGTGGGGGGTAATGCTATTCCAACACTTTCTGGTATGCTCGAGACTTTTCAGTCAACGGAGTCTCGGTGGGTGCTTCGCTCTGCGGTCAACGGACCGGAAGGCACGATCGTGGCCCGCTACCGGCGGAAGTAATTCAGAGAGAGGCCGGTTTGACCTTGGTCCCGGCCGGGGGCGAGAACTGGCCCATGGCGAGTGAAAGGGAGGCGAGGCTCGTCAGGTAATCGGCCTGGGCCCCCGCCTGCTCGAAGAGTGCCGCGGCAAGGGCGCTCTGGTTGGAGATCAACTCGGTGATGTTGAGGAGTTGGTTGTTGAAGGCGGCTTGGGCTGAGTTGAAGTTCTCCTCGGCCGAGACCACGAGCGAATCCGCGAAGGAGACTCGCTTACTTGCCTTGAGCGAGTCGTTGTAGGAGGTCCAGACATCGCGGGTGGTTTCAAGCTTGGTCACCTCGGCATTGGCACGCGCCTCCGATTCCTCGGCCTGACGTTTTTTGACACGCTCCACGCGCAGGAATCCGTCAAAGAGATCCCAACTCATCACGGCGAATCCCCCGACATGATTGTAGGTGCCGTTGAAGGTTCCGTTCACCCCGGCGAGGTTGGCCGAGTAGCCGTAGGTTTCGCTGGAATATCCCCCGACCAGGGAGACTTTCGGCATGAAGTCGGCCTTGGCCCGTTCCACGGCGGCCCTGCTTGCCCTGATGTCGGCGCTCCGCGCGGCCAGATCGGGTCGCTTGGCGATGGCGATGTCGATCAGGCGATCGACATTCCCGGAAATGCCCTGAAGATCGCCTTTTCCGGAGGGTGTCCCCACCTTGAGGGGGGCGTTGGCCTGGAGGCCGGAGGCCGTCCGCAGGTTGCCCAAGGAGACCTCGGTGTTTCTGTCGGCGGCGGCGGTGTCAAATTCGGCTTGGGCAAGTGTCTTGCGCGCAGCGTCGAGTTCCGGCTTGGTGCCAAGTCCGTTGGCGACCTGGGCCTCCACCATGGCGAGGATGGTCCGGGAGAGTTCGAGATTCGCCTTGGCGGCCTGCTGTTGGGAGAGGGCGGCCACGTACGCAAAATAGGCCTGCTGGACCGCAAAGACGGTGGTCTGGACCCGGCGGCTGAAGGTGAGGTTGGCGGCGTCGAGCAGGGCAACCGTGCGGCGGACATCGGAACTCCTCCTGCCGAAATCGAGCAGGAGATACTCGAGCTCGAGGCCGGGGTTGATGCTGACTCGGCTGTAGGATTCTGGGCCTGTCTGGATCGGATTGTAGCCGTTGTCGTAGCCACCCTTGGCCGTGAAGCCGAGTTGGGGATAGTAGGGGGCCTTCGCCTCGCCGACCGAGGCGGCCGATGCCAAGGCATTATACCACGCGGAGCGGGTGTAGGGGTTGTTTGCGAGGGAGAGTTCGATCAGCGAGGAGAGGTCGTATGTTTTGCTGCTCTCAAAGGTGGCGTTGTGCTCCGAGACGGGGAACGCCTTTTCGGGAGGGAGGATCCGGTCGATGAGATCCCCCTTCTTTGCCTCAGCCTGAAGGGTGGCAAGCAACGAAAGGGCGGCAATTAGCGTTGCCGCGCTTCTCCAAGCTCTTCTAGGGTTATGGGATGTCACGTTGGATTTTAATGCCTACTCTATTCGTCATACTGACGATGACTGGCTGCGACCCGCAAATCAACATTGCGGGTGCATACTTTCCGGCGTGGCTGGCCTGCACCCTGGGAGGATTGATCCTTTTCTGGTTGCTACACCTGGTCTTCTTGAAAGCGGGGCTGCTTCCCCATCTGATTCCCCTTCCGCTTGTCTACGCGGCCCTGATCACTTCGCTGACCTGCATCCTTTGGCTTCTTTTCTTTGCCGTCAAATGAGCGATAAAGACGTTACCCCTGCCAGCGTCGAGGCACGCAATCCGAAGGCTTCGCCGAAGAAGATCTTTCAGAGGATTGTGGGGCTCCTGATCTCCATCGCTTCCATAGTGATAGCCGTGGTGCTTGCCCTGGCGGTTGCTGCAAACATCCGTACCAATCCGCGAACCGAGGATGCTCAGGTGCGGGCCAACGTGATCGGCGTCGCTCCTCAGGTGGGTGGGACGATCACTGCCATCCATGTGAAGGACAATCAACTCGTCCACAAGGGCGACCTGCTCTTTGAACTCGATTCCCGTCCCTATGCGGCGGAAGCCGAGAAGGCAAAGGCTCAACTCGCGCTGACCGAGCTTGAGATCCAGGCCTACAAGGATCAGATCGCTGCCGCGGAGGCCCAACTCAAGCAGAGCGAGGCCAAGGCGGCCTATGCCGTGGATTATGCGAAGCGAGTGCAAGCCCTTGTGGGGAATCTCTATGTGACCGTCGATAAGAACCAACTCGCCCAGACCGAGGCGATCACCGCCACCGACAAGGTGGCGCAGGATAAGGCAGCACTTGAGCGAGCTCGTAATCTTCTGGGGGAACAGGGTGATGTGAATGTCCGTCGCGTCGCAGCGCAGGCGGCGTTGAGGGATTCCGAGCTAAAGCTTTCCTACTGCAAGGTCTATGCGACCTGCGACGGGTATGTGACCAATCTCCAGATAACCCCCGGTGCCTATGCCGCGGTTGGTGAGCAGATCTTTTCGCTTGTTGACCGAAAGATCTGGTACGTCCTTGCGAACTTTCGGGAGACCGATCTCAAGCGTATGCGGCCTGGCATGAGTGCGGATGTCTACCTTATGGCCGAATCGGGTCGAAAACTTCGCGGTATCGTCCAAGGAGTGCCGAAGGCTGTGGTGGCCTTGAATTCCCCATCAAACAATGCTCCCGGAGGTGAGGGGCTCCTCTCCCGAGTTAATCCGACCATCGACTTCATCCTTCTGGCCCAGCGCTATCCCGTCAGGATTATTCTCGATGAGAAGGAAGAGCATTCCTTCCGGATGGGTGGAACGGCCTCAGTCATTGTCCACACCGACAGCAACATTGAGGAGGGGTTGCAGATTATCCAGCGGTTGCAGAAGGTGGAGGATGCCGAGTTTGTCTCCCCATTGGGTAACGCCGGGCGGATTCCGCTGCAATGAGTGATGCTTGGCGACCGGCTTGCAGGCTGGCTCTGGGGGTGGCGTTGGCGATGGTCGCCATCCTGATTCTCAAGTAGCCCCACCTTTTTAGGGCACTGCTGGCCGTATCCCTGATTGCGAATCTTCCCACCTTTCGAAGAGTCACGATGAGGCAGAGGCTCCTGTTGGTCTGGATCTCGGGGGCTATGGGGAGTGTTGTGGAGGCGTTGTTTCTGGATGCTCCGTGGCTCTATGTTCCTGCCTACTTTTTACTCATCTTTGCCTCGATGGCACTCGCGTCTCGAAGCCGTGATGCCGCGACCATGACACTTCTTGTCTATGGTCTGAGTGGTTCCCTTATTTCAGGGAACATTGCCGACTCGGCCCCGATTATGGGTGGGTTTTACCGGACATTGGCCGTAACCATCGGGATCTTTGCAGCCGCCCTCGCTTTTTACATCATTCCGTTGAGGAAGGGATTCCGCCCCCAGTTGCCGGAACCCGTGAACTTCCGCCAGCGGGAGACATTTTTTTTGGGCTTTGTCGGTGTTCTATGCCTGTTGGTTGGCCATACCTTTGTCCCCGGTAACGGATCGTTTGCAATCATGGGGGGGCTGCCATGGGCAATTCAGTTACTCTCCGCCCCGGTTTCTGCGCTGAAGGTACGGTTGGGTGGAGCTATCTTGGGAACCCTTACCGCGATGTTCACAATTTCCGTCCTTTCAGCCTCCACCAACAACGTTGCCGTCTACGTGACTGTATTCGCCTTGATTATGGGAACTATCGGTTATTTGGGCTATACTGTTCCCTTTCTCAAGCCCGGTTGCGCGCAGTTTGCGGTATGTCTCCTGATTCCTGCAGGAGTTCTCACGGCGCCCACTCAAAACTTTCATCTGCTGTTTTCGATCGTCGAAGCCATGTGGTCTGGCATCATCATAGCCACTCTTCTCTATCTCTTTCACGAATGGTTGCTTCGTGTCGAAAAGACCGTGGCGAACTCCAGTCAGGAGGCTTTTGGGAGATAGTGACTATTCATCCTCCCACTCCGGGAGTTGGGACTCCTCCGCGGGATCGAACTCCCGGCGTTGGTGATTCTGTTTCTGCCGGTCTCCCTGCGGTGTGAAACGGGCAACGGCGCAGGCCACTTCCCAGCGTTCCGTGAGATGGTCCGGAAGTTCCTCAAGAAATCGCGAGGGTCGTTGGAAGGCTTCCCCGTAGGCTGCATTGAGGCGAAGTTCCGGGTAGGTGAGGTAGAGCTCGTCCTTGCAGCGGGTCACCCCGACATAGAAAAGCCGCCGCTCCTCCTCCAGTGCCGACTCATCCTCCATGGAACGCGTGCCCGGGAACATCCCCTCGGTGAGCCATGCCAGGAAGACGGCCTGCCATTCGAGACCCTTGGCCTGATGGATGCTTGAGAGACAGACCTTGTCCTCCTCGTCATCGCGTCCGGTGACCTCGCTGGTCTCGGTGCCTCCGAGCAGGGTCAGTTGCGCCAGAAACTCGTCGGTCTGCTCGAACTGCTTTGCGTAGTTGGCGAGTGTGTTGAGGTCGTCTCGACGTGCCTCGTAGTTGGCGAACTTCGACTGCATGTAGTCGTCGTAGAGGCCCGAGCTTGCGATCGTGATCATCTCGGAGGGAGGGGCGGGCACGCCCATCGGGGCGAGTTGGGCGAGGGTTGCGACCAGTTGAGACCATCCTCCGGCGGCTTTTGAGGGAGTTTTGCATCCCTTCTCCAGTCTGGAAAAGATCCGGCCGCCCTCGAGGAGCTTCGCCGATTGAATCCAGAGATTCTCGGCGGTCTTGGAACCGATGCCGGGAAGAAGTCGGACCATCCGCTTGAAGGCAACCTCATCATTGGGGTTGATTGCGAATTTCAGGAAGGCCGCCACATCCTTGATGTGGGCCTGCTCGAAGAACCGCAGGCCGCTGGTGATGCCGAAGGGGATGCCGCGTCGCGTGAACTCAAGCTGGATCTCCATCGAGTGGTAGTGGGCGCGGTAGAGGACGGCGATCTCCCGGAAAGCAATCCCCTCGTCGTGGAGTTCCAGCACGCGCTGGGCAATGAAGGAGGCCTGCTCGTTGTTGGTGGCCAACGGAACCAGGGCTGGTTTGGTGACCGCGGGCTTACGGACCGCCCGGAGTTCCTTGGGGAACTGGCGAGGGTTATTCAGGATCGAGGCATTGGCCAACTCCAGGACCTGAGGGACGCTCCGGTAGTTGGTCTCGATCCGGTGGATGACCGTGTCGGGATAGCGCTTGGGGAACTCAAGGATGTTGGCGAAGTCGGCGCCTCGCCACGAGTAGATTGACTGGGCATCGTCGCCGACGACCATGATGTGCTTGTGCGAGGCGGCCAGTGTGTCGATGAGTCCGGCCTGAAGGCGGTTGGTGTCCTGATACTCGTCGACCAGAATCGCGCGGAAGCGTCGCTGGTATCCGGCCGCGATCTCGGGATGGGTGAGGAGGAGTTCGTGGGTCTTGGAGAGGAGGTCGTCGAAGTCGAGGGTGTTCACCTCCTTCTTGCGTCCCTCGTAGGCGGTGGCCACTTGGGCGATCTGATCCTCCAGATCAATGAAGTAGCGGTAGCGGCGCGCCAGCAGGGTGCGGAGTGTCTCGCCCGTGTTGCATCCGAGGCTGATCAGTTCGGCAAGGACCTGTCCCTTCGGGAACCGCTTGTCGTTGGTGCGCAAACCAAGGCGTGCGACGACCGATTCGAGAAGTTCCTCCTGATCCTCCCGATCCATGATGGTGAATCCCTCGCGGAATCCCACCGCCTCGGGGTGACGGCGCAGGATCCGATGGCCGATGGAGTGGAAGGTTCCGCTCCAAAGGCCGTCCGAGGCTCCGGGGAGGAGATCGTTCACCCGTTCCAGCATCTCGCGGGCGGCCTTGTTGGTGAAGGTCAGCAGGAGAATCTCGCCGGGGCGGTATCCCTGCTCCAGAAGCCATGCCACACGGTAGGTGAGGGTGCGAGTCTTGCCGCTGCCGGCACCCGCGATCACGAGGTGGGCTCCGGCGGGGGAGGAGACCGCCTCGAGTTGCTGGTCATTGAGCGAACCCGCGAAATCGATGGCGGAACCCACTCCGGAAGAGGGATGGAGCTGGTAGCTCCGGCTCATGAGGAGGTGCGGCTTTGCGAGGATCCAGAGGAACTCTTGGAGGAACTTTCCGAGGAGCTCTTTGAAGATGTCTTCGATGTAGTCTTGGAAGGCTTACTGCTTGAAGTTTTGCTTGCGGGCTTTTTTTCCTCGGGAAGAGCGAGTGCCCAGCGAAGGATGCGCGCCGAGTCGGTGAAGATCCGTTCCTTGGTGCTTCCAAGGATGACGGCGATCACCTCGCGTCCGTCATGTTCGCCGCTGCTGACAAGGCAGTGTTTCGCCTTCTCGGTGTAGCCGGTCTTCATCCCGGTGCAGTACCAGTTCTCCCTCATGGTCTGGTTGGTGTTGCGGATCATGTAGACATGACCGTCGGCATAGCGGAAGGGAAGGTACTTGATCGCCATGATTGGGCGGAGGGTCTCGTTGCTGTGGGCAGCTCGGGCGATTTTTGCCATGTCGGCCGCGGTGGAGTACTGATCCTCGGCGGGAAGACCGTTCGGATTCACGAAATGGGAGGAGGTCGCCCCGAGGTCGGCGGCCCGGCGGTTCATGATGTCCGCGAATTCCTCGATGGATCCGGCGACATCGCGTCCGAGGGTCCTCGCGACATCGTTGGCACTCTTCACCAAGAGCGCGGTGAGGAGGGTGCCGCGCGGGTAGGAGGTGCCGGGCTTGAGTTGCAGGGTTGTCGGTTCTGTCGCCTCGTCGATCGGTTCGATGACGACCTCTTTTTCAAGGTTTCCCTGCTCGGCGACGATCAGGGAGGTGAGGAGTTTCTGGGTGCTGGCGACCGGCCGTTTCTCGTTCGGGTTCCGCTGGTAGAGGACATCGCCCGTGGTTGCATCGATGACCACCACGGAGGCGCCCTTCACCTCGGGAGGCGCGGCGTGATCACTGGCGGCCCGCAGGGTGAGTGGAGCCAGCCACAAGAGCGCTGCAAGAATCCGGATCGGAGTGGGGATGATCACGAGGGAAGAGTGCATCGGAACATCAGGGAAGAGGCGCGGATGATGCGGGAGCGGCGGCGGGTGAGGCAACCGCTTTGGCAAGTTGGGCATCGATCGCGGGATCGCGCGATGCGCCGAGGTCGAGGGCCCGTTGGTAATGGCGGCGGCCCTGCTCCAAGAGAGGGGGTGTCCGGCTGAGGTAAAAGACGGCGAGGTTGAAGTTCGCATCCGCGTAGTTTGGGTCGAGTTCCACGGCGCGGCGCAGTTCCTGTTCCGAAAAATCATTCCACCCCTTCCTGCCCGCGGCGATCCCGAGATAGTTGTGGGCACGAGGGTTACGCTCGTCCCGTAGCACGGCCTGCATGAGATCTGCGAGCGCTTCCTCGAGGTGTTTTTGTTCGAGGGCGTTCATCCCGAGCAGCAGCCATGCCGGAGCGCTCTCAAGGTCGAGTTTCAAGGCGCGCTTGAGGCAGGCGTTGGAGCCTTCCTGATTGCCGAGGCGTGTCTTCACAGCCGCCAGGCTGACCATGATCGGGACATTCGAGGGGGAGGACTCGAGCGCCTTGGAATAGAGAATCTCGGCATCCCGAAGGTTTCCTCCTGAGAAAGCTTTCTCCGCTTTGAGCGCAAGGGCCTTTGTCTCGGTTCCGGTGGCTGGTTGATCAGACACTTCTTTTGCGGTCAGCATCACGCTGCCGCCAAGAAGAAGAGAGCTCGCCATGATGGAGAGCTTCCTACGGCGTCCGCAATGTCCCTTCATGCGCGGGTGGCTTGTGCGGAAAGTTCCGCGGAGCGGTTCCGTGCGGCGCGGACGGCACCACGGACAGCTTGGGTGAAATCAGACTGCTCCAGCACACCAAGGCCCGCGGCCGTCGTCCCGGCGGGACTGGTGATCTCGGTGCGGAGTGCAAGCGGGGTTTCGCCGGTCTCGTTGACCAAGGCGGCGGCGGCGGCAAGGGCGCCGGCAGCAAAGGTCTTGGAAAGCTCGGGATCGAGTCCACCTTCGACCCCGCCCTGGGACATTGCTTCCAGCATCAGCAGGGCAAAGGCGGGACCGCTTCCGCTGACGGCGGTGACGGTGTCGAGATCGGCTTCACGGACGACCACGGCGCTTCCCACCGAGGAGAAGAGTCGCTTTGCAGTCTCCACATCCTCCTTCGTCGCCGAGGCATGGGGGGCGATCGCCGTGATTCCCTTGCGGAGGCGGACGGCGGTGTTGGGCATCGAGCGGATGACCCGTGCGTTGCCGCCGGCGGCACGGAAGAGATCCTCGGCATGGATCCCGGCAACAACCGAGATAAGGAGTTTTCCGGAAAGATCGGCGGCGATTCCGGAGAGGAGTGCAAGCGACTGGGCCGGTTTCACACAGAGAAAGAGGATCGAGGCCTTCTGGATGGCCTCCGCATTGGAAGCGGCGGCAATGACGCCGAGGGATTGGGCCGAAGAGGCGGTGGACTCGGGCGTGCGCGAGGAGAGCGTGATCTTCTCTTCGGTCGTGATGCCGGAGGCCAGCATGCCCCTCACAAGGGAGCCTCCCATTCTTCCTCCACCCAGGATCGCGATGTTCATGCTCGTATCGTAGGGGAACGGGGCCCTGAATCAAGGTCGCCCGATGTTTCCGAGATGTCGGCTTGTCTGACCACCCCCTCCCGTGCGTATCGTAGACTGATTCCATCAGATGCTCTCCTTAGAACACCTTTCCCTGACCCTTGGTTCCGGCGAGGAGGCCCCGCGGCTTCTTTCCGATATTTCCGCGAAATTCTCCCGCGGTGAATTTGTCGCCGTCATCGGCCCCTCCGGATGTGGCAAGAGCACCCTGCTCAAGATGATTGCGGGTATCGCCTCGGGCAACGAGGAGGGGACGATTTACTGGAACGGCCGCAATCTGGCCGTGGAGGATTTCCAACCCTCCGAAATCGGCTACGTCCCGCAGTTCAGTATCGCCCACGAGGAACTTACCGTGGAAGAGTGCGTCGACTATTCGGCAAGGCTCCGCGTTTCCGGACTTTCACGGGATGAGCGGGAGGAAATGGTCACCCGTCTCCTCGGTGAGGTCGGGATGGATGAATTCCGCGAGCGCGTGGTCAAGGTCCTCTCGGGCGGCCAGAAAAGGCGTCTGGCGCTGGCCATGGAGTTGGTCAGCAGTCCCCCGATCCTGCTCTGTGACGAGGTGACGAGCGGGCTGGATCCGCAGTCCGAGGAGGAGATTGTCGCCCTGCTCGGCAAGCTTGCCCGTGGCGGGAACCGCCTCGTGATCTCGGTGACCCACAGCCTCAAGAATCTCTCCGACTACAGCGCGATCGTGGTTCTTTACAAGGGGGTGCTCGCGTACGCGGGGCTTCCCGAACATCTCGCCCATTACTTCAGGATCGAGCATCCCGACCTGGTCTACTCCCAACTCGACAGTCGTGACGCGCCGGGGTGGCAGGCGTCGTGGCAGAAGCATGCAGCGGCTTTTGTGCCAGGTGAAAACCGCAGGCCGGATGCCGGACCGTCACGGGAAACCCTCCCCATCCTCTGCCCCGAGTGCCGCGCCGAGTGTTCGAGGGAAACCCGCTTTTGCAAGGAGTGCGGCTGCAAGATTCCGGAATCCTCCTCCCTCGGAGAGGGTGAGGACTCCTCCACGCCGGGATTCCTTTCCCAGTTGGCCACGCTGGCGGATCGCCGGATCACGATTTTCTTCCGAAGCCACGCGCAGCTCTGGCTTCAGGCGGGGCTGGTCTTCGGGTTTCCCTGCCTCGTGGCGGTGTTCGGTTGGAACGGCCTTCCTCAGATCCGGAACCTCGGCATGGGGCTCGACCTGAACGTGATCCAGCAACTCACCGAGGCCCGCGATTTTTTGATTCAGGCCAGCAAGGTCGGCAGCCTTGTCTCGGGAATCGTGATGTTCGAGGTGATCCTCCTCACGCTCATGGGAGCGAACAACTCGGGCCGCGAGATCGCGGCGGAGCGCCAGATTTTCGAGAAGGAGAAACTCTCAGGCCTCAGCCCCGGCGCCTATGTCTCGAGCAAGATCCTCTTCCTCGCCGCCCTCTCCGCAGTGCAGTCGGTCTGGATGGGCCTCTTCATCCATTTCACCTGCGCCTTCCCCGGGGATCTTCCCTCGCAACTACTCTTCCTCTTCCTTGTGAATGCCGCGATGACCAGCATCTGTCTGGCGATTTCGAGCTTCATGGGAACGGCCGAGCAGGCCTCGCTGGCCTCGATCTATCTGGTCGGCTTCCAGTTGCCCCTTTCCGGTGCTGTGCTGGCGCTCCCCGCATGGTTGGGAAAGATCACCCAACCCTTCATCGCCGCCTACTGGAGTTGGTCGGGAATTCTCCAGTCCCTCCGTGGGGAACGCTACTATGACATTGTCCTCATGGTCATCCAGACGGGTCTCTCAGCCGCGCCTGCCTGCCTCTGGGTCCTTGTGATCCACATCGTCGCGGGAATCCTGATCGCTTATCAGGGATGTGTCAGAACCCGGATGGAGTAGGGGGAGCTGAATGGATAAAGGGGGCGGAGGCTTTTAGACTGAAGTCTGAAGACTGTTAGGAACTGTTAGAGGCAATACCTAGGATTGACTTCGGGGATCTGTCCTGTTACCAATAATTTAATGACGCGTACCCACACACCTGTGGAAGCGAGTGATCTGCTGAAGAACTCCACTCTCTACCGGGAGTTCCTCGCGGAGAGGGACGAGATTTTGCGCCACAAGTGGATCGAGAGCGAGAAACTCGGCCGTGACATCGGATTTGAGCGGGCACTCCTCGACTGGATGCTCAAGCACCGAACTCCCTGGCGGCAGTCCAGGGCCGCCGCGAAAGGAATGGCCTAACAACCACTTCACTTCGCTCCCTTTAAGGAGGTCCCGCGAGACCCCAAGGAGATGAAAAGAAAAACCGACCGACAACAACCCGACGACGCAGCCTCCGACTCCGGAGCAGTCACGGTCGTCATGGATGCGGATAGCATCCGCAAGGCGATCCGCCGCATCGCCCACGAGATCGTCGAGCAGAACCACGACCTGTGCCGGTTGGTCATCGCCGGCATTCCCACCCGCGGAAAGATTCTCGCCCGCCGGATCGCGGCCCACATCGCCGAGATCGAGGGGGTCGAGCCGGAGTTAGGGGTGGTCGATGTCTCGATGCACCGCGACGATCTCGCCACCCGACCCCGGGTCAGCGTGCTGGAGTTGACCGAACTGCCCATGGATCTCGACGGACGCCCCCTTGTCCTCATCGACGACGTGCTCTTCACCGGGCGCAGTTGCAGGGCCGCGATGGATGCGATCTCTTCCTTCGGAAGGCCCTCCCGGATCCAGCTTGCTACCCTGGTGGATCGTGGTCATCGGGAGTTGCCGATCCGCCCCGACTTCGTCGGCAAGAATGTCCCGACATCCTTCGCCGACCGCATCAGGGTGCGCCTCGAGGAATCGGACGAAGTGCCCGATTCCGTGACACTCCTTCACTCAACCCCCACCGCATGACCATGAACAGGCAGGAATGGAACCATAAGGACCTCTGCGCGCTCGCCGACCACACGGCCGGGGAGTTGCTCACGATTCTCGACACCGCCACAGCCTTCAAGGGGGTCGGGGAGAGAAATCTCAAAAAAGTTCCGGCGCTCCGGGGCAAGACCCTCGTGAACTTCTTCGTCGAGCCGAGCACCCGGACCCGGATCTCCTTCGAGCTCGCGGCGATGCGACTCAGCGCCGATGTCGTGAATATCTCGGCCTCCGCCTCGAGTCTCGAGAAGGGGGAGACCCTGCTCGACACGGCACGCAACCTGGAGGCCCTGCGCGCCGACCTCATCGTGATCCGCCACAAATCCGCCGGTAGCGCCCGCTTCCTCGCCGACAGGCTCGGAGCCTCGGTGATCAATGCCGGAGACGGGGCGCACGAACACCCGACCCAGGGGCTTCTCGACGCCTTCACCATCCGCGAAAAGCTCGGGCGGATCGAGGGGGTCCGCGTCGCCATCGTCGGGGACATTCTCTTCAGCCGAGTGGCCCGCTCCAACATCCAGCTCCTCACCAAGCTCGGAGCCAAGGTGACCCTGGTCGGCCCTCCCACTCTGGTCCCTGCGAACTTTGCCTCGATGGGGGTCGGGATCGCCCACAGCATCGACGAGGTGCTCGGTGAGTCCGATGTCATCAACCTTCTGCGGATCCAGCACGAGCGCCAGCGGAAGGAGTATTTCCCCGGAGTCGGCGAATACACCGCCCGCTTCGGACTCACGCGGAAGCGTGCCGCCGCGCTCAAGGAGGGGTGCCTCATCATGCACCCGGGCCCGATGAACCGCGGCGTCGAGATCGACAGCGATGTGGCCGACGGGCGGGGAAGCGTGATCCTTGACCAGGTCACCAACGGCCTCGCCGTCCGGATGGCCGTTCTCTACCTCTGCTCGGGTGGGGCTCCCTTTTCCAAGATCGAACCCAACACCAAAGATTCCAAATCCTCATGAGTGATTCCCTGCACATCAAAGGGGGCCGCGTGGTCGACCCCGCCAACGGGATCGACGAGATCCGCGATCTCTTCGTCGAGAAGGGCGTCATCGTCGGGAGCAAGCCTGCCGGCGCCACCGTCATCGATGCCGCCGGCAAGGTGGTGACGCCGGGACTGATCGATATCCATGTCCACTTCCGCGAGCCGGGCCAGTCGCATAAGGAGACGATCGCCACAGGATCCCGATGCGCCGCTGCAGGCGGGTTCACCACCGTTGTCTGCATGCCGAACACCTCTCCTGTGGCGGACAGTCCGGCGACGATCGCATGGATCCAGGAGAAGGCCGCCTCCACGGCGATCGTGAATGTCTTCTGCACCGGCGCGATCACCCGCGGGATTGCCGGTGAGGAGATGGCCCCGATCGGCGCCCTGGCCGCCGCCGGAGTGGTCGCCCTCACCGACGACGGCCGATGTGTCCAGAATCACGGGGTGATGCGCCGCGCGGTCGAGTATGCCCGCCAGTTCGGGCTTCCCGTCATGGATCATTGCCAGGAGGCCACTCTCAGCTCCGACGGCGTCATGAACGAAGGGGAGTGGAGCACGCGCCTCGGGCTCCCCGGTTGGCCCGCGCTTGCCGAGGATCTGATCGTCGCGAGGAACATCCTGCTCGCCGAGGAGACTGGTCATCCCATCCACTGCCAGCATATCAGCTCAGCCCGAAGCGTCCGCTTGCTCCGCGAGGCGCGCCGTCGTGGAGTGCCGATCACCGCCGAGGCCTGCCCTCATCATATCGCCCTGACCGACGGGGATCTGAAGACTTTCGACACCAACTTCAAGATGAACCCGCCGCTACGGACGCAGGCTGATATCGACGAGATCATCGCCGGCATCGCTGACGGGACCATCACGATCCTCGCCAGCGACCATGCGCCCCACGCCCCCTATGAGAAAGAGGTGGAGTTCGACCGTGCTCCCTTCGGGATTCTCGGCTTGGAGACGGAGCTTCCGCTTTTCCTTGAGATCCTGCTCCACCAGCGCAAGGCCCTCTCCCTGCCGCAGATCATCGCCATGCTCACGGTGAATCCCGCCCGTCTTCTCAATCTCGATCGCGGCACTCTCTCGGTCGGTGCCCCTGCCGATGTCACCATCCTCGATCCGGATCATGCGTGGACTTACGACAAGAACGAGTCACCCTCGCTCTCCAGGAACACCCCGTTCCACGGAACCTCCCTGCGAGGCCGCGCCCTGACCACGATCGTCGGAGGCAAGGTTGTCTGGGATCTGGAAAACGGATTCCGAGGCTGATTTGCAGATTTGAATGTGGAAATCAGGAAATCAGGAAAAAAAGAGGAGATGATTCCCAAACGGTTCCGTAGATACGTTTCTTGATTGCAGGGATCCTCCCGGATTTTTTGGTGCTTTCAGTTCCTTCCTGCTTTCCTGAGTTCCATATTTTTATCCCTTCACTAACAGTCTTTAGTCTTCAGCCTAAACCCTGCCACCAGCCTCTACGCTCCTTCACTTCCGTGACTCCCTTCACCCTTCTTCACACCGATCCCACGAGCAAGGCGCGCGCCGGGGTTCTGCACACCCGTCGGGGTGATGTTGAGACTCCGGTCTTCATGCCGGTCGGCACTCAGGCGACGGTGAAGGCGGTCTCTCCCGACGAACTTCGCACGATGGGTGCGAAAATCATCCTCGGGAACACCTACCACCTCCATGTCCGTCCGGGTGAGAAGGTGATCGAGGAACTCGGCGGCCTGCATCGTTTCATGGGATGGGATCGCGCGATCCTGACCGACAGCGGAGGTTTTCAGGTCTTCTCCCTCTCGAAGTTGCGCCGGATCACCGAGGAGGGGGTGCATTTCCAGAACCATCTCGACGGCACGCCCACCTTCATCGGCCCGGAGACCTCCATGCAGATCCAGCGCGATCTCGGGAGCGACGTCGTGATGGCCTTTGACGAGTGTCCTCCCTTTCCCTGCTCCCACGAGGAGGCGGCCAAGAGTCTTGACCTGACGACGCGATGGGAACGCCGCTCCCGCGAGTGGTGGCGAAACACCCAACCGGAGGAGGGGAGGCCCCTGCTCTTCGGCATCGTGCAGGGAAGTTCCCATGCTGATTTACGCGAGCGTTCGGCGCGCGAGTTGGTGGAGATCGGCTTCGACGGTTACGCCGTCGGCGGGGTCAGCGTCGGTGAGCCCGAGCCCGAGATGATGAAGGCGGTCGAGTCGAGCGTCCCGTTCCTGCCGGAGAATTCCCCGCGCTACGCCATGGGCCTCGGTACGCCGCCCCAGCTTGTCGAGATGGTCGCCCGCGGGATCGACATGTTCGACTGCGTCCTCCCGACCCGGATCGCGCGCAACGGGACCGCCTTCACCGCCAAGGGGAGCGTGAATCTCAAGAACGCCCCCTTCACCCGCGATCCGCTTCCGATCGAGGAGGGATGCCTCTGCCCCGCGTGCACCACCTTTTCACGGGCCTACCTGCGGCATCTGGTGAAGGCAGAGGAGATCCTGGGGCTCCGCCTGATCACCCTGCACAATCTTCACTTCTATCTCGGCCTGATGGGGAAAATCCGGGGTTCAATCCTAGATGGCTCCTTCGCGGAATTCCGTCGGGAGTTCGTCTCCGGCTATCGGGTATGGAATGCTGGAGAGAAGGAAGAATAAATGTGGAACTCAGGAAAGGAAATGGGGGATTCTAGGCTCACATGAGCAGTCCAACCCGCCCACACTAATTACAACCACTCCTCTTGATCAGATTCATATAAACTCAGTCAACTCGGTTTCTGATTTCCTGAGTTCCATATTTATCCCTGCAGTTCTCCGCGAATCCGCGTGAGGCATTTCCCTAGGTTGCTCCTGAGGAGCAACTACCAACTCTGACTGCTGTACTGGCGGGAGTAGTCGTACTTGGTCTCGAAGCCGATCTCGGGAGGGAACTCCGCGTAGCCGGAGTTCAGCCACTGGATATTGTTCCTGTAGGGGGGCTTGTAGGTACCGTGATTGGTGGGGAAGGGGAAGGTCAGCGTCTCAAAGGCCCCGTAGCCGAAGCGTGCCAGCGTGCGGCCCAGACCGCGGACGAGGCCGTAGCTGAAGGCGGCGCTGTTACCGTCCGCATAGTTCACATCGGACATGGAGTCGAAGATCTCGGTCGATCCGTAGAGCATGTTGCCCAGACCGCGTCCAAGTTTGCGGGTAGGGCCTTGGTCGGACTGTGGTGGCGCCTGGATGTCGGCGAAGGCCACGGATCCGGAGATCAGAAGGAGCATCAGTGTCAGGGGGGGCTTTTTCACGGGGAGAAAGAATCTGATAATTCCGGGGTATTTTGACAAGTTCAAAGAGAAAGTTCCCCTGTATTCAGTCCTGTTGAGGTGTCTTGCGAGGCCCCCGATGCTTTAGAGAGCGGTGGAACAGGGGCAACCCCCAGCGGTCTCACCCATTCGAGGGGACCGTTCTGGGAAGGGTGGGAGGCCTGATAGGCCGTGAAGAACATCTCCATCCGCGCATCGATGTTGTCGACGAAGTGGAGCAGGGCCGCCTCGGGCGTCTTGGGCAGGATGGGGGAACCGAACTCCAGCTGCCCGTGGTGGGAGGCCACCAGATGCAGGAGGTGCAGGCGCACCTCCTCGGAGGTGGGGGAGAGTTGCTCCCAGTCCTCCTTGGGGAGATCCCGCCAGATCGCGTTCACCAGTTCGATTCCGATCGAGAGATGGCCGAGGAGTTCGCCCCGGAGTTCCGGTACAATGCCGAACCCACGCTCCGGAGGGCAGGTCTCCCAGAGCTTGCCCGTGTCGTGGAAGAGGACACCCGCGATGACCAGATCCCTGTTGAGTTCCGGATAGACACCGCAGAGGGCGAGGGCTGACTCCATCATCCGGGAGGTGTGCTCCAGCAGGCCGCCCCGACGGGCATGGTGATTGCCCCGCGCCGCGGCGGCCCTGCGGAAGCGGGCGCCGTGAACCGAGAGGAACTGTTCGCAGAGCGCCTTGATTCGCGGATCCAAGACGGAGTCAACGGCCCCGGTGATCGCGCGGTCACAGCGATCCAGCAGGGCGCGGCGTTCCTCGCTTCCGGTGAGAAGGGCATCGACCGACTCCTCTGGAAGGGGGGAGATCTCCCAGCGCTTCGCATCGAGGCCGAAGGCCGTGCTGTGGGAGAAAACCCCCTCGATTGCGACGAAGGCACACGCCTTCAGCGAGGAGCAGGCATCAAAGGCCTCCGTGTCGCTCCACGCGCGCAGGATCATGTTCTCGGTGCCGTCGCGGAACTGCACCTCCTGGAAGGGCTTCCCGTTGGAGGCCTCCTTGCGTGTGATTTTCTCGACCTGGGCATGCACCTCCGCCTCCTGCGGGGAGTGCTCGCGGGCGGCCTTCTTGAGTTCGGAGATGGTGAGTTTACCCATTGGAATCAGAAATAAATCTGGAAATCAGGAAATCAGGAATTAAAGAAAGAAAAAGTAGGAATAAGAAAATCAGAAAACGGTAATAATCTTTGGCCGTTCACTCTCCCCTATGGGTAATCTTTCATCATAATCCTATTCCTTCCTTCCTGTATTCCTGATTTCCACATTAAAAACTCACACGATCAGCATGCAGTCGCCGTAGCTGAAGAACCGGTACTTCTCACGGATTGCCTCCGCATAGGCCTCCATGATCAGGTCGCGTCCCGCAAAGGCGCTCACCAGCATCAGCAGCGTGGAGC
>Ga0114964_10000989_pt1 | contig 21018 bp, 22 predicted proteins | sample C_131016_MF_Meta_FD_92638 | JGI IMG/M metagenome (GOLD analysis project Ga0114964, IMG submission 92638) | Freshwater microbial communities from Lake Croche, Canada to study carbon cycling - C_131016_MF_MetaG | ecosystem: Environmental > Aquatic > Freshwater > Lake | place: Lake Croche, Canada...
GTACTACACATGAAGTTCGTAAGATGCTTGATGACAAGTATAAGATGACAACTTGTTTGTTTGAGACTACCAGTTTGTATGGCAGTTCTAAGGCAGTATCACAGTATGATGGTATGAAACCTTTGATTAGATTCAAAGGCCTAACTGATAGTGATTTCATGCCTATGTTACATGGCAAAACTTATAGTGACCTGAAAGATTATATTGAAGATATTATTGGAGAAGATTTGGCACCACCTGATGCTTCTAGCCGTAAACTAAAGATATCTAATACAATGGTTAATCTAATTAAGGTTGCACTCAAAGGCACACCAGAAGGCGATAAGTTTAAATTGACTATTGAGAATGCCAAGAATCTAAATGAACAGAAACGGTACTTCATCTCTGATTATGGGTTTAAAAACATGGTAGAGTTTGTCAATGGCGATACAGAAAAATTATTACCTGGTGAAAACTATGAAAAACACCATCTGGCCAATATCATAGAGTGGTGGCGAAAGAAAGCAATGAATCGTTTTGAGACATTAACAACAGAAAAACGCATCAGGACAGAACAAGAAGTCTGGACAAATGGAACTGTGCTTGACATAATACGATAGTTGTGGTAGTATAAATACTCCAATGAACAACGGAGATTTATATGGCATATGAAGCATCAGAAATAATGACCGCAGCTGCACTACAGTACACGACTAAAGAATTGGTTGATATTGCACATCAAGGAAAAAGTGCGATAATTGATTTAATAGAAAGTACAAAACAAAAGATATTGGCTGGAAAAACAAAAGTTCATTTTGGTGATGCCAAGATTAAAAATGGTTTTTTAGACTTAATGACAGCAGCAAATGCTGGTGATATGGCAGTAGCAATGTCCGCAGCAACAGGTATTAGAAAACATATGGGTATTGCTTTAAATAAAATTCCCGATGTTTTTATGACTGGTAATGTTTGGCCAAAACAAGTAGAGATGTTTAAAGTTAGTGCTTATGGTTTTGAAGATTACAACTCATCTGACATTCTTGTTTCTGATGATATGAAGATGTTTTATGGTGTCTCTTTGAAAAAAAAGAAAAGTGTTACTGGTGGTGATCCAACATTAATTAATAAGGCTTTTGATTCTGTATTGGCTGACCCAACAAATGCTGAATTTAAAAAGATTAAAGAATCACTATCAGCAGCAAGAACAGATTACTTTGCCTCTGTAGTTGTTGAGGCTATTAATGAAGGTCTAATAAGATGGCAAGATATTAATAATCAATCTGGCCAAAAATTCAAAACAAAAAAAGATTTTGATGCTTGGGCAAAATCTTCTGTAGGTAAAAAAGAATTGTTTACTGGAAGTAAAAAAGATAAACAAAAATTTGCTGTAAAAAATTATATCAATTTAAAAGGATCTGCTCATCCTCAATTTCTAAAATTACATAAAGAAGGATATAATTGGGATCCAGAAAAAGGTGCATTAAAATCATATCGTGGTCCTTCAATGAGAAATTTTGTTAATGCTAAATTAGCTGAATCTAATAATAGATTATGGAATAAATTCATTGAAGTGATGAATGATAACGCTGATGAATTTGCAGATGCTCTTATAAATGTTATTTTAAAGAAGTATTTGTATAAAGAAATGGATGCTAAGAAATTAAAAAACTTTAAATTTGATTTTTCATTAGTTACTGGCATTGGAGATATTTCAAAAGAGTCGGCAAGAATTCAACCACCAACAATCATTTCTCTAAAAACAACATTGTGTGGTTTAACCAGAATTGAAGAACAATTTAAAAATAAAAAATATGAAATTGTTTTAGATAAGTCTAAAAAAGATGATGCAGAAGCTGCAAAAGTTTTCTTTCAATTAAAACGAGGTGATATAGCTGTGTTAGATTTAGAATTGCGATATAAAGGCGACTTTAATCCACAACCACAGTTTCAAGGCGGAATAAATCCAGATTTTAAAAAGCTCTTACAAAAAGAATGTAGTTTTTAATATGAACTTCACACAATACTTAACCGAAGCAAAAAAAGAAGGTGTGAACCTTCACCTAGAACATATTGAGGATGAGATTCTCAATCGTGGTGTTAATGGTGCTCGTGATGCAATTAATTTCTTACAAGCATTAAGAGATATGCTTGCCGGTCATTCACAAATAAAAGTAAACACTACAACAAAGTGGGATGGTTCACCTGCAATCTTTTGTGGTGTAAATCCTGACAATGGCAAATTCTTTGTTGGTACAAAAGGTGTATTCAATGCAAAGGCAAAGTTGAACTATACTGATGCAGACATTGACACTAATCATCCAGGTGAAGGTCTTAATGCAAAACTAAAAGTTGCATTACGATATTTGCCAAAACTTGGTATCAAAGGTGTATTGCAAGGCGATATGATGTTTACGAAAGGTGACTTGTCGGAGAAGACACTTGATGGTGAAGACTATATCACATTTCAACCAAACACACTAATCTATGCCGTACCTACCGATTCTAAATTAGCAAAGACGATGCAGGCTGCACAAATGGGAGTGGTGTTTCATACTTCATACACAGGTAAGACATTCGCTGATATGAAGGCATCATTCAACATTGACATTAAGAATTTAACACCAACTAAAGATGTTTGGTTCCGTGATGCATATTTCACCGATGCATCTGGTACTGTATCATTCACAGAAGAAGAAACTAAAAAAATAACTACTATTCTTTCTACTGTTGGTTCCACATTCAAACAAATAAGTTCTCTATCTCTTGGTAGAATCTCATCAAGCGATATAGTTCGTGAATACATTAAAACATTCAACAATACCAAAGTGCGTGAAGGTCAAAAGATTACAAATACAACCGGTCACACAAGAGAATTGATTAAATGGATTGAAGATAAGCTGAATAAAGATATTCTAGCGGCTAAGATGGAGAAGACAAAGAGAGATAAGACTACAATTAAAAATGAAATCATGCGAACTCTCCGTGGTTCAGCAGCAGATTTGACCAAGATATTTGATATGCAGAACGGCATGGTTGATGCCAAGAATATGATTATTAAGAAACTACAACAAATGAAACAAGTTACAAGTACATTCGTACAAACAGAAGATGGTTTCAAAGTGACAAATCCCGAAGGTTTTGTTGCAGTTGATAAACTAACTGGTAATGCAGTTAAGTTGGTAGACCGACTTGAGTTTAGTCACCTTAATTTTACCGCACAGAAAAACTGGAGTAAGTAATGGCAGAGAAGAAATTTGATTTAAGTTCCATTATGGCCGAGTATGGCGATAATGATTTTGGATTTACAGCAATTGATGAAGAAGAATATAATGCAGTCATTGCCGAAAAAGAAGATACTGTTGAAGAGTATAAAGCACGATTGCATGAAGTGGAGAAGTTAATTCTCCCATTTCTAACTAAACTATTGCAAACATCTGACCAACCGATTATCAAATGGCCTAATCGTAAGGCAACACTTGAAACACAAATTCAAAAGATTTTAAACTTAACTAGAGGATAAAATGATAAACGCTATTCGCCGAGCAGTCAAGGCAACTAAACTTAATGAAACTGTATATCATGGTGATTGGGTAAGACATCCAGATAATCAATGGCAAGTTGGCCAAATACAAAATATTAACAATGGCCAAGCACTAGTGACATGGAAAAAGACCGACAAGAGAAGGAAAGCAGTTTCATCAACGCACCATGTGAAAGATTTACAACATGCTAGGCGTGAATTCTCACAATTAAAACAACCGACTCATCACAAAGAGAGTGTTAGTCCTGACATATTACCTAAGTCAGGTGCAGGTCAATTGGGTACAGATGAGTTAAGAAAAACTTATCAAAAGGATACGCCAGGCCAAAACATTACCAGGTTTAAGGACTACAAGCTACATAAGTAATTAACTGTATATAATTTTTTTGATTGAGGAATGTGAAAATGAAGGATTTGATTATAGGTGCTTGCACCAACTACGATTGGGACAAACTAAAGTTTTGGGTTAACTCAATCAATAAATGTGGATTCAAAGGCGACAAAGTTATGGTTGCCTTTAACATCTCTTTTGAAACCATTGAGAAACTAACTCAAGCTGGTTTTCTAGTTGTACTTCCTGGTAAAAAAGATGAAGCGAATGGACAATTCGTATATCAATCTAACTTACCAATCCATGTGGAACGATTCATCCACATTTATAACTACCTAGAAACACACGATGATTATCGGTATGTAATTACAACCGATGTGAAAGATGTTATCTTCCAACATAATCCAATTGAAGCACTAGAAGCAGAATTGGGTGCAAAGCAACTCTACATGTTTGCTTCTGAAAGTATGTATTATAAAGATGAACCATGGGGCAATCAAAATCTGATTGAGACTTTTGGTCCATTCTTTCATAACATCTTCAAAGAGAATGAAATTTATAATGTAGGTGTTCTTGCTGCTCGTGGCCATGCGATGCAAGATTTAGCTGCCATGATTTTTGCCATGTCTATCAACAGGCCAATTCCAATTGTAGACCAATCTACCTTCAACTTTATGGTTGCACAAGAACCTTACCTTTCAACAGCAAGGTATTGTAAATCAGAAGATGGTTGGGCTTGCCAACTCGGTACAACTGCTGACCCAAGTAAAGTTGACCAATTCAAACCATTCTTGTTAGAACCATCACCAAGATTTATTGCAGGTAATGTTACAACAAGTAAAGGAAAAGACTTTACAATCGTGCATCAGTATGATAGAATACCAGAGTGGCGTAAAAGTATTGAAGAAAAGTATAGTAACTAAAATGAAAATAGCACTTTGTTTATCTGGTCAACCTCGGTGTGTAGCACAAGGTTATGATTTTGTTAAGAAGAACATTCTAGATGGTAACGATGTTATCGTCTTTTGTCATGTTTGGGAAGCACCTGAAGTTATAGATATTGAAATTTATAAACCAGAAGCTTTTACTATTGAGAAGTCTTTAACGAATGACCTATCAAAGTACACAAGAGTTCCACCACCACAACCAAATTGGAAAGTAAAAGACCCAGCTCGTTCTACTTGGAATCAATTGTATGCTATTAGAGAATGTAATAGTTTAAAATCGGTTTATGAAGAAGCTACTGGAGAAAAATTTGATTGGGTGATTCGTTCTCGTTTTGATTTTGCAATCAATGCTAAAATTCCATTTGATGAGTTGGATAATAGTAAGTTGTATATACCAAATTGTCGTATGACACCAAATAGAGATTTCGGTAATGACCAGTTTGCATTTTCATCTTCAGAAAACATGGACAAATATGCTGATACATTTAATCGTATTGATGAATACTATGATTCAGGTGTACAGATGATGTGTGAAGATTTAATGAGCGCAAACTGGAAAGCAAATGGGCTAGTTGGTGATAATCTAGTTTATTGTGATATCAATCACCCATTTCCGCCTGGTCCCTATAATGGTACATGGCACAGTCTTATCCGGGAGGATTTTGAACAATGGCTGCGTTAGTAATTTGCATGGCTGGTTTAAACACCAGATTCCATGATGTTGGTTTTGATATACCAAAATATCTTTTACCTTGGCGTGAAGAGACTATCATATACGAAATTCTTAAACAACTAGGAACTTTTGATGAAGTTCTTTTGTTGGCTAATAAGCGTGATGTGTATTTTATGCCAGACTTAATAAAGACTATTGAACCACTTGGTCTTGGTAAAAATAATATTCATTATATTGGTGACACTAATGGTCAAGCACACACCGCATACATTGGTGCTTCACTATTAAAAGATAGGATTCAAACATTCTTTGTTCATAACGCTGATACACTATTGATGGGTAGAGATTTCAAATCTATTGAATCAACAATGTCAGATGCTTATGTTGATGTGTTTATCGCTAACAATCCAAAGTATTCATATGTCAGGTCAAAAGATGGTCTTGTAACAGAGATTGCAGAAAAGTCTTCTATCTCTCCGTTTGCAAGTTCTGGTTTATATGGTTTTTATAACGCACAGTTATATGAAAAAATGTATGAAGCATTATCAGAAAACTTTACTGGCAAAGAAATGTATATTGCAAATGTGCTAGATTATATGATAAAGAATAATAATCTATTTGTTGGTCTAAACGAATTGAATAATTCTTATGAAACAATTGTTCTTGGCACACCGCAAGAGTACGGGCTAGAAATAGCTAGAATGAATTTAAAATGAAAGTTAAAGACTTAAAAGGTGGTTCTTTAAGTACCACAGAGCTACATGAAATTGATGATGTTCGTTACATCAAAAAGAGAATCAACCTTGTCAAAGAGAGAGAGTATGGTTTTGTTCGTTGGTATTCTCAACTAAAGAAAATTCAAAGGTACTCTGTTGAGTTCCCAAACATATGTCCAAAGATTATAGATGTTTCATATGAAACAAATGATGCTATTCTAACACTAGAATACATGGAAGGTTTTAGAGATATTAAAACCATTCTATCAGAAGACAAACTTAATGAAGAACAAATTATAAAAATAGTAGATGCTGTTTGGTCAGCTTTTGATACCTTACACTCAAAGAAATATCCACCAATTTCTGGTGCACCGATGTTGTATTACAAAGAAGAAGTTCGGCAAAAACTTGATGATGCTTTGCATGATTATAAGTTTTTAGAGTTCTTTAAAAATTCAGTATATGAATACAATGGTCAGATAACACATGGCATATTCTCATACATAAATGAATTGGAAAATATATTCTCTGAGTTGAAACTACCTACAGAAGAGAATATTCATGGCAATCCAACATTAGAAAATATGTTGTATTCGTTTGAAGAAGACCGAGTGGTCTTTATTGACCTCTATGAAGAAAGTATAATTGATAGTAAGTTTTTAGATTATGCACAAGTGTTACAATGTTCACGCAGCCATTATGGTTATATAAATGACCGTGATGTTGTTGTTAAAGATTCAACAGTTAGTCATAATTTAAAACCACCTAAAAACTTTGATACATTCAATTTCTATTTTGAGGCTAAATTACCAAACAATTGGATTAAATTGATAGATATATTAGAGGCAACTCAATTCATCCGTATGTTGCCATTTAAATGTCGTGCAGGTGAAGTTAATAAGGCAAAGTTTTTCTATGTTAAGGCCTGTAATTTATTAGGTAAGGTGTTATCGTAATGGAAAATATATTAGTTAACTTTGATAATTTCAAGAGGACTTGGAATGTCAAAGCAGAATTACCAATCTCATTCATCATAAAATATTCTAGTGATATTTTTAGTCCGTCTAATTATGATTTGTTATCGTATAGTGATAATGACCGTAGATTGGTTATTATTGATAAAACTGTTTATGAAATCTACAAAGATGAATTGAATAACTACTTTGATAAACATAAAATAAAATTAGAGTTATTGATTCTGGATGCTACAGAGGAAAACAAAGACTGGAAACATACAGACATTATATTGAAATTCTTTGAAGATGTTGGTGTTCTTCGTAGAGAATCAATCATTTGTATTGGTGGTGGAGTTTTGTTAGATATTGTTGGGTTCGCATGTAGCATCTATCGCAGAGGCATTCCATACATTAAAGTGCCGACTACATTGTTGGCTATCGTAGATGCTTCAGTTGGTGTTAAAGTTGCAGCCAATCATTTTGATAGGCGTAATCGTATTGGTGCCTATTACCCACCGATTGCCACATTACTTGATAAGAAGTTTATCAAAACACAAGATGACAGAAATATCATTAATGGTATTGCAGAGATATTTAAACTTGCAGTTATCAAAAGTGAAGAGTTGTTTGTGCTACTTGAAGAACATTATGAACAACTAGTCAATGAAAAGTTTCAGTTCGGTGCTATACCAGTTCGTGTAATTAATTTGGCTATCACAGGAATGATTGAAGAGTTGGCACCAAATCTATGGGAAAGAAAACTTGACCGATGTGTAGATTTCGGCCATTCATTTGGTCCTGTAATTGAAATGAAGAATCTACCTAATCTTTATCACGGTGAAGCTGTTGTGTTAGATTGTTTGTATAGTTCTTGCCTTGCAGAAGTCCGTGGTTTTATTACGATGGAACAATTAATAAGAATTTTTACTTGTGCTAAGAACCTAAAATTGCCAACATGGCATGAAGACTTTACTAAAGTTCGTTTACTTGAATCAGCATTACAAGATACAATGAAGCATAGAAATGGTAATCAATATCTTCCTGTTCCAATTGGCATCGGTCAATACACCATGTTGAATAATGTTACAGTTGATGATATGAGATTATCCGCTGATTTATTTGAAGAACTATCGGTATGAAAACAATTTTAATAACTGGCACCACAAGTGGTGTTGGTGCCAAGATTGCATATGATTACATAGAAAAAGGTTGGAATGTAATTGGTCTCGCTCGTGGTAAATCTTTATTCAATTATCCAAATTACAAACACTATCAAGTTGACATTAGTAATTTAGATATGGTTTATAAGGCCTTTGAACAAATTTCTGATACAAAAATTGATATTCTGGTCAACAATGCAGCCATATTTACAATGAAATCATTTTCACAAACTAGCTTTGATGAGATTGGTGATATGGTTGATATCAACCTTAAAGGTGCCATGTATGTAACTAAGTTTGCATTGAAAAACATGGAACAAGGCAGTCGTATATTTTTTATCAACTCGGTTGCTGGTCTGGAAGAATTAGAAAACCAATCTGTATACTGTGCTTCAAAACATGGTCTCACAGGATTTGCAGGTGTTCTTGGCCAAGAATTGAGACAAAGAGGAATCAAAGTAACAAGTATACATCCTGGCGGCATAGATACGCCACTATGGAACGAAGAGATACCTTACCCATGCGGTGATGTAAGTAAGGCAATCTCACCAATAGAGCTTGTAAAAGTAATTGATTTCGTGTATAATAGTAAATTCAATATTGAATACAAAACCATCAAAATGTTTCCTGATACAGAGTGGCACCAATGAGTTTTTTACCTGACAAACATCTCTTTATAGTTACATCAGCTCTTAACCCAACTATTGGTGTTTTTGATTTTGATACTCGTGTTGCTCAAACAATGGAGACTCTTAAAGTTCTCCGTGAAAGAGTACCTGAAGCAATCATTGTGTTAACAGATGCATCAACAAAACCAGTAGATAAATCCGTTATTGATAGCATGTCAAAGTATACTAATATAAATTTGGTATTTCACAATGATAGTGACTTGTGTACACTTGGTAATGCTGGACTTAAATCTCAGGCTGAAATTATTCTATTACATAAAACACTTTCAATGTTTAAGATGAATGATGATTTACTAAAAGTAATGTCAAGTGTTAAGAGAATATATAAATTATCTGGCAGAACAAACTTAATTGATGGCTTTGATATTGAAAAATATAATGATGAGAGTTTGTATGGTAAGTATGTGTTTAAGAAACGAATACCATCATGGATGCCAATTGAAAAACAGATTGTATCTGGTGCAGACCATTTACTAATCACAAGAATGTTTTCAATCTGTATTTCATTACTTGAAAATTATTATAACACATTACCCTTGATTTACCAATCTGTAAATGAGAATAATATTGATACTGAACATAGCCATTATAAACATATAGATAAACAATATCTAATTGAATTTGATAACCTTTACTGCCAAGGAACTATGGCATCAACTGGATTGACGGAAACATATTAATGATTGATGAAAAAATTAAAGAGTTAGCTAAACTCGCAAAACCAAAATATCTCCCTAACTTTGATAAGTTTGAACCAGGTAAAGACTATGTTCTTTATTCAGGTCAATTGTGGGACGAAAATGAAATAGAGTTAGCACTCAAATCTTTTTTGACTGGTAAGTGGGTAACTGCTGGCGAAAATTGTGAGAAGTTTCAAATGCGCTTCTCAAAGAAGTTTAATGTGAAACAATCTCACATGGTGAATTCTGGTAGCTCTGCTAATCTTGTTATGGCTACTACATTGAAGAAGTATCATGGTTGGCAAGATGGTGATGAAGTCATCGTATCACCTGTTGGTTTTCCAACAACGATTGCACCATTCATGCAAAACAATATCAAGCCTGTGTTTATAGATATTGAATTTGATACACTTAATTTTGATGTGAATCTAATTGAAGAAAAGATTACATCAAGAACAAGAGGTATTGTCGTATCTCCAGTCATGGCAAATCCGCCTAATATGGACAAATTAGTTGAAATTTGTAAAAAATACAACATACTTTTGATTGGTGATAACTGTGATTCATTAGGCACACATTGGGATGGAAAACTAATTACCGATTTGTATTATTGCTGGACAACATCTCTTTACCCAGCACATCACATATCTACAGGTGAAGGTGGTATGATATCATCAAATGATTCAGCCTTCATTGATATGGCACGGTCAATCAGTTGGTGGGGTCGTGATTGTTATTGTATCGGTTCTAACAACATGTTACCATGTGGTACCTGTGGCAATCGTTTTGATAGATGGTTACCTGATTATGATGGTATCATTGACCACAAATACATTTTTACACACGCTGGTTATAATTTAAAACCACTAGATTTACAAGGTGCAATTGGTGTAGCACAACTAGAAAAGTTTGATTTTATCCATGAAAAGCGGAAAGAAAATCACAAGAGATTGTCCAACATTCTTCTTAAATATTTGGATGTTCGTATGCCAGATGTATTGCCTAAGGCTGAACCTTCTTGGTTCGGTGTTCCAGTTATATGTGAAACGAAAGAACGAAAAGAAAAACTGGTTGCATATCTTGAAGAAAATAAAATTCAAACAAGAAACTATTTTGCTGGTAACATTCTTCTTCATCCAGGATTTAAACATCTAGATGACCATAAGAAATATCCACTATCAAACAAAGCATTGTCTCATGTGTTTATTTTAGGATGCCCACCATTTTGGAATGAAGCTGTATTTGAATATCTTGAAGAGGTCATAAAGAAATGTCCTTGATACAAGTATTTGGCGGTAGTGGGTTTGTTGGTTCTGCATTTGTAGAAAAGAATCCTAACTCTATTGTAAATTTTAGAAATGATTATACTGTAGTAGGTACAGGAGACATTCTGTACATGATTTCTACAGTTACAAACTACCATGTAAAAACAGACCCATACATTGATATTGATACCAATTTAACAACACTAATGAAAGTGTTGGAACAATGTAAAGATTTGGATTTAACTTTCAACTTTGTTAGTTCATGGTTTGTTTATGGTAACACAGAGATGCCTGCTACTGAAGAATCACATTGTTATCCAAATGGTTTCTATTCAATCACCAAACGATGTGCTGAACAATTATTGATTTCTTATTGTGAAACTTTTGGTATCAAGTATCGTATTCTTAGATTGGCCAATGTTGCAGGTTATGGTGATAAGAAGGCTTCACCACAAAAGAACGCACTTCAATATATGATTAATGAATTGAAGGACGGTCGTGATGTGAATGTATATGAAGGCGGGAACATGTACCGTGACTACATACATGTTAACGATGTTGCCGATGCCATTGGGTTGATATTAGAAAAAGGTGAGTTGAACACCATTTATAATGTCGGTAACGGTGTGCCTATGTTATTCAAAGATATGATTGAATATGCCAAGGAAATAATCAATGGCAACGGTAAATTAAATACAATTGAAATCCCACAGTTTCATAAGACAGTTCAAGTCCACAGTATGTGGATGAAGAACGACAAGTTGGCATCGCTTGGATACACTCCAAAGTATGATATGAGGGCTATCATTAAAGACATGGTGAAATGAATCTAATACTTTATCAGGCATACTATCAACAAGAACAACTTGCCGTCTTAGACCCCGCATTTACGCCATACGACAATACCGAAAACAAACAACCATTATTGCGTGAAGTACCAATATGGAAAAAACTAACAGATGAACATAAAGATTCTGATAAACATTGGGGTCTTATGTCTTGGCGTTGGTCACAAAAAACTAATGTACCACCAATCCAATTCAAAGAATGGATTTTAGAAAATGAAGGCTATGATGTATATCACCTGGATCCATTTGCACACTTAGCAAATGAATTTCCAAATCTATGGGTGCAAGGAGATATTTGGCATCCAGGTATGTTAGAGTTTGCAAAAATATTATTTCCAAAAATTGGTATAGATACTCCTGTAGAACAATACAAATACTTACCAGAAGACTTTGGTACTTGTAACTACTTTGTTGGTAATTCTAAATTTTGGACAAGTTATATTGATTTTATTGACCTATGTCTAAAACTATGTGATGAAGATGAGAGGCTGAGTAACTACATATACAAAGAAGGTCGTGAATATAATGGTCATTTTGTACCATACTTACCATTTGTTACTGAAAGACTGTTCTCTATCCACAATATTTTAAATAGACAAATAACTGTTAAAAAATACCCATGATTAATGAATTTGATTACGATAAACTTAGCAAAGAATTTCAACAAGGCGAGCCGTTTAATCATGTTATAATTGATAACTTCTTTGATGATGAAACTGCATTGAAATTATCAAATGAGTTTCCAGATTACAACGATGAGCAACTTTGGGCTATCTACAACAACCCAATTGAAAAGAAGAAACTGACACCTAATTGGGGTCTATTTCCTCCTATGACATATCGTGCATTTACCTTAATGAATACACCAGAATTTGTAGAGAAGGTTAAGAGAATCACTGGCATTCCAAATCTTGTTGCAGATTATGGTATGCATGGTGGTGGTTGGCATGTACACACTCGTGGTGGTAAACTAAACATACACAAAGACTATTCTATTCATCCAAAACTTGGCATGGAAAGAAGAATCAATATCATTGTATACTTATCACCAGATTGGAATGAAGAATGGGGTGGTGGCCTTGAGTTATGGTCACACAATGCAGAGAATAATCAACCTAAAGAATGTGTGACAAAAGTCTATAACAAATTCAATCGTGCTGTATTGTTTGATACAGCACAGAATTCATGGCATGGTTTGCCGACAGAAACATTATGTCCAGAAGGTGTATATCGTAAATCATTGGCCATCTATTATGTTTCTGAAGCAAGAGATTGTGCAGAACCTAATGACCGAGCACATTTTGCACCACATGGTGAACAGGCAAATGACCAGAAAGTTCTTGATTTGATTGAGAAGCGGTCAAACACAAAGACTTCTGGTGATATCTTTAGAGCATATTAAATACATAAATAGTCTGTAAGTTTAATATTATAACGCTGTAGAGGCGGAGAATGAAATTTAGAGATTTTTTAGAAGAACAAAAAGAGGTTCACCATGTCATGGCGTTTGGCCGCATGTCACCTCCAACTACGGGACATGAAGTTCTCGTAAACAAAGTCAAAGATGTTGCCAAATCTGTTGGTGGCAGTCACAGCGTAGTTCTATCGCATACGCAAGATAAAGACAAGAATCCTTTATCCTCTGCTAATAAACTCAAACACGCCAAACGATTCTTTCCAGATACAAACCTCTCTACATCCAGTAAAGAGTCACCCACATTTCTTTCTCATGCAGCCGAATTACACAAAAAAGGTGTAACACATTTACATATGGTTGCAGGTTCTGACCGTGTTGCAGAATACAAAAAGAAACTTGCACAGTATAACGGTACTGGTGAAGGTAAATTATACAACTTCAAAAAGATAACAGTACATAGCGCAGGTCATAGAGATCCTGATGCCGAAGGTACTTCCGGTATGTCTGCATCTAAAATGCGTGGTCATGCGGCTTCTGGTAATTTTAAAGAATTCAAAAAAGGTATACCTGCACATGTACCAGAACATCACGCAAAAGAAATGTTTAGTGATGTTCGTAAAGGTATGCAAGTAAAAGAAGAAACAGAACTTGATGTTTTGTTTGAAGAAATTTTATATGAAGGTGTACACGATAAAGGTATTTTCAAAGCAGTATTCTTAGCAGGTGGTCCTGGTTCTGGTAAAGACTATGTGCTTGACAATACACTTGCAGGTCATGGAATGACCGAAATCAATTCAGATAAAGCATTTGAGTACCTCTTAGATAAAGAGAAACTTGACAAGAGAATGCCTGATAATGAAGAAGAACAAAGGAATGCTGTTCGTGATAAAGCCAAGAGTATGACAGAACTTCGTCAGCGTTTGGCTTTACAAGGTCGTAACGGTCTTGTCATTAATGGTACAGGTGATGACTTTGATAAAATCAAACGCATTAAAGAAAAGTTAGAAGCTCTTGGTTATGAAACTTCTATGCTCATGGTTAATACCGCAGATGAAGTATCAAAAACAAGGAATGTAGAGCGTGGCCAACGTGGTGGTCGTACAGTACCAGAAGATAAACGCAAAGAGAAATGGGATGCCGCTCAAAAAGCAAGACCAAAACTTGCAGAGTTATTTAAAGATAACTATGTTGAATTTGATAACTCAGAAGATTTACGTTCAGCACATCCTGATGTAGTTAAGGGTAAAAAAGATGAGATGACAACTCATTTTAAAAATTTTCAAAAGTTTATTTCAAAACCACCAAAGAATGATATAGCTAAAGAATGGGTTGCTTCACAGTTAGGTAATAAAGATACTTTGCCAACTAAATCAGTCGCACCTGAAACTATGCACCCTTCTAATAAAGATTCTAAAGCAACAGAGCAAGCAAGACAATTAGGCCTAACTTATTTTGGTTTTGGTCGTTGGGGTAAAGGCGGAGTTATTACACATCATGTGGTACATGGTTCATTAGTAGCTAATGAAGTTGAAAAACGAGGACAAAATGTTGTTCAAGTTCCACAAACAAAAACAATTGAAAAAGTTAAAAAAGTTAACGAAGAATTTCAATCGTTCTTAAATGAAGAATCTAAAGTTGATTTACATCCTAGTAAATTGATGAAAGATAATAATGGTAAAGTAAGAACATTTATGATTCGCAGAAATGCTGCTAAAGAAGCACATACACATAATGGTATGGTGCATAAGGCAGAAAAAGGTTATGTTGTCAAAATAAAGGAGAACGAAGATGTTAAAAGCACTAGTCAATTTTTTAAAAATGAAAACGAAATCGGAAGAATCTCCCAAAGTGGAAGTTCAACCAGAACCAACACCGGAACCAGTGGTGAAAATGGAAGAAGTTTCTACGAAGAAACCGGTTCCCGCAAAAAAATCACGCTCAGCGAAATCCGCACCCGCCAAAAAGAAATAAATGAAATTGATGCTGGTATTGAACCAGGTCTTTCTATGGCATCAAGCGGTGAAAATGTAAGTCGTGGTTTAGATAGGTCTATGGTAACAAGTGGTGTTAAATACAACCGTGATCCAAAGAAAAAAACAATCAAAGAATTGACCGGTGATGAAACTACTATGAGCACCGGTGATAAAAAAGAAGATGAACTTAAAAAAGTAGGCATCAATCTCTCATCATTTAAAGCAAAAAAGTTTGTAGGATAATATGAAAACATTCAAATCATTCGTTGCAGAACATTGTGCTGGCAAGAAGAAACATAACGAAAGCGTTGAGATGGAACATGTGTGTCCAGATTGTGGCTTGTGTCAAACTCACGGCAGTGTAAATGAATCTGCTGCAGCTGCAATAGCAGCGGCTACTGCAATAGCAAAAAAGAAATCTGGAAACTATGATGAAAAAGGATTTAGAAAAACTCCTTATAAAAATCCAGATAGTCCAAATATTAAAACAAATGCAGAACGAAAAAAAGAAATTGAAGAATCAGCTGCATGGCAAAGGTCAGCAGGTAAAGATCCAAAAGGTGGACTAAATCGTAAAGGTATTGCATCATATCGTGCAGAACATCCAGGTTCACACTTGTCTATGGCAGTTACAACACCACCATCTAAATTAAAACCTGGTTCAAAAGCCGGAAATAGACGCAAATCATTTTGTGCTAGAATGGGTGGCATGGAAGGTCCAATGAAGAAGCCAAATGGTGAACCAACTCGTAAAGCATTAGCATTAAGAAAATGGAACTGTTAAACATAAAATTAAATAGGAAAAACTTATGAACTCAGATAACAAACAAATCCGTGATGTAGCCGATGTTGCGGCAAGAATCATGTCTGGTCTTCCAGCGATTGAAGAAGAATTAAAAAGCGGTCAAGTTAAGATTGACAAGAACCACAATGGCAAGATTGATGGTCAAGACTTTAAGATTCTTCGTGGCCAAAAAAATGTAAAAGAAAATTTAGAAGATTTCTCATTAGAAGAAATTGAAGAATTTATGGTTTCAGAAGATTTTGAACAACTTGATGAGTTATCAAAAGATACCTTAAAATCTTATAGAGTTAATAGTATTGGTCGTGCTGGTAGCTTTGAAAAAAAAGGTTACGAAGCTGGTAAAAAAGGTGGCGGCGCAGGCAGTGATAAAGCCGACAAATTGTTTAATAAAGCAGATTTAGTATCTGCAGCTCGCAAAAGAGCTCAAGAAAAAATGAGAAAAGAAGAAGTTGTGCAAGAGCGTGAAGATGATGAATATCACACACCAACAAAACACCATGTACAAGTTCAAGTAAGCAAAGGTGATGGTCCAAAAACACATCGCAAAGCAACTGTTCGTGCAAAAGAACCAGAACATGCTGTAAGTGCCGCAATTGCTCACTACAAGCAACAAGGATATACTGTACATGACCACAAGTATCTTGGTGAAGATGTTGAGCAGATTGATGAGTTATCTAAAGGAACATTAAATAGCTATGTTAAAAAGTCTTTTAGTGACAAAGAAAAACCAAATCTCAATACACCTGAGAGACAAAAAGGTTTGAGGAAAGCAACATCTCGTCTATACAAAGAAGATGAAGAACAAATTGATGAAGTTAAGATGGCTGATTTACCATCTACTAAAGTTCAAGGCCGTGCATATGGTGCATCTAAACCAGAACCACACGCTCTTGATTTGACTAAAGGTCCAAAAGATAAAGAATTGAAGAACATTGATGCAGAAAAGAAAAAGAAATTCTCTGAAATGGTAAATTTATACCAAGACGGCGGAATGAAATCTTTCATGGAATCTTTATCAAAAGAAGAAGAAGAACAATTAATTGATGATTTGGCAAAAGAAATTGCTGATGAAACTATGGACGAAGGCGCAAGTAATGACCAATTTACAGCACAAGCACGAACAGCAGAATACAAGTCAATGACTAAAGATGCTGATAATGTTATGCCTGTGAAGAAGAAAGCGGAAGTTGCTAAAGGTTTTGTGCAAGCTGTTCAACAAGAAGAAACTCACACTAAAGTTGAATTCATAGATTACAATGATGTTAATGGTGTAAAACATTCTGATATTGAATTAGGTGAGCGTCACATGACTGATGCTGAAATGGAAAAACGTGAGAAAATTGTTAAGTCAATGAAAAAAGGTTTATCAGGTTTCAAAGAGCGTTATGGCGACCGTGCTAAAAATGTTATGTATGCCACCGCTAACAAACAAGCGATGAAAGACTAAAATGAAAAGATTCAAGGAGATATTAGAGCAACACCGTGAGAAGGGCAGGTTTAAACCTGTTCAATTACATAATGTTCCAAATACAGCTGTTGCGTCTCCTCGTTCTTCTTCTGATAGTGTTACTGCTAAATTGAAAGAAGATTTGCGTAAGTGGTTCAGTAAAACTGATCCTGCTGGTGATTGGAAAAGAATCAACAGTAAAGGTGAAGCAATTGGTCCTTGTGCAAGAGAACCTGGTGAACCTAAACCAAAATGTATGTCAAAAGAAAAGCGTGCATCTCTCACTAAAAAAGAAAGAGCATCTGCTGTTCGTGCTAAACGTAAAAATGATCCAAATCCTGAAAGAAAAGGTGAACCCATCAATGTTTCCAATTATGGAAAAGGAAAGATAAGTGAATCTATGAAAAACTTAAACGAAAAAAATGTACCAACAAGTCCTGAAAAATGGGCACAAGCTAAAGCTCAAGCTAAATCTAAATTTGATGTATACCCATCTGCATATGCTAATGGTTGGGCATCAAAAAAATATAAAGAAATGGGTGGTGGTTGGAAATCTGTTTCTGAAGCAAAAGATGAGCAAGAGTATGGTTATGAAGGCGATATGGCTTTGAATCAGTTGAAAACATTAGTACGCTGTGCTGAGATGATTGAAGAAATGTTAAAGCCTGATACTGATTTGCCTGAATGGGTTCAGTCTAAGATTACTCTTGCTACTGATTACATTCAAACTGCAGCAGACTATATGTATTCAGAAATGAAAGAATCTAGAGAAATTGGTGATGACCCAAATGCTGGTGAAGCAGAACCAAATCTTAGTCTTAAAAAAGGTAAAACTGTAATTACTAATCCAATAAAAGAGGCAACTTCTGCAAGAGCTCGTTTAGCTGATGCTATGAAAAGAGCACAAGAACAGCGTGAACGTGAAGAGCGTGCTGGTGCAGCCTTATTGAAACCAAAACCAAAAAATGAAGAAGTTGAACAGATTGACGAGATTAGCGATAAAACTTTATCTAACTATGTAACTGCTGCAAGAAAAGATAGAGAACATAATAAAGTTAATATGTCAGCTTCTGATACTTCACAAAGAACTAATGCTAGTGAGCGTGATAAGAAGCGTATTGCTGGTATGAACAAAGCAAAATCGTATCTAACACCTGGAACTGCTGGATATACTAAAAACCAAGAACGCAGAGCAGCTAATGAAGAAACTGTGCAAGAAGGTCGTGCATCACAACGCCATCCTTTAGAAGGCCATGAATATCACAAAAAGTCTGATGAAGCATTGGTTCACATTGCTAAAGATGCACATGCAGCTGCTGAAGCAATGAAGTCACACAATACTACTGCTGAGAACAAGTATCGTGACCAAGCAAATGATTCTGCAACAGTAAGGCACTATCGCAAAACAAATGGCATGGCCGATTGGTACAAAAAGAAATATGGCCATGTTGAAGAGAGTTTTAAACCTATGGATGAACCAAACTACAAAAACTCTATTCAAGCTCGTCAAGCAGCCGCAGATAAGTCTTCAACTGCTTTAAGTGGTCTTGTTGCTAAAAAGAATTTGAAACAAGCTGAAGGCAAAAACAAATCACAGGAGTTTATTAATAAAATGACAAGTAAAGTAAACGCTGGTAAACGTCTTGGAGAAGCTCAAGATGATCCTCCATTTGATAAACCATACACAACTAAACCATCTACAGTAACAGACAAATCGGGTGCAAAACATAGCCCAATGTCTCGTGCAAGAGATATAGCTCGTGCAGCTGCAAAGAAACAATCTGAGTTTTTAAAAGCTCGTAATGCTGGTTCAAATACAAAGAACGCAAGAGCTCGTGCTGCTGGTGCAAACAATTCACAGATGTTTGAATCTCGCCAAGCAGAGATTGTTCGTGAGGCTATGAAAGCGGCTAAAGAGAAGATGAAAAAAGGTAATTCAGAGGATAAATTCGTTGCGGATCCAGAACTGAACAGTAGAGTGATTAAGACCGCAACACAAATGTGATTACATAAATAACAGATAAACTAATTTTTAGGAGAAACTAATATGTCTTTATGGGGAAACTTAGACGCTGCCAACAATGCACCAAAATCAAGTGGCATGGCTGGTTATGGCGGAACAACACCACAAGTAACAGCAAATTCACAAGTATACTACGCTAATACTAAACTTGGTTCGTTTAGCGACAACCAAGCAGTTGGTATTTTTGGTGTATCTGCTACAGAAATGTCAAACTCTACATCCGGAGGTGCAACACAATCAACGGGTAAACCACCACACGCTGGCTGGGTAACTCGCCGTGTAGGTATGGGACCTGTTGCTACAATTACTGCTAATGCAGGCGCAGTTGGTGTAAACAGCACGATTACTATTGTTGCAAATAGCGGATTTGGTAACACAGGTTCAAACGGCCGCTCTACAATTATTCCAGTTGTCGCAACTTTTACAACAAATACTGCTGGTTACATTGATACAATCACAATCGTGAATCCTGGATTATATGCTAACACACCAATTTTACGACCAAATACAGGTAATGCTGTGTTCACCGTAACAATGGGTGGTCGTGCAAATCGTGTGCAAACAGAAACATTGGTTGCCATGGGTTCTATGACTGGTGATACAGAACAAGTATTTGGTTCACATACAAATCCTTAATAATGAAGTTTAGTGAATTCTTGGCCGAAATGGACCAAGTAATACCAGCTCAAGAACCAAGTGAGAATCCGATTATAAAATCGGAGATAAACTCACAACTGGAACTTGAGTTGGGTGATTTAATTACCTCACCGAATCTCGGCATTCAAAAGATTCGTAAAGTATTGTTCAGGTATGGGTTAGACCTACCAGCAGTTTACGATGTTTTAGAAGAAGGAGATGAATTCGCCATTGAGTTAGATGGTGAATTATTTTTATATGTTTTATATTACTTAACTGATGAAGGTAATTACGATTTTCATGCCGAAGTTACGGATTGGAATGGCGTTGATGAACTAATGTCGGATGAGGAAGAACAAGAAGAAGAATAATAATGTCCTTTGATGATTTGAATAATGATAATATTATGATATATGCAATGAAAGTTTATGATAAACCAAATTGTATAATGAGTGAGTTTAAAGAAGATATGAAGCGGTTCAACTACCTAAAGCGGTTGTTTCGTAGATATGCAAAAGTTGGTGAAATGAGAGAGCGATTAATTCTTAATCATCTTGTAGTTTTATATAATGTTTTTGGTGTAGAAGCAACCACTAGGTTACTATTTTTTAAAATGGCAAAAACCGATTACCCAGCTTTAAAAACCTATCTACTATTTTTATCGTGTATGCCAGATGTTGTTAGAGGTATCAAAGGTCAAGATATTATATCATCAGAAATTTCTGTTGATACTGGTGTCGCAGAAACACTAAGAGAAATCAAATGATAATTGGTTCAGGTATCACAATTACTGGTGGAATTAATATTAGTTCTAGTTCTTCTGGATTTAGTACCAGTAATTTGTTATTGTATTTAAACGCAACAAATAGTTCCAGTTATTCTGGCTCTGGCTCTACATGGACTGATTTAAGTGGCAATTCAAACAACGGAAC